>Ga0157371_10004584_pt1 | contig 12001 bp, 7 predicted proteins | sample C45metaG_FD_113462 | JGI IMG/M metagenome (GOLD analysis project Ga0157371, IMG submission 113462) | Corn rhizosphere microbial communities from Kellogg Biological Station, Michigan, USA - C4-5 metaG | ecosystem: Host-associated > Plants > Roots > Rhizosphere > Soil | place: USA: Michigan... | reverse complement strand
CGACGTACCAGACCCTGCGCGGGTCGGCGGGACCGCGGACGTAGTCGAAAGCCAGATCGACGAGTTCCTGCGTTTCGATCGCGGGCGTCCATCCAAGGCTGAGGCGAGCCTTGGCGTTGTCGAGAAGGTTAGAATAAAACTCTGTTTCAATGGTGACCGGCGTCATTTGACGCGTTCGTTGCAGGTGAGCCCCGACAAGGCCGTAGTCCACCGGTTGCGTCATAGCGACATTGAAGGTCTGTTGCATGGCCGCCGGGTTGTCCAAGGCCAACAGCATGGCCGAAACGAGATCGCTGACATGGATGAAGTTGCGTTTGAGCGGCGCGCCCTTGACGTCGAGAAGAATGGGCACGCACCCCGACTCCGCATATTGGCGCCGGTGTTCAGCCGAAATCAGCGTGTCCCAGTCCGGACCGCCGAATTGATCCGCCCCAAAGCTGAGCGCATAGCGAAAGTCATCCTTCTCCATGATCCAGGGCGCGCGAAGGACCGTCCAATTGACTCCGTACTGAACGCCGTACTGCTCGAGCATCACCTCTTCCATGACCTTGGACAGGGCATACACGCCGGGATACGCACGCCGCGGCGACTTTTCTGTGATGGGTTCGTCCCATGGAACGAAGCAGTGGCCCACCACACAATCACCGCCCACGAGGATAAGCTGGCGCGCTTGCGGGTGCTTGCGGAAGCTTTCGAGCAGGTGGAATGTGCCCCCGATCGAGACGTCAAGAAAGTCCGCGGGACTTTCCTTGACCGTGGCCAGATGGACGACGTGGGTCGTTCCCTCGAGCGCCCGGTCCACCGCCTGGGCGTCCGAGACCGATGCCCTGATCACGCGCAGGCGGTCGGTCTCGTCCAGGATACGATTATGGCAGAGGGCGAGCACCTGCGCGCGCGACCAAAGCGGGTCCGACAACAGCCGTGCGATGAACTCACGGCCCACCTTGCCCGTCGCGCCTGTGACCAGAACCTGCATGGATTGCTATCTAGCCGCGAGGACGGAGCGCGTCCAGCAGGTCCAGCTGCTCGCCCGTGGCTCGATCAAGCGCCAATCGGCGCTTGCAGTTCGGCCAAGCTATTCGTGACGCAGCGCCTGGATCGGGTCGAGTCTTGCGGCGCCGCGCGCCGGGAAATAGCCGAACGCGACGCCAACGAACGCCGAGAAGCCGAAGGCCAAGAATACTGAGTTCCAGTCGACAATGAATGGGACACCCAGCGTTCGGGTCGCGACAAAGGAGACCAGCAAACCAAGAATGATTCCGGCCACCCCTCCGAGCGTGGAAAGCGCGATGGCTTCGATCAGAAATTGCGAAAGCACCTGGGACTCCCTGGCGCCAATGGCAAGTCGGATCCCAATCTCGCGCGTGCGCTCTGTGACCGAGACGAGCATGATGTTCATGATGCCGATGCCGCCGACCAGCAGGCTGATGCCTGCAATCGCCGCGAGCAGCCCGGTCAACACGCCCATCACGCTGCCGAGCATCGACGAGATCTGGCGCATGTCCATGACCATGAAGTCGTCGTCCTCGTTGACGCTGAGATGACGCCGCTGCCGCATCAAAGAGGTGAGGTCCTGCTGGACCTGGTTGATCACGCTCTCGCTTTGGGCGGCGATATAAATGACTGTGACGTTGTCGTTACCCTGAATGCGATTTTGGACAGTGTGGAGTGGCAGGAAAATCGCATCGTCCTGGTTGCTGCCGAAGCTGCCCGTGCCCTTCTCAGCGAGCACTCCGACCACCTTGCAGACGAGCGACTTGAGCCGCAGCGTGCGGTCCAGCGGGTCGTCGGTGCCGAACAGATCATCGGCCACCGCTCTGCCCACTATGCAGGAGGCGGCACCCGAGACGAGCTCCGCATCGCGGAAGGTGCGCCCCTCCGCCACCGGCCACTGCCGGGCGGCGAAGAAGTTGTTATCGACGCCGTAGACTTCGGTGTAGTGCTTGGTCGAACCGACCACGGCTGTCATTGATGTTGCCGCGAGCGGGGCCACGACGTCGATTGAAGAAATCTGACGCGCGATCGCTTCGGCATCGGCGCTGTGAAAGTTCGGTGCCAACAATCCGTTGGGGCCCTGTGAAAGCTGGCCTGGGCGGAGCACCAGCAGGTTGCTCCCGAGACTCGAAATCGAACTGCTCACCTGCGCGGTGGTGCCCTGTCCCAATGTCAGCAGTGCGATTACCGCGGCGACGCCGATCGTTACTCCCAGAAGGGTCAGGACCGACCGCAGGGCGTTGCGCCAGATCGTTTCGAGAGCCAGCTTCAGCGTCTCAAGCAGCATCGGCCGCCCTCGCAGGTTCATCCACCGCCCTGCCGTCGACAATGCGGATGCGTCGCGAGCAAAAGGCCGCCATGTCCGGCTCGTGCGTTACCATTGCGATCGTAATGCCGTCATTCCGGTTGAGATCAACGAGAAGCTTCATCACCTCGCCGGCCCGTTCGGTATCGAGGTTGCCCGTCGGCTCGTCGGCAAGGAGCAGCAATGGGTTGGTGACGATGGCGCGCGCGATGGCGACACGCTGCTGCTGCCCTCCGGACAGCTCCGACGGCAGGTGATGTTCCCGCCCCGCCATTCCCACGCGGCCGAGCGCCGTTCGCGCCAGCCGTCGACGCTCGGTCGGGCCGGTGCCGCGATAGATCATCGGCAATTCGACGTTTTCGAGCGCACTGCTCTGTGGCAACAGGTTGTAACCCTGGAACACGAAGCCGATGAAGTTGCGCCGGAGCAGCGTGCGCTGCTGGCGCGACGCCCGCTCCACCGGGACTCCATCAAATCCATATCGGCCGGCAGTCGGCGTATCGAGATAGCCGACGATGTTCATAGCGGTCGACTTGCCCGACCCGCTCGGCCCCATCACGGCGACGAACTCGCCGTGTCCAATCTTGAGGCTGAGGCCATCGAGCGCCCGCACCTCGGCTTCCCCCTTGCCATAGATCTTGGTGATGCCCTCGAGCTCGATCAGCGGTGCGGCCATGCTCAGTGGTCCTTGATGCCCGTCACCACGACATCGCCGGCCCGGAGGTCGCCTGAGACAACGACCGTCCGCGTTCCGTCGGTCAGTCCGGTCGTCACAGCAACGGGACGCGGCGTATCGTGATCGAGAACGAAGACCCGCTGCTGGCCGGCTGGCATGGCGGCCTGTCCCTTGGGCACGAACCGCAGTGCCGCGTTCGCGACTGTCAGCACGTCGCGGGCATGATCGGTCTCGATGCTCGCGGTCGCCGTCATGCCCGGGCGCAGCGAGCCGCCGGAATTGTCCACCGCAATGACCGCGGTGTAGCTGGTGACGCCGTCGCTCACCTTTGGCGACTGGTGGATCTGCGAGACTGTCGCCGCAATCGGCTTGTCTGGCGCTGACTCGACGGTGAAACTGGCGGGGTCCCCAACTTTGACCTGGTTGACATCGGCCTCGTCGACATCGACGTCGACCTCCACCGCCTTGAGATCGGTTGCCAGGGTGAACAGCGGCGTGGTGACGAGTACGGTGCTGACGGTCTGACCCGGCTGGGCGTTGACCTGCAGGACCGTCCCGTCGATCGGCGAAACGATGGTGGTCTTCTGGTAGTCGCTCTCGGCGCCGGCAAGATCGGCTTGTGCGACGCTGAGCTGTGCCTCGGCGGCCGTCAAGTTTGCCTTCGCCCGGTCGAGGGCCGTGGTGGCGAGTTCGACATCCTTGTCCGTCACCACTTGGCCGACAGGAAGTTGTTGAGCCCGCCGCAGCGCGGCCTCGGCATCAGTCACGGTCGTGGCGGCGGCGTCGCGATTGGCCGCCTGCGCATCGATGGTGGCGAGGGCGTGCCTGCGCTTGGCCTCGTAGTCCACGGGATCGATGTGCGCCAGGGGCTGCCCAACCTTGACAGCGTCGTTGTAGGTCACGTCGACCGAAAGGATGGTGCCGTTGATCAGGCTCGAGACGCCAATCAAGTGCGTCGGTTCGACCGTGCCCGTAGCGACGAGCGAAACGGTAAGATCCTCTCGGGTGACCCTGTCGGTGATATAAGAGGGCACAGTGCTCGCCTGCCAGGCGCGCCAGCCCCAGATCGCACCCGCGATAACAACGACGAGGGTGACGCCGGTTGCGACCCAGCGGATGACTTGCCGGCTGCGGCCCCGACGGTTTTCGGTGGCAAGCACTTCTGCAACGTCGAGCCGCTTGAGCATGATCGCACTCCGCCGAGGAATGCCTTGGTGCTAGGCGATCGGCGAGCCATGCCGCTTGACCTGGGTCAACCAAGGGCGGGACTTTGATGGGGCTCAAATCCCTGAACCCGGCCATGCCTATTCTGGGCACGCGAAGCGGAACGGCCGGCGCCGTCCGCTTCCGTTTGCAGCTTAGCTCGGGAGATCCTCGCATGGCCCACAAGCAGGTGCTTTTCCGCTCCGAGGCGCGCGACAAGGTCTTGCGCGGCGCAAGCCAGCTTGCCGACGCTGTCCGCGTGACACTCGGCCCACGGTCGAAATCCGTGCTGATCGAAAAGAAGTGGGGTTCCCCGCTCGTCTGCAATGACGGCGTGACCATCGCCAAGGAGTTCGATCTCAAGGACGCCGAGGAAAACCTCGGCGCCCGTATGCTGCGGCAGGCAGCCGAGAAAACCTCGGAGGCGGTGGGTGACGGCACGAGCACCGCGACGGTGCTGGCGCATGCGGTCTTTGCCGATGGTGTGCGCAATGTCGTCGCCGGCGCGAGCGCCATCGACATCAAGCGCGGGCTCGATCGGGGAACGCGTCGCGCCGTGGCCGAACTCAGGCAGCTGTCACGGCCCGTTGCGAGCCGCAAGGAGAAGGAGCAGGTCGCGACCATCTCGGCGCACAATGATCCGGACATCGGAACGATGATTGCCGATGCCATGGACAAGGTCGGTGACGATGGCGTCATCACGGTCGAAGAGGCCAAGACTACTGAGACGACGCTCGAGGTGGTCGAGGGCATGCAATTCGACCGGGGCTTCATCTCGCCCTACTTCGTGACGAACCCTGAGCGCATGGAAGCGGCACTGGACGATGCGCTGATCCTGATCGTGGACGGCAAGGTGAGCGTCCTTAACGATATGCTGCCGTTGCTCGAGGCGGTGGCCAAGTCCGGCGCGCCGCTCCTGGTTATCGCCGAAGACGTCGAAGGCGAGGCGCTGGCGACGCTGATCGTCAACAATCTTCGTGCGACGTTCCGCAACTGCGCCGTCAAGGCGCCCGGCTTCGGCGACCGACGCAAGGCGATGCTCGAGGATATCGCGACCCTGACCGGCGGTCGGGTGATCTCGCACGACCTCGGCATGAAGCTCGAGAATGTCACGCTCGCCATGCTCGGCAAGGCCAAGCGCGTTGTCGTCGACAAGGAAAACACCACGATCGTCGGCGGCGCCGGCAAGAAGGCCGCGATCACCGGGCGCGTGGAGCAACTTCGCCGTGAGATCGGCAAGACCACCTCGGACTACGACAAGGAAAAGCTGCAGGAGCGCTTGGCTAAGTTGGCCGGTGGCGTTGCCGTCGTGCGGGTCGGCGCTCCGACCGAGGCCGAGATGAAGGCCCGCAAGGATGCCCTCGATGATGCGATCAGCGCGACGAAGGCAGCGGTCGCCGAAGGGATCGTGCCTGGCGGTGGCCTTGCGCTCATCCGCTGCGCGGCGGCGATCGACGACGAGGCGAACAAGAGCGACGGGGACGAACGGACAGGCATCCTGATCCTCCGCCGCGCCATCGAAGTGCCGGCCCGGCAAATCGCGGAGAACTCGGCGGTCGATGGCGGGGTGGTCGTCGCTCAGATGCTCAGCGGCAAGGGCAATGTCGGCTATGATGCGGCCAAGAAAGCTTATGTCGACATGATCGAAGCCGGCATCATCGATCCGACCAAGGTCGTGCGCCTCGCCCTCGAGAACGCGGTCAGCGTCGCAAGCACTCTGCTGCTCACGGAAGCGACGATGACGGAAATTCCCGAGCGCACGCCCGAGCGCCTCCCGGCCGAGGCCGAGCTCTGATGGCAAGCCCGATCCCGAAGAAGCAGCAATACAATCTCTGGTACCTGGGCGCAGCACTGTTGCTGCTCTTCGCGTTCCAGGCGTGGTTCGGCTATCGCTCGGTGACCGAGATCACCTATTCGGAGCTGCTGTCCGATCTCGATGCCGGAAAGGTGGCAAGCGTCGACATCAGCGAGACGCTCATCCAGGGCAAGTTCAGGCAGACCGTGGACGGCTACGACTACTTCGTGACACGCCGCGTCGACCCCGAGCTGGTCAAGACCTTTACCGACAAGGGGGTCGTCGTCGACGGTGCCACGGAGTCGAACTGGCTGGTCACTGTCGCGTCATGGATCGTTCCCATCCTCGTCATGTGGGGCATCTGGTATTTCTTCTTCCGTGGCATCGCCGAACGTGGCGGGCTTGGCGGCCTAACGACGATCGGCAAGTCCAGGGCGAAAATCTACGTGGAGTCCAAGACTGGGGTGACGTTCGCCGACGTCGCCGGCGCCGACGAGGCCAAGGATGAGCTTGAGGAGGTCGTGTCCTTCCTCAAGGACAAGGAGAAGTACGGCCGGCTGGGGGCCCGCATCCCGAAGGGGGTGCTTCTCGTCGGCCCACCGGGGACCGGCAAGACACTGTTGGCGCGCGCCGTTGCTGGCGAAGCCGGGGTGCCGTTCTTTTCGATCTCCGGGTCCGAGTTCGTGGAACTCTTTGTTGGCGTCGGCGCGGCTCGTGTCCGGGACCTGTTCGAGCAGGCCCGCCAGGCCGCGCCCTGCATCATCTTTATCGACGAGCTCGACGCGCTTGGACGAGCGCGGTCGCCCTTTGCCGAGATGGGCGGTGGTGACGAAAAGGAACAGACGCTCAACCAACTGCTGGCCGAACTCGACGGCTTCGATCCGCGCGTGGGTATCGTGCTGCTCGGCGCGACGAACCGGCCGGAGGTGCTGGATCCCGCGCTTCTGCGCGCCGGCCGCTTCGATCGCCAGCTGACCCTCGATCGTCCCGACCGCAAGGGCCGGAAGGCGATACTCGATGTCCATGTCAAGGCAGTCAGAGTCGAGGCGGGGTTGGACACCGACGAGGTCGCCGCCCTCACACCGGGCTTTACCGGCGCCGACCTCGCCAATCTGGTCAACGAGGCCGCCATCATCGCCACCCGGAGAGGGGCGGATGCCGTTGGCCTTGGCGACTTCACCACCGCCGTGGAACGCATTGTTGCCGGAACCGAAAAGCGGAGCCGCATCCTGACGGCGCAGGAGCGCAGGCGTGTTGCCTACCACGAGCTCGGCCACGCGCTTGTTGCGGCCTCCATTCCAGGGTCCGACCCCGTGCACAAGATCTCGATCATCCCGCATTCGGTCGGGGCCCTGGGCTACACGATGCAGCGGCCGACCGACGATCGTTACGTCATCACCGCCGGCGAGTTGCGGGATCGCATGGTGGTATTGATGGGTGGCCGCGCCGCCGAGCTGCTCGTACTCGGTGACGTCTCGACCGGAGCGGCCGACGACCTGGCGAAAGCAACGGACATCGCCCGGCAGTTCGTGACCCGCTTCGGCATGAGCAAGGAGACGGGCCAGCCGGTTCTGGAGCAGGTCGTCCAGCCATTCCTCCGTTCCGCATTGAACGAAACGCGGCGGGACTACTCGGAAGCGACGTCCCGCGAGATCGATCTGGCGCTGCGGGACATGCTCGACGAAGCCCTGTCGCGCGCAACCTCAATTCTGATGTCTCGACGCGCCGATCTTGATGCCGGGGCCGGTCTTGTCCTCGCTCGCGAAACGATCACTCCGGCGGATTTTCCCGCCTTGTCCTCGCCCGCGAGTCTCGAGACGGCGAGTTCCCCGATTGACGAGGATCAAGTAACAGGCCCGTAGCCCCTGACACTATCGTGGGGTCGACAGGGGACGCGCACCCCCCCGCTGATCCCCGCAGTCGACAATCGACTCGCCGTCTGCCGAATGCACCCCGCACACCGGCAGGCGGCGTTTTTGTCCTCCTGTCGATGACGACGGGCCGGACACCCCTCCGAGGCCCGACGGGGACGTCTTCAGCGGGAGGTCTCCGCGCGGCGGCGGATCAGAACATCCACCAGGATCGACACGATCAACACCACTGCGGTCGCCATCAGCTGGATGGCGGCCGGCAGACCCAGCAGCGCCATGCCGTTGACGATGCCGGCGATGACAATTCCGCCCAGCACGGGGTGGAGCGGATGGCCCCGGCCACCGAACATGCTGGTGCCGCCGATGACGGCGCTCGCCACCACATAGAGCACGATCGTACCACCATCGAAGCTGGTCGACATCGAGCGCAGCCGGGATGCGTAGATGATGCCGCCGATCCCTGCCGTGAATGCGGCGAGCATGAAGGTCAGCGTGCGAATCCGCGCGAGATTGATACCGGCACGCCGCGCCGCTTCCGGGTTTCCACCGATGGCCAGGACGTAACGGCCGAAGCGTGTGCGCTGCAGAAGCAGGGACCAGACGACCAGCACCGCAAAGACGATCGGCACCACCCAAGGCATGCCGTTGACCGGGAAGGCCGGTACGCCACGGTCGACGTTGGTGAGAAGCACGATCGCGATGCCGGCCGCGGTCGCCAGAACAAGCTTGAGTATGGTTAGCGCCAGGGGTGGCACCACCAGATCGGCCCGGCGGCGCTGCCAGTCGCGCCAGAGCACGACCCCCGCGTAGATTGCGATGACGGTGAGGGTTGCGATCCAGCCCCCGGCAACCGTCAGCGTACCGTTGGCGAGGTTGTTGATCGTATCATCCGGGATGGGCACGGTTCCGCCCGTCCCGAGGAACTGGATCATCAATCCCTGAAACCCCAGCAGGCCCGCGAGGGTCACCACGAAGGAGGGCAGGCGGAAACGGCTGACGAGCGTTCCCTGCGCGAAGCCGAGGAAGGTGGCGATGATCAACGCGACGGGGAGTGCGCACCACCACGGCCAACCAATCTCGGGCTGCACGAGCAGTGTCACGGCCGTGCCGGCAATACCCCCGACGAAACCAAGGGACAGGTCGGTCTCGGCGAGAATGAGGACGAACGCTTCTCCCATGCCGATGATCATGAAGACGGCCGCCTGGACGAGCAGATTGACCAGATTGCCTGCCGTCAGGAAGTTCGGATTCTGCGACTGGAACACCAACGCAATTGCCAGCGCGCCTATGACGACCGGCAGCACCCCGCTCTGCCCAGCCATGACACGCGCGAGCTGGCCACCCAGGAAAGCCGAAAGCCCGGCTCTTGGCTTTGTCGCGACGGGCTGCGCGGCGGCAGGCGCCTTCTCGTCCAGACCGTCGATTTCTTTGGGTCGGTCGCCATCGTATGCGCCTTTTGCCGGAATGCTTCGCACCTGCTCGGGGGTGCGGGCGGACTGGCCGAGGGTCATGAGCTCGACGACCATCTGCGGATCGAAGTCGGCAGCGGGTCCGCTTGCGACCAGCCGCCCGAGCCGCAGCACGGCAAAGCGGTCGGCCACCGAGAATACGTCGTTGAGGTTGTGTGAGATGATGATGACTGCGAGCCCACGACCGGCAAGACGACGCACGAGTTCCAGAACTTGCCGTGTCTGCGCAACCCCCAGGGCGGCGGTCGGCTCGTCGAGGATGACGAGCTTGGAATTCCACATCACCGCCTTGGCGACGGCCACTGACTGGCGCTGTCCTCCCGACAGCGACGAGACCGGCTCGCGCACCGATTGCAGCGTCGTGACGCTGAGGTCGCGCAGCGTCTGCGACGCCGCTTTCTCCATGCTGTCCTCGTCAAGCGCGACACCGTTGGTCAGTCGCTCGCGGCCGAGGAACATGTTCTCGACAACGTCGAGATTGTCGCACAGCGCGAGGTCCTGGTAGACGACCTCGATGCCCAGCGCTGCCGCCTCACGCGGATTGCGGATGCGGACTGGTTCACCCTCCCAGACGATCTCGCCGGCATCCGGTTCATGGATGCCGGCGATGCACTTGATGAGCACCGACTTGCCGGCGCCGTTGTCGCCGACGAGCGCCGTCACTTGGCCTCGTGGGAAGTCGAGAGTGACTCCGTTCAGCGCTTGGACGGCGCCGAAGTGCTTTGCAATACCGCGCACGCTCAGCAGCGGTGCTTGGCTCTCCGGCTCCGCCATGGTCGCCTCGGCTCCCGCCTCTCGTTACGGCTTGATGTCCGCTGCCGTGCAGGCTTTGGCGAGGTCGCCGGCGCACAGCTTCTTGGCATCGACGAAGCCGTCCTTGACCACCGTCTTGGCCATGTTCGACGCCGTCACCCAGAGCGGCGTCAGCAACACCGATGGAACGTCGACCTTGGCCTGCGAGTCCGATGTCTTGCCGTTCACGAGCGCAGCGGGCGGCTTGGTCCCCGAGGCGAGATAGATGGCCAGTGCCGCCGAGGCCTGGGCCTCGAGATAAATCGCCTTGTAGACCGTCCCGCACTGGTAGCCGGCCAGCACGTTCTGCAGCCCGGTAAGGGTCGCGTCCTGCCCGGTGGTCGGGAAGGTCTTGGCCGGTACCTTGAGCGTCTTGAGGTAAGAGATCACGGCGTTGGCATTGTCGTCGTTGGGCACCACCGCGGCATTGATGTTCGAATGCGCCGTGTACTGCTGCTCGAAGGTCGTACGGGCCGTCGCCGGATCCCACGTGCCGGCCGGCTCGGCAACGTTGGTGTACTTGCCGGAGTCGAAGCCCGGCTTCAGCACGCCCATATAGCCCTGCGCGAACAGGGTGGCATTGTTGTCGGTCGGGGCGCCGCGCATCACCAGGATCTGCGGCTTCTGCACCTTCCAGTCGGCGAGGCACTGTTCCATGCCTTTGCCGATGAGCGTGCCAACGCCGACATTGTCGAAGCTGACGTAGTAGTCGCGCGTGCCGCCCAGCGTCAGCCGGTCATAGTCGATGACCGGCACACCATGCTGCTTGGCATAGGTCTCGATGGACGAACCCACGCCTGAAGAGATGGGGTCCACCACAAGCACCGAGGCGCCCTGCGAGATCGCGGATTGAGCCTGGGTCAGTTCAGTCGACTCGCTCCCTTGAGCGTTGGTGATGATGAACTGATCGGGCTTGAGCCCGGCCGCGGCGAACGCCTTCTTGAGATAGGGCTCGTCGAAGGACGTATAGCGGGCCGACGTTGTCGTCTCCGGCAACAGCACGGCGATCTTGCCCTTGACCTTGGCCGCAAGGTCCTTGAGTCCAGCCATCGCCGAGAAGTCCGCGGTGAACGACGTTGCGGTCAGCTCGGCGGCATTGGCAACCGGCACGAAGCTGGTGGTGGCCAGGATGCCGGCCAGCAACGCGGCGGCGAAAGAGTGGCCGCCGGTCCTGAGCAGATCGGCTCCTTTAGGTGCAGTGTTTGACATGGGAAACCTCCGATGGGAAAACGTTGGTGTTCGCGCCCTTGCGCAATAGGGTGCGCTCCGCATCGGGGGTTCGCCTTGACCAAAGTCAAAGCCACTGACCGTTGGCGTAATTTCGTTCTGGTCGCCGACACACCGCTCCCTGCCAGACCTGGATCACGTCAGACCGCAGAACCTTGCCGGCGCGATACCTCGGTCAGTTCGAGAAGAACCTGTAGCGGTTCGGCATATCCACGAGATCTCTGGTGACGCCCCCGAAGAGCCACTCGCGGAACCGCGTGTGCCCATAACCGCCGGCGACGATGAACTCCGCCTCCCGCTCTGCGGCCGCAGCATCGATCGTCCCCGCGACCGACTCCTGCAGCGGCAGGATATCACCCGTCGCCTTGATGCCGTGGCGGTCGAGCCAGGTGAGGATCCTCTTGAAGCTTTCGTGCTCGCCCGCATAGTCACCTTCCTCGACCGAGGCCACAAAAACATCCTGGGCGGTCTTCAGGAACGGGAGTGCATCGGCCACCGCGCGACGCGCTTCGCGCCGATCTTTCCAGCCGATTACGATGCGACGTGCGTCAATGGTCGTGGTCCCCTGGGGAACGAGGAGGACGGGCCTTCCCGCCGACACGATCAATTCACCGGCGTCGACCGCGCCCCTGCGCTCGCGTGAACGCTGGGTAGGCAGCACGAGGAGGT
>Ga0157371_10004582_pt1 | contig 12010 bp, 8 predicted proteins | sample C45metaG_FD_113462 | JGI IMG/M metagenome (GOLD analysis project Ga0157371, IMG submission 113462) | Corn rhizosphere microbial communities from Kellogg Biological Station, Michigan, USA - C4-5 metaG | ecosystem: Host-associated > Plants > Roots > Rhizosphere > Soil | place: USA: Michigan... | reverse complement strand
TTTCGAGCGTCTTTTTATTTACATCAAGAAGCGTTTCTTTAATTTCATAAGAATAGCTAACAATGCTTCCTTGAAAATAACGCGATGCTCCGGGAACAGAAGTAATAAGACTTGCAATGGCGCCCCCTGTACAGCTTTCCGCGGTTGAGATCGTTTTATTATTTTTAGCCAGCAATTTCCCCAAAACCTGTTGCATCGGCTCATCTTCATCCGTTACCATGTAGTCTTTTACCAGCTTTTTTAATTGATTAAACTGATTGCTAATTACCTTTTCTGTTTTTATGTTATCAAATCCGGAAGTGCTCAGTCGCAATCTTACCATTCCATAAGTAGGCAAATATGCAAGGCTTATTTGTTGCGGCAGTTGCGCCTCAAAATCTTTTATAATTTCTGCAAGCGAAGATTCTCCAATTCCTGCAGTAAGAATGGTTTTATGAATAATAATTGGCAACTCAAAACGCTTTTTCAAATAAGGAATTACTTCTTCCATGATTCCCTGCATTTCATAAGGAACGCCGGGCATACTAATAAAAATTGTTCCGTCTTTTTGAAAGATCATTCCCGGGGCGGAGCCTCTTTTATTTTGTATTACTTCACATACATCCGGAACCTCTGCCTGCTTTAGAATCACATCGCTTATCGGTTTACGATAAACGTTATGAAACAAGAATTTTATATTTTCCAAAGCGTCTTTATCCACAACCATTTTCCCCGAAAAAAATTTACAAAGAAGCTGTTTGGTAATGTCATCAGAAGTAGGCCCAAGACCGCCTGTAATCAAAACGACATCTGCCTTTTTATTTTCAATATCCAATGCACTGCGGATCTGATCAGCATCATCACCAACGGCAATTCTTTTTGTAACGGTGACGCCTACCCGATTTAACTGTTGCGCGATCCATGCGCTGTTTGTGTCTATTACCTGGCCAATCAGCAATTCATCGCCAATGGTAATAATTGATGCATTTATATTTTTCATCCGGCAAAATTAATTAGAAAGAGAAAGAATAATCGGGAAGTTTTATGCAAAGAATCTTTTAGTTTTGATCCATTGATTTTTCAACTATAAAATTATTTCTTTGAAAAAATTATTTTTTTTATTATTCCTGATTTATAGTTCCAACTCTTTTGCACAAAACATTAATGAGCAATTTAATGATGCCTTTAAAAAACTGACTGAAGATTATACTTTCAAACATGCAACCATCAGTCTTTATGTAATAAACACCACTACCGGAAAACCAGTGACAGAAGTAAATACAGAAGTTGGCGTAGCTCCGGCCAGTTGCCAGAAAGTAATTACCGCTTCTACTGCTTTTGAATTACTCGGACATGATTATACCTATAAAACAACGATCGGATATACGGGAAATATAGTAAACGGAGTTTTAAATGGAGATCTTATTCTAAAAGGCAGTGGCGATCCAACATTAGGAAGCTGGCGGTATGAACAAACGAAAGAAGAAAATATTATTTCTCTTTTTAAAAGCGCCATATTACGGGCAGGCATACACGAAATTAAAGGACATGTGTTTGCAGATGAAAGTTTGTGGAATAGTGAAGCCACGCCGAATGGCTGGGTGTGGCAGGACATTGGAAATTATTATGGCGCCGGTGCAAGAGCTTTGAACTGGCGGGAAAATCAATATGATCTTTATTTAAAATCCGGAACACATATTGGAGATCCGGTGGAAATAGCAGGAACAAAACCATCTTTTGTAGCAGGCTTGGATTTGAAATCAAAAGTTACTTCTGCGGCAAAAGGAACCGGTGATAATAATTATATTTACATGCCGCTAGACGATGATTACGGTTATGTAAGAGGTACAACGCCAATCAACGAAGATCATTTTACGATTTCAGGGGCAATGCCGCATCCCTCGCTACAACTCGCTTTGACGCTGGAAGCGGCATTAAAGAATGAATCGGTACAGAAGATTGCCGCTGATTATCCGAAAGAAAATATTTTTTCAAACGCGAAAGTATTTTATACATATACTTCTCCTGTTTTAGACAGTATCATTTTTCATTTCCTGCGGCGCAGCATCAATTTATATGGCGAAGCGCTGATCAAAACCATGGCTTATCAATTTACAAAAGTTGGTAACACAGATAGCGGTGTAAGCGTAATTCAGAATTTCTGGAAGAACAGAGGAATTGAACCTTATGCAATAAATATTGTTGATGGAAGCGGACTTTCTCCATCAAATCGTGTTACCACAAAAGCGTTAGTGACCGTGATGGAATATGCAAGAAAACAGCCTTGGTTTCCCTCCTTTTATGATGCGCTGCCGACCATTAGCGGTATTAAAATGAAAAGTGGTTCGATTAATGGAGTTATTTCTTATACAGGTTTTATAAAAGGAAAAGACAACAACCAGTACACGTTTTCTTTTGTAATCAATAATTATGATGGAAGTGGAAATGCAGTTAGACGAAAAATGTGGAAGTTACTGGGAATGTTATAAAAATCCGGAAGCAGTTTTTTTGCCCGATTTTTTCAAAAAATAATTGCAGTAAACGAAGAAATAATTCTGATTTATAATTACACAGCAGCAATATCTAGTATGTTCGTTTATCCATGAACGTTATAAAATGCAAATACATTTTTTACTGTCATGATGCATGTCCTGTTGCAGCTAAGAATGCTATTTTAATCGCTAAATCATCTCCTTCAACTTGTCAACTACTACATCTACTTCTTCTTTTGTATTGTATTTGCTGAAGGAAAAACGGACGGTTTGCTGATTAGAACCGGGAGCGACTGCGCTGATTACATGACTTCCTTTTTCTACACCCGATGTACACGCACTTCCGCCACTGGCGCAGATGTTATGGATATCAAGATTGAAAAGAAGCATGTCTGATTTTTCTGTTTTCGGAAAGGCGACACTTAAAACAGTGTACAAAGATTTGCCATCAGGATCGCCATTGAAACGAACTCCCGGAATATTTTTCATCAGGCTTTCTTTCATATAATCTCTTACTTCTCTTATGTGACTGCTTTCTTGTTGCAGATTGTCTATTGCCAGTTCCAGCGCTTTTGCAAAGCCGATGATGCCATAAATATTTTCTGTACCCGCTCTCATACCACGTTCCTGGCTACCACCGTTCACAAAAGGATGAATTTTTATGTTTTCATTGATATATAGAATTCCGACACCTTTTGGCCCATGAAATTTGTGACCTGCTGCATTGATAAAATGAACATGAAGTCTTTTTAAATCTATTGGAAAATGTCCGACTGTCTGCACGGTATCAGCATTATAAATTGCCTCATATTCTTTACACAGATTTCCTACTTTTTCAATATCTGTAATGGTTCCGATTTCATTATTTGCATGCATTAAACTAACGAGGCATTTTTCCTTACTTTCTTTTAATAGATTTTCAAGATGATCATAATCAATTTGTCCGTTCGGAAACACATTTAAATAAGACAATTTAATTCCAAAATCATTTGATAAATGTTCAACAGAATGCAGAGTGGCATGGTGTTCCAGTGGCGAGGTAATAATATGTTTACATCCTAAATCAAAAACAGCGGCATTAATTGCCGTGTTGGTACTTTCTGTTCCGCCACTTGTAAAAAATATTTCAGCAGGATGTGCATTTAAAATTCGCGCAACCGTTTTTCTTGCATTTTCGATAGCCATTCTTGTTTCTCTTCCATAAGAATAAATGGACGATGGATTGCCAAATTTTTCTGTGAAGAAAGGTACCATTGCCTGAAAAACCTCAGGATCTAAAGGGGTTGTGGCTGCATTATCAAAATAAATTCTCGCCATTTTTATTATTTGTTTTTCGGGAGATTAAAGATGTTCATTATTTATTAATTTACTATTTACTCCCGCCATCAGCTGATCAGCAGATCAATTCATTACTTCATGAATATCTTTCATAATTTTTTTGGCAATGTTTTCGGCAGTAGTTTCAAAATTACTTTCAGAATAAATTCTTATGATCGGCTCTGTATTACTGGTTCTTAAATGAACCCAATCATTGCCAAATTCTATTTTTAAACCATCTTCTGTATTGATCGGATTGTTTTTGTATTTCTCTTTTATTTTTTTAAAAATATCTTTTACATCTACTGTTTTCTCGAGGCTTATTTTATTTTTTGAAATAAAATAATCCGGATAATTGCCCCTGAATTGCTTGATGCTTTTTTGTGAATGAGCCAAATGAGAAAGGAACAAACCGATACCAATCAAAGCATCGCGGCCGTAATGAAAATCAGGAACAATGATACCACCGTTACCTTCGCCTCCAATAACTGCATTCACTTCTTTCATTTTATTTACCACATTTACTTCTCCAACCGGGGAAGGAAAATATTCGCCTCCATGTTTTTGGGTAATTTCTTTCAGCGATTTTGTGGACGACATATTGCTTACTGTATTTCCTTTTCTATTCTTCAAAATATAATCTGCTACAGCCACCAATGTATATTCTTCACCAAACATGCTTCCGTCTTCACAAACGAAGCAAAGCCTGTCCACATCAGGATCTACAGCGATCCCTAAAGACGCTTTCTGCTTTACTACTTCACTGCTTAACGCATTTAAATTTTTTGGAAGCGGCTCCGGATTATGTTCAAATTTCCCGTTCACTTCTTCATTAATTACTACAATATCTTTTACGCCCAAAGCCTTTAATAAAGCAGGAATATAAATGGAGCCGGTACTGTTAATCGGGTCTAAAACTATTTTAAACTTTGCTTTTTTTATCGCTTCCACATCTACAAGTTCATAGTTAATAACCGCATTAACATGTTTTTGCAAATAAGAATCATCTTTTGTATACGTTCCGATTTTATCAACCGGGACGAAATTAAATTTTTCATTTTCTGCAATCGAAAGAATTTTTTCTCCCGTCTCAGCATTTAAAAATTCTCCTGCATTGTTTAATAATTTTAAAGCATTCCATTCTTTTGGATTATGACTTGCTGTTAAAATAATTCCGGCTGCTGCACCTTCTTCTTTAACCGCAATTTCAACCGTAGGCGTAGTTGTAAGTCCGAGATCAATTACATGAAAGCCGCATGACATCAGCGTATTGGCACAAAGATCACTAACTATTTTTCCGCTGATCCGCGCATCGCGTCCGATTACAATTTTTTGCTTATATGAACGGTCATTCAATGAAGTTGCAAAAGCTGCGGTATATTTTACAATGTCTAAAGGGGTAAGATTTTCGCCGGGTTTTCCACCAATTGTTCCTCGAATTCCGGAAATGCTTTTTATCAGTGCCACATAATTATTTTAAGGATGCAAATTTAATTCTTTTATTGTTTTAATCACAGATTAGCAACTGAGGAGCTTGGTAAATTAACGAAAGAATTTACTTTTTTACTTTTGCCAAAAAAGTATTTGAAATGCCAGATGTGAAACCTTGGTTTGAGGAGTGGTTTAATTCGCCTTATTATTATCAGTTATATTTTAAAAGAGACAAAAAAGAAGCAGCCGCATTTATTGATAAACTGATTGATTATTTACAGCCAAAACCTGGTTCCTTGATGCTTGATATTGCCTGTGGACGAGGCCGGCATTCTGTTCAACTTGCTTCCAAAGGGTTTGATGTAACCGGAATTGACCTTTCAGAAAGAAGCATCGAAAAAGCGAAAAGAAAAGAAAATGATCACTTGCACTTTTTTTTGCACGATATGAGGCTGCCGTTCTGGATTAATTATTTTAATTACGCTTTTAATTTTTTTACAAGTTTTGGTTATTTTAATACGAGGAGAGAGCATGATAATGTGATAAGGACTGTCGCTCAATCATTGCAGCCAAATGGAATTTTCGTGATTGATTATTTGAATGTCAAATACGCGGAACATCATTTAATTCACGATTCGAAAATTGAAATTGATGATGCGGATTTCTTAATTACAAAATGGGTTGATGAAACTCACTTTTATAAAAAAATTATTATTGAAGATAAAAAATTGAAAGCGCCTTTAACGTTTACAGAAAAAGTTGCTAAGTTCTCATTAGCTGATTTTAAGGAAATGCTTTTAAATCAGCAAATGCAGATACAACAAGTGTTTGGGGATTATTTTTTTAATTCTTATGATGTAAAAAAATCGCCAAGAATGATCATTGTTGCAAAAAAGGTAGTTTGTTAGAGGAGTTGATGCACCGCCGATTTAACAAAGAAGAAAAAAATAATGTTCATCAAATAACACCATAGTAAACCAATAAATAATCGGGATTTATATTTAAATGAATACAAACCAGCCTCATAGTTTATTTACTTACTTGCTTCAAAAATCACGCTTCCGCTTTTCTCAGTGTCTGATTCTATTCTTACTTCGTATCTTTTATTTCCATCGGTAACAATCATCAATGCTGTGTTTGGTGGAATGGTTCCTAAATTATCGGCATACATCGTGATGATATTTTCACGTGCAGTTTTGTCCAAAGAAAGTGAAAGTGAAATTGGTTTATCAGATAGTTTTTGATGGGATAGAACGATTTTCCCATTATAGAAAACACTGATCGAATCGCCATCTATATCGCCATTATCATAAAAATCCAATTTAAATGTCGGTTGCTCAATGTCAATTGTTTTTACAATATCGTTTCTTCTTTTTTGAAATCCATTTGGCTGAGGAACAATAGCTGTAATCTGATTTTCTTTTATTTCTGCCGGATCTTTTTTCGGTTCAAAGCTTTTTATCGTTTCTGTCTTTTCTATTTTATTTTTCGGATGAGGATTACTTTTTGCTATCGCGGATTTTGACTTTTTAGGAGCAACAGTAACCGTTTTTTTTGAAGCAGGCTTTTTCTCCGGTGCTTTTGCAACGAGGTTATTTTTGTGTGGCATAAATCCGGTAGGAAGATTACTTACAATTCTCCTGGAAAGCACTGTAGTTCCGCTTCCGCAGCCTCTTCCCTGGTTTGGTGCAGGTATCCACGTGCCTCGCAACACTTCAACATTTCCTGAGTCTTTTTCATAATGCAGCCTATGTGTTTGAAAGCAATTTTGAAAATCAGGCGGCGTATTAAATTTTGTCCTTTCTACTTCAGTTACTACCAGATCATTTGTTTCACGGTTTAGCGTGCCTGTAAGCCTGCAAATGGTATAATACCTTTTTATTCCCTCCTGGAAATATGTGTACGAATACCCGGAAACATTTGAACCGTCTGTGGTAAGTTCTAAAACATATTTTATGTCGTCATCCATTCCGGGAATGCCATAATTACCTTCATTAAAACCGCCTTTCCATTGACCATTAAAATTGATCGCTTTTTTAGTAGAAGATTTAGAATGTGAATTATGTTTTTGAGAAGTAAAATTTTGTGCAAGGGAATTTTGTGCAAATAATCCGAAAGAAAAAAACAGCGAAATAGATAGGGTAAAAAATCGTTTCATCATACCTGAATTATTGATGACTCAAAATTAATTGTTATTAAAAGTTTATCCTCCCAAAGGAATATCATCTTTGTCTAATACTTCGTTAAATTTGCTGTTCAAAAATTAAAACAAAGAATATTTTTAACTTATAGAATGATAAACATAACTTTTCCTGATGGCGCTGTAAGGCAGTATGAACAAGGCTCTTCAGCAATGGATATTGCAAAATCAATTAGTGAAGGCCTGGCGCGGAAGATTTTATCGGCAGAAGTAAACGGTGAAATTTGGGATCTTTCGCGACCAATAAACAATGATGCTTCTGTAAAATTTTTAACATGGGAAGATGAAAAAGCAAAGTCTACTTTTTGGCATTCTTCTGCCCATTTAATGGCGGAAGCCGTGGAAGATATTTTTCCCGGTGTAAAATTTTGGGTTGGCCCTCCGATAGAAAAAGGATTTTATTATGATATCGATTTGGGAGAAAATGTGATTACTGAAAATGATTTGGTAAAGCTGGAAAAAAAGATGGCGGAGCTTGCGAAACAAAATAATCCTTTTATCCGAAAAGAAATTTCAAAAGCAGATGCCATACAATATTTTGAAGAAAAAGGTGATGAATATAAGCTTGATTTGCTTTCCAATTTAGAAGACGGAAATATTACCTTTTACACACAAGGAAATTTTACTGATTTGTGTCGCGGTCCGCATATTCCTTCCACCGGATTTATTAAGGGAATAAAATTAACAAGCATTGCCGGCGCCTATTGGAAAGGAGATGAAAAAAACAAAATGCTTACCCGCATTTATGGAGTTACATTTCCGAATCAAAAAGAATTGGAAGAATATCTTGCTTTTCTTGAAGAAGCAAAAAAGCGTGATCACAGAAAAATCGGGAAGGAACTGGAATTATTTACTTTTTCAGAAAAGGTGGGACAAGGTTTGCCTCTTTGGTTACCAAAAGGAGCAATGCTTCGCCAGCGCCTACAAGACTTTATGCAGAAAGCACAATTGGAATCCGGATATCTTCCTGTGGTTACTCCTCATATCGGATCGAAGAGCTTATATGTTACGAGCGGCCATTATGAAAAGTATGGAGCAGATAGTTTTCAGCCGATTAAAACTCCTGTTGAAGGTGAAGAGTTTTTCTTAAAACCAATGAATTGCCCACATCATATTGAAATTTATAAGGCCCTGCCGAGAAGCTATAAAGACCTGCCTCTAAGGCTTGCGGAATTTGGAACGGTTTATCGGTATGAGCAATCCGGAGAATTGCATGGGCTTACAAGAGTCCGTGGATTTACCCAGGATGATGCACATTTGTTTGTAATGCCCGAGCAGCTTAAAGAAGAATTTAAAAAAGTAATTGATCTTGTGTTACACGTTTTTTCTTCGCTTGGATTTAAAAATTATACCGCACAAATTTCTTTGAGAGACCAGGAAGACCGCACAAAATATATTGGAAGCGATGAAAATTGGGATCTTGCAGAAAAGGCAATCATAGAAGCTGCAGCTGAGAAAGAATTAAAGACGGTAATTGAATACGGCGAAGCCGCTTTTTATGGTCCTAAGCTAGATTTTATGGTGCGTGATGCGATTGGAAGAAAGTGGCAGCTGGGAACGATCCAGGTTGATTATAATTTGCCTGAAAGATTTGATCTTACTTACATTGGAGAAGATAATGCGAAGCATCGGCCGGTGATGATTCATCGTGCTCCGTTTGGAAGTTTGGAAAGATTTGTGGCCGTACTTATTGAACATTGCGCGGGAAAATTTCCGATGTGGCTGGTGCCTGTGCAGGTAAAAATTTTGCCGATAAGCGATAAATTTTTACCTTATGCTCAAAATGTTTTAAGTCAATTAAAAAATAATGATATTCGTGCTGAAATTGATGACAGAAGCGAAAAAATCGGCAAGAAAATAAGAGATACAGAATTGGCAAAGATCCCGCTAATGCTTATCGTCGGAGAGAAAGAGGTGAATGAAGAAAAAGTGTCTGTGAGAAGGCAGGGAAAAGGGGATGAAGGAAGCAGGACTTTGAATGAAGTCATTGAAAATATTAAAGAGGAAGTGAAGAATAAAACATCAATAAGCTAAAAATAAAAAGCAATTTTTCTAAATCAACAAAAAAATTTATAACCTAAAATCAATTAATGGCATTTCCACCAAGACCGCCGAGAGGCGCATTTAACCCACGTTTTAAAAAAGAACAACAACAGGAACATCGCACCAATCATATGATCAAAGTACCTCAGGTAAGATTGGTTGGTGAAAATATTGAAGTAGGAATTTATCCTACTGCAGAAGCACAACGAATTGCAAATGAACAGGGACTTGACCTGGTAGAGATTTCTCCACAGGCAGATCCGCCGGTTTGTAAAGTAATAGATTACAACAAGTTTCTTTATGAAAAAAAGAAACGTGAAAAAGACATGAAGGCAAAAAGTAAAGTTTCTGAAGTAAAAGAAATTCGCTTTACACCAAATACTGACGATCATGATTTTGATTTTAAATCAAAACATGCAGAGAACTTTTTGAAAGATGGAAATAAAGTAAAAGCATACGTTCAGTTTAAAGGCCGCGCAATCATGTTCAAAGAAAGAGGAGAATTATTATTATTAAAATTCGCTGAAAGGCTTGTAGATGTCGGCACTTTGGAAAGTATGCCTAAATTAGAAGGAAAAAGAATGTTTGCCATTTTTGCCCCAAAAAGCCAGAAGAAAAAATAAGCGGTTGCTACTTTTAAATTGCTTTTCTAAAACTTTAGAATTTGGGATATTTGTTGTTTTACTAGAATATTTTCTCATATTTCCCTTTTAATTTCATGAACCTTTCCAGGTTTTTTAAAAGAGATTAAAATTATTGTGAGTTTTTTTACCCAAATAATACGTATTATTACGATTGGATAAATTCAGTATTTATTCGGTTTGATAAACTATAAATAAACATGAATTTTGTTGTCTTGAAAAATTAAAAAATTCATTATACTATGAACGAAGAAAAAGGAGAGGCCATCAAGGTGATGATTGTCGACGATCACGTACTTTACAGAGCAGGGGTAAAAACCGCGCTTTCCTCCAAAAAAGATATTAAAGTAATAGCTGAAGCAGACAACGGACTTCATTTGCTGAATATGTTAAAAGGCATTCATCCGGATGTGATTTTGTTAGATATCCAAATGCCTATTATGGATGGTATTACTACACTTCCTGAGGTGAAAAAATTGTATCCGGAAATAAAAATCATCATGCTGACTTTGCTCGATGACCAAAGTGTAATTACGAAACTGATGGAACTTGGCGCTAACAGTTATCTCGTAAAAACATCAGATGCTGAAGTGATTTATGAAGCGATAAAAACGTGCCATGAACAGGAATTTTATTTTAATTCCATGACCAATAAGGCCCTTTTAAATAATCTGCGGCAAAAAAATATGTCCTCACAATTCAAAACAAATCATGAAGACGCCGTTCTTACAGAAAAAGAAATTACAATTTTGCGGTTAATGTGCGAAGAAAAAAGTACCCGTGAAATCGCAGAAGCAGTAGATCTTAGTCCGCGCACAATAGAAGCAATCCGTGATAAACTAAAAGTAAAAACCGGTACCAAAAGCACCGCTGGCCTGATTATGTTTGCCGTTAAAAATAACCTTCTCGATCAGGAAAGTTAAGCGGCTTTGGTCATCTTATTCACCCACTGTTGATTTTTTTTTAATTAAGCATCTTTTTGTTTAAATACCAAAATTTCGTGTACACGACACCGTTATACATGACAAAAGTACTTTGTTGCATTTGGTAATCATTATTTGAAAGGATGAGATGTAACGGGATAATGTTGTATGAGAAAGAGTGAACGATTTTCAATCCTTATTCGGAACCTTCAATTGGAAACAATTCCTCCTCCACAAAAATCTGCTCGTCCGAAAAAGCAGTGTGCTCAAAGGTTTTATGGCTTCCAGAATAAATATCTATAAATTTTCGAATGGCGTTTCTTCCTTCTTTTCCAAGATTGATTGAATATTTATTCACATACAAATCAATATGTTTCTTCATTACTTCCGGTTCCATTTCCTGCGAATGTAACTTTACATAGTCTGTAATTAACGGATAATTTTCAAAAGCATATTCCATACTTTCTTTAATTAGTGCATCTACTTTCATTAAAATAGAATTATCAATATTTCTTTTGCCGACAATACCGCCGAGAGGAATTGGCAGCGATGTTTTTTCTTCCCAGAAATTTCCCAGGTCAACAATTTTATGCAACCCTTTTTCCATGTAAGTAAAACGGTTTTCATGTATAATTACTCCAAGCACATTTTCATCATCAAGAACTGATTTCTCTATTTCATCATACCTTTTAAAAATTTTATTTTTCGCTTTCGGAAAAGCAAGTGAAAATAAAAGATGCGCCGTTGTATTTTCGCCCGGTATAGCAATTGTATATTTTTCAACTTCATTAAAGTTAACAGGCTTTTGAGAAATTAAAAGCGGTCCAACGCCTTTGCCCAATGCGCTTCCGCTGTTCATTACTTTGTAATTTTTTATGATCAGGGGCAAAACACCATAACTGATTTTGGTAAAATCCAGCACTTCTTTTTTTGCCAGGTTATTTAATGTTTCCACATCTTCCAGCCTTACATTAAAATCGAAAT
>Ga0157371_10004580_pt1 | contig 12015 bp, 10 predicted proteins | sample C45metaG_FD_113462 | JGI IMG/M metagenome (GOLD analysis project Ga0157371, IMG submission 113462) | Corn rhizosphere microbial communities from Kellogg Biological Station, Michigan, USA - C4-5 metaG | ecosystem: Host-associated > Plants > Roots > Rhizosphere > Soil | place: USA: Michigan... | reverse complement strand
GCCGCAAGCTGTTATACCCGTTTCGAGTGTGCCGAACTCCAACTGAAATTCCTTTGTGAATAAGGCCGATTTGGGGAGGTTGCTGGGGCAGTCTGTCCCTTGCCGATGGTCCGAATCCGCCGTTGTCCACCTCCCGAATTCACGCTAGGGAACGCGTCCTCTGCAACCCTAAGCCGATGTCATGTCGAACCCTGCACTCGATCTCCTTCTTACTCGCCGCTCGGTCTCTGCCAACAGTCTTGGCGAGCCCGGGCCAAGCGAGAATGAACTCGAGCTGATGCTGAGGGCCGCTTCGAGGGTGCCTGATCATAAGAAGCTGGTGCCTTGGCGCTTCATCCTGTTCCAAGGCGAAGCTAGGGAGACATTCGGCAAAGTGCTCGCGGAGGTCTGCCGGGCTGAGGAGAGCGATCCCGGCACCTTCCGGCTCGAGAATGAGGCGAAGCGTTTCATGCGAGCGCCAGTGGTAATTGCCGTGATTTCGCGCGTGGTGAAGAATCCCGCGGCACCCGAGTGGGAGCAGATCCTTTCCGCGGGTGCCGCCTGCGAGAACCTCATTCTCGCCGCCACCGCACTCGGCTATGGCGTGCAGTGGATCACCGAATGGTACGGCTATAGCAAGGGTGTGCGAAAGGCGCTCAACCTCGCCGACAACGAGCGCGTCGCAGGTTTCGTCTATATTGGTTCGGCGAAGGAGAAGCCCGACGAGCGCGAGCGGCCTAAGCTCTCCGACATCGTTGCGAACTGGCGTCCTTAAATTTCAGGAGTGGGTGGATTGTCATGTTCTACGACGCGATCGACAACACCCACGGTCTGGCGATTGACCCATTCAAGGCCCTGGTCGCGCCTCGGCCGATCGGATGGATCTCGACGCTCGGCAAGAACGGAGTGGTCAACCTCGCGCCTTACAGCTTCTTCAACGCCGTCTCGGAAGATCCGCATTTCGTGATGTTCGGCTCCGGGGGTCGCAAGGACAGCCAGCGCAATGCCGAGGAGACTGGGGAATTCGTCTGCTCGCTTGCCACCTACGAGCTGCGCGAGGCGATGAATCGAACCTCTGCGCCAGTTGCGCCTGACGTTGACGAGATGAAGCTTGTAGGGCTTACGCCGGCGCCGTCGCGCTTCGTCGCTCCGCCGCGCGTAAATAAATCGCCGGTCGCGTTCGAATGCCGCTATTGGCGGACGATCGATCTTCCGGGCAGAAACGGAAACCCGGGCACAAACGCCATCGTGCTTGGCCAAGTCATCGGCATCCACATTGCCGACGAGGCGATCGTCAACGGCAGGGTCGACGTGACGAGGCTGAAGCCCATCGCCCGGCTCGGCTACGGCGACTACGCGGTGGTTGATGAGGTGTTCACGCTATCGCGGCCCAAGTCGCGGGCGCTGTAAGACGGCGTCAATAACCGAATTGCTCCGCGAGCACGCGCTCGGCGAGGGTGTGGCCCGGGTCGAACATCATGAAGATGTTGATCCCGCTTTCCTCCATCACATCAACCTTCACAACGTCGCGGAACTCGGTGTGATCGGCAACTGCACTAACGGGTCGCTTGTCAGGTTCCAGCACGTCGATAGTGACCCTCGCATCGTTGGGGAGGAGCGCCCCGCGCCAGCGGCGAGGACGGAACGGACTGATCGGGGTGAGCGCCAATAGCGGCGCGCTGATCGGCAGGATCGGCCCGTGCGCAGAGAGATTATACGCCGTGCTGCCGGCGGGCGTAGACACCAGCACACCGTCACAGATCAGCTCATCCATGCGGACTTTGCCATCGACCGTGATCCTGAGCTTGGCGGCCTGGTAGATCTGGCGGAACAGAGACGCTTCGTTGATGGCAAGCGCCTCGTGCTTGATGCCGTGCTTGTCACAAGCGGTCATGCGCAGCGGATGGATAACAGTAGTTTCCGCCGCCTCGAGCCGCTCCTTGAGATTGTCCTCATGATAGTCGTTGAGCAGAAAGCCGATCGAGCCGCGGTTCATGCCGTAAATCGGGATGCGACTGTTGAGGTGGGCATGCATGGTCTGGAGCATCAGCCCATCACCGCCTAGCGCAACGATCGCCTCGGCTTTGTCGGGCGGCGCGCTGCCGTACCGCGCGGAAAGCTTTTTCAGCGCGTCTTGCGCCTCCTTGGTCTCGCTGGCTACGAAGGCGATCTTTTCGAAGCGGGGCATGACGATACGCTTGGACCCAAGCTCAAGAAGCGGGCACTATAAACGCGACGAGGCTGGTGCACAGCAAGTGTCTGGAATTCGGTGCGGATGGTGAATCGATGGCGAATGACGAGCAGCCAGTCCTGATCTATACGACCTTTCCAAGCCTCGACGATGCGAAGAGGGTGGGCGATGCGCTGGTGGCGGCTCGGCTGGCCGCCTGCGTTAACATATTTCCGGGCATGATCTCGATCTTCGAGTGGAAGGGCGCGCGCGAGGAGACGAACGAGGTCGCCATGATCATCAAGACGCGCGGCTCGCTGACCGAGGCAGTGCTCAAGGAGACGAAGTGGCTGCACCCTTACGAGCTGCCGGCACTGCTCGTTCTGCCCACCCAGGGCGGCAGCGCAGAATATTGCGGCTGGATCGCAAGCCAAACGGGAGGTTCGGCTCGCTGATGAGCCGCGACACTTACGTCCTCGCCATAGACCAGGGGACAACGAGCACGCGCGCCATCCTTTTTGATGCCGAAGGCACGGCGTGTGCGACGGCGCAGGTTCCACTCAAGCAAATTTATCCTGCTCCCGGGCAGGTCGAGCACGACCCCGAGGAGATCTGGCGCTCGGTGCTCCATGTTGGCCGCGAAGTGCTGGGTGGAGTTGGCGCCGAGCAAGTCGCTGCCATTGGTATCACCAACCAACGCGAGACCACGGTGGTCTGGGAGAGGGCGACAGGCAAGCCGTTCGCCAACGCCATCGTCTGGCAGGACCGTCGCACTGCTGGGCTTTGCGCCGAGCTTGCGCGAGAGGGCTGGGGTGCGCACGTGGCGGAGACCACCGGCCTCGTCATCGATCCTTATTTTTCCGCAACGAAGCTCGCTTGGCTGCTTGCCAATGTCCCTGGCCTCGATGCGCGCGCCATGGCTGGCGAAGTGTGCTTCGGCACGATCGACAGCTTCCTTCTATTCAAGCTCACCGGCGGCAGACTGCATGCAACCGACGCGACCAACGCTGCGCGCACCAAGCTCTACGACATCAGGTCGGGGCAATGGGACGAGCGGCTGCTTCATCGCCTTTCGGTGCCGCGAGTTATGTTACCCGAGGTACGGGACAGCCAGAGCGATTTTGGCGAGACGGAGCCCGAGCATTTCGGCCGCACCATCCCGATCAGGGGTGTAGCCGGCGATCAGCAAGCCGCTGCCTACGGTCAGGCTTGTTTCACGCCCGGCATGCTCAAGGCAACCTATGGCACAGGCTGTTTCGTCGTTGCCAATACTGGAGAGGAGAAGGTCGCTTCGGCGACGCGCATGCTCTCGACAATCTTCCACCAGGTTGGCGGCAAGCGCGTTTATGCCCTCGAGGGTGCGATCTTCATGGCCGGCGCCACGGTGCAGTGGCTGAGAGATAATCTCGGCTTGATCGCAACGGCAGCTGACAGCGAGGCTCTCGCGAAAAGCGCGAACCTGAATTCCGGCGTCTATCTCGTTCCCGCATTTCAGGGTCTCGGCGCCCCGTTCTGGGATGCTAATGCCAAGGCCGCGCTCCTCGGTCTCACCCGCGCCGCCACCAGGGCCGATATCGTTGCAGCCGGGCTCGAGGCGGTCGCTTTCCAGACGCGCGATCTCTTGAACGCCATGGGCCGCGACATGGCCGTAAGCGGTATTCCTGCCGCGTGGAGCCTGCGGGTCGATGGCGGCATGACGGCTAACCTTTGGCTCATGCAGCGGCTCGCGGATATTCTCGGGCAGCGGGTCGAGGTGGCGCAGAATCCCGAGACCACGGCGCTGGGCGCCGCGTATCACGCCGGCCAGGCGGCGGGTTTCTTCGGAACTTGCGAGGAGCTCGCAAAAGCTTGGCGTCCCGCAAAGGTCTTCGAGCCCAAAATGAGCGAGAGCGAAAGAGAAGCACGCTATGGGGGCTGGCTCGAAGCCGTTGCCAGGGTGAGGAGCGAGACCTCCGTCTAGCCTTGCGTCTGGTCGACCTTGCGCGTTGGAAGGGAGAGTCCTAAAGCTGGCGCAGCCCGATCTGGTCTTGCCGGGTGCCTTTATAGTACCGTCACAACACGTTCATAGAGTGCCCCGCGAACCCTCAAAGGGGCAGGGAGGATACGCATGGCGATGGCTGCGATCGATTTCCAACTTCTGGCCAATGCAGGATTCCCTCCCGCCACCTACAGTTCGGGCGAGACTATCTTCGCGGCGGGCGACAAGGGCGACAAAATGTACGTCATCCGCTCCGGAGAGGTCGAAATCGAGCGAGACGGCAAGATCGTTGAGAAACTTGGCCCGGGGGGAATTTTCGGAGAGATGGCGCTAATCGACGGAGCGCCGCGCGCGGCCACCGCCAAGGCCAAGACGGCTTGCGAAGTCGCCCCGATTACCGAGAAGACTTTCCTTTTTCTTGTGCATGAAACGCCGTTCTTCGCCATTTCGGTGATGCGCGCTCTCGCCGATCGGTTGCGCCGCGCAACTCCCGCTTAAACGCGCCTGAGCCAAGGTCGCAGCCTCTGCCTTGCTATTGTCGCTGGTGGAAGTCATGATCGCGACGGTCAACCCGCCACTTTCTGCTGCGTAACGCCCTTGTTGTCGTTCGAAAACCTGGCGCTCAAGCGTCCCCGCCCCCTGGATGCGGCAACGCTCGGGCGTGACGTGGTAGCAGGCGCGATCTCTGGCGTCGTCCAAATCGCCTACTGCATCTCCTTCGCGGCCCTCATCTTTACAGGCGATCTCGCCGGCGGTTTTGCGCTTGGTCTTGCCGGTCTCATCATGGGAACCGTGATCACCTGCGTGGTGATCTCTTTGACCTCGACGTTCTCGCCGGTGGTTGGCGGACCCGACTCCCCCGCGGTCGCGGTGATGAGCGTGCTTGCCTCCTCGATCGCGACCGCGCTTGCCGCCAAGGGCGCGAGCAGCGACGCGATGATTCTCAACGTGCTGGTCGCGTTGTCGGTGAGTACCCTGCTCACCGGCATTCTGCTTTACGGCACCGGCGCCCTAAGACTAGGCCAATGGCTGCGCTTCATTCCTTATCCAGTGATCGGCGGCTTCCTCGCCGCATCGGGCATCTTGCTCGTCACCGGCGGCATGGAGGTCGTCACCCAGACCAATTTGACGCTGGCCCCCTCAAGTTGGCAGGTCCTCTATGCGCCGGTCTATGCCCCGCAGATCGTGCTAGGAGCGTTGTTCGCCTTGTCGATCCCGCTCCTCGGCCGCTTCGTCCAAAACTACCTAGCGCTCCCGATCGCCTTCTTCGGCTTCCTGCTTGTCATGGACGCCGGCTTGTTCGGTTTCGTCAAGGACGCGGGCATGCGAGGCGACTGGTTTCTGCCGAGCCTCGGAGAGCTGAGCCTCTGGTTGCCCCTTAATGCGATGTTGCGGCAGGACGTCGATTGGGGGGTCATTGCGCAGTCAAGCGCCGAGCTCGGCTCGTTTTGCGGCGTCATGGCGATCGCCCTTCTGCTCGACGTGACAAGCCTCGAGGTGGCGCGCCAGAAGACCGGCGATCTCGATCAGGAGTTCCGCTCGAATGGACTTGCCAATCTCTTTGCCTCGTTTTTCGGCGGGTTTGGCGGCTCGCTGTCGATGAATGCCTGCCTCCTGCTCGATGAGTCGGGCGCCACCACGCGGTGGTCCGGCGCCATCGTTGGCATCGTCTGCGCCATAATCCTTTTCTCGGGCATCGACGTCGGCAGCGTCGTGCCGAAGGCCATTCTCGGCGGCATGCTCTCCTATCTCGGCGTGATGATCATCGTCGAGCTGTGGGAAGCGCCGGCCAAGAGCTCGTGGACCGAGTGGACCCTCACCGGCATCATGACGCTCGTCATCATCAATTTCGGCTACTTCATGGGCGTGGTGCTCGGCGTCATCGGCGCCTGCCTGATGTTCGCACTGAGCTACAGCCGAATCGGTGTGATCAGACGCCATCTTACCCGCTACGAGTTCGCCAGTAACGTGGAGCGCTCGCCCGAGCAGACGCGACTGTTGCGCGAGGAGGGCAAACGCGTCCATGTGTTCTGGCTCTCCGGCTTCATCTTTTTTGGCTCATCGAACGGTCTGTTCGAGCGCATCAAGCGGGTCATCGAGGGCCAACGGGAAAGACCAGTCGATTACGTGGTGCTCGACTTTACCTCGGTTCCCGGCCTCGACACCTCGGCTGTATTGAGCCTGGTCAAGCTGCGTAACTATTGCGAGGAGCACGGCGTCACGCTCGGCTTCTCAGGGCTAAGCGAAGCGATGCGACTCAGCTTCGAGAAGGCGGGCTTCTTTGGCAGCACGCGGCCGCACCAGCTGTTCAACAGCCGCAACGAGGCGGTCGAATGGTGCGAGGACATGCTGCTTATGCACCACGAGGTTGGCAAAGCCTCGACCTATACTTTCGAGAGCTGGCTGCAGGAAGAATTCGGCGGCGAGATCGCTTTCGATCGCATCGCTTCCTACATGGAGCGTAGCGAGCTGGAGAAGGGCGAGTATCTGTTCCGGCAGGGCGAACCCGCCGATTCCATTGTGCTTCAGGCATCGGGCTGCGTCGCCATCACCATCATCGACGAGGATGGCCGCCCGATCAGGCTCCGGCGCATGCTCGGCCATACGATTGTGGGAGAGATGGGCTTTTACCGCGGCGTACCGCGCACCGCGCATGTCATTGCCGAAGGCCCCACCGTCATCTACCGGTTGACGCAGAAGGCATTCGACCGGATGCAGGAGCATGACCCCGCCGCGGCTGGTGCCTTCAACAAGCTCATCATCAGGCTTTTGTCGGACCGGCTCGAATTCGCCAATCGCGAGATTTCGGCTCTCCTCTAATCTCGGGTGTCGTTCCTGCGCCGCGGGACTAAGCCGAAGCCACAATCAGCACCGCGACGATGACGAGATAGGTCAGGCCGTGCACGAATTGATCGGTGCCGAGCGCGTACCAGAAGCCCCGGTCCTGCGAAGTCCAGCCGTTACGCTGCATAACTTGCTCCTTGAACCAATCGACGTGATAGTGCACGGCGAACTCGGCCAATGTGATGCCAGCAACAAGCAGCAGCGATCCGGGCACCAGCACGAGATACACGAAGGGCGTGAGGGCGGCATGGATACCGGCATGCAGGTAGCCGCCGGGATGCCCGTAAGTCCCCTTGTTCAAAAACTGGTACGGAGTCTGCAGATAGAAATCGGCAACGGCATGCTTGGCCATCAAGACCGCGACGGCGGCAAGGGTAAGGATCGCCAGTTTTGGCATTTGATCTATTTGGATAGGGCTTCGGCGGTTCCGTCCCAAGTGGGAGGAGGAGGATTGTTCCGGAAAAAGGCAATACGCTCGCGATAAAGAAAATAGAGTCGCTCAAGATGTGAGCTGTTCAACGCCTCGCATTCGCGAGTCAAGGCCTCCGCCGCATCCCAATCTCTGGCGCGATAGCGAGCGAGGAATTCGCCGTGCCGCGCGGAGAGGTTGATGAAGTCATTGCTCTGCTTCATGGCGTTGTCGCCGAGAAGTGCGAAAATTCGCGTCGCTTCGGTCTTGCCCTTCACCTTCAACAGGTCGAGCTCGAGGAAGGCAAAGTCGGGCGCCCGCACCGTGGTGCTTTCGCCCACCACCGTGCCAATGTCATAAGTCTTGGATTGCCCTTCCAGCCTGGAGGCGACATTGACGTTGTCTCCGATCACCGAATAGTCGAAGCGCGTCTCCGAGCCGAGATTGCCTACACAGCAGACGCCGGTGTTGAGCCCGATGCCGAGCTTGACCGCCTTGAATGGCCTCCCTTTAGCTTTGGCCTCGTCTCGCCAGCGCTCGTTCAAGGCTTCCATCTCATGCATGATCCGCAGCGCCGCGCTACAGGCGTGACTGGCGTGAGCTTTGTCGTCAAGAGGGGCATTCCAAAAGGCCATCACCGCATCCCCCATGAACTTGTCGATGGTGCCCTGCTCCTCGAGGATGATGTTGCTCAATGGTGTGAACAAACTGTTCAAGAAATGCGTGAGCTCCTCGGCGTCGAGACCCTCGGAGATAGTGGTGAAGCCGCGAACGTCGCTGAACAAGAGCGTCATGTCGCGGGTCTCTCCGCCGAGCTTGAGCCGTGACGGATCGGCGGCAAGCCGCTCGACCAAAGCCGGCGCCATATAGTGCGAGAAAGCGTGGCGCACTCGGTTTCGCTCGCGCTCTGTGCGCAGGAAAACGAACAGCGTGCCGGCGAGGTAAATCGCAGTGAGCGCAATCGCGGGATAGATCGGATCAACCAGCCAGCCAAAAGCGTCAAAGGCATACCAGGAGACGCCGATCACCGTGGCCACGGCGAGGCCGCCAAGCACGGCGCTGCCCGCGGCGCCGAGGCGATAAATGAGGAACGCGATAAGAGTGCCGAGCACGAGGATGTAGAAGAGCTCTGCCGGTGTGGCGAAATCGGGCCGCTGCAGGAAGACGCCTTCAAGGATCTGCTCAATTGCCTGCGCATGCAGCTCGACGCCAGGCACCGAAGGTTCAAGCGGCGTAGCGCGGAGATCGAGCAGGCCTGCCGCGCTCGTGCCGATCAGGAGAATGCGGCCTTCGATTTCGTCCTTGCCGATCGCGCCGTTCAGCACCTTATAGGCCGGGAGGTAGCGTTCCTTGGCCTGGTGTGTGAACCTGATCCACATCTCGCCATTGGCCTCGGTTGGGATCTCGAAATCACCGACCTTGATGCCAACGATCCCGGTCTTCGCCCCGAAGGATTTCTCGCCGCTTGCGCCCGAGCTCTTCACGAAATAGCTGCTTGCCCCTTGCGCGAGCCGAAGCAGATCGGCGGGCAAGGACGGATAAAGCTTGTCGCCGATCCGCACCAACATGGGCACGTGGCGGATGATCTGATCGTGTTCGGGGATCCAATTGAGGGAGCCCGCGCCTTTGGCCTTGTCTTGCAGCTCTTTGAGGCTTGCTGCGGCGCCGGGGTAATACGGCACGAAGAGCTTGGGATCGTCGCCGCCAAAACTGATGCCTGCCTTAGTCTCGGGAATGGATGTGGCCTGCGGGGAGGCGATAAAGCCGAGCGCGATGGGGGCTTTGCCGATCGCCTCGGCGAACACTTGATCGTTGGAGGGAAGCTTCTCGACTTCCTTTCTGAGGCTCGCCAACGCATCCGACTGCGGCCAGAAGTGAAGCGCATTCGCAGGCGACATGCGGTCGGGCTCCGGGAACACCATGTCGACGCCGATCGCCGCCGCGCCATTGGCGGCAAGCTTATCAATGAGGTCGGCGAGAATTGTGCGCGGCCAAGGCCATTGCCCAATCTCTTTCAACGATTCCTCATCGATGTCGATAATGCGAACGGGCAGATCGGGATTGAACGCGCGTGGGCTCACCCCCTGATAGGCGTCGAATACGAGCGAGCGCAACCGCGCGACTGGGCTCGGATCCCAAACGCGCAAAGAGAGCGAGGCAACGATGACCGCCCCCACAATCAGGGCGTAGAGTAGGCGTGGGCCCATCCCGTGCTTATCTTGGCGTATTCACAAGGAAGGTGCGCCGGCCGGCGCCAGACGGCAGAACCTAGCTAATGGCGTTGACCCGCTCCAGTGTCATTTTGTTCCGGCCACTTAAAGTTTCCCCGGGGTTTGCGCATTGAACGGCGCAGCGGAATGAACTAGGAAGCTCCGACCCCGGGCACTCAGCTTCTTCAAGGGCACGTTTCGTGAACATCTGCATGATTGGAGCGGGCTATGTCGGGCTCGTCTCCGCTGCTTGTTTCTCCGAGTTCGGTTGGAAGGTTGCTTGCACCGACAAGGATGCCGACCGGATCGAGCAGCTACGGCGTGGGTCGGTCCCGATCTACGAGCCGCGTCTCGAAGAGTTGCTCGAGCGCAATCTGCGCAATGGGCGCATTAGCTTCTCGACCGAGCTTGCGCCGGCGGTCGGCGAAGCGGACCTCGTCTTCCTTGCCGTGGGCACGCCGATGCGAAGAGGCGACGGCCATGCCGATCTCTCCTTCGTGTTCCGAGCTGTCGAGGAGCTTGCCCCACACCTCGATGGCTTTACCGTGATCGCAACGAAGTCGACCGTGCCGGTGGGGACCAGCCGGGAGATCGAGCGGCGCCTCAAGCAGCTTCGCCCCGACGCTGATTTCGCCGTGTGCTCCAATCCTGAATTTCTGCGCGAAGGCTCGGCGATCTACGATTTCACTCATCCCGACCGCGTGCTCGTGGGCTGCGATGAGGAACGCGCCAAAGTTCTGATGGAGCGCTTGTACAAGCCGCTCGCTTTGCGCAACGCACCGGTGATGTTCGTGAGCCGTGAATCGGCCGAGCTCGCCAAATATACCGCCAACGCCTTCCTGGCCATGAAGATCAGCTTCATCAACGAGATCGCCGATTTGTGCGAGGCGGTCGGCGCCGACGTCCAAGAAGTCGCTACCGCGATCGGCGCTGACGGACGCATCGGCAACAAGTTCTTGCATCCAGGTCCCGGCTATGGGGGCTCGTGTTTTCCCAAGGACGTGGCGGCGCTGATCCGCACCGCACGCGAGGCGCGCTCGCCGTTGTCGCTTGTCGAGCAGGTTCAGACGGTCAACTCCGAGCGCAAGATCGCCATGGCAGGGCGGATCGAACGCGCCGCAGGCGGTTCGCTCAAGGGCAAGACCGTCGCCGTGCTTGGCCTTGCGTTCAAGCCCGACACCGACGACGTGCGCGAGGCGCCGAGCCTCACGCTGATCCCGATGCTGCAGGAGCGCGGCGCAGCGGTCAGAGCCTACGATCCGCACGCCCGGGAGAATGCCGAATCGCTTCTGCCCGGTGCCATGTGGTGCGAGAGCGCGCTCGAGGCCGTCGAAGCCGCCGATGTCACTGTCATCGTTACCGAATGGAATGAGCTTCGCGCGCTTGACCTAGACAGAGTCAAGGCGGCGATGCGCGGCGACGTGCTTGTCGACCTGCGCAACATCTATCTGCCGGCACAAGCGCGCGCCGCTGGTTTTACCTATGCCGGGATTGGCCGATAGCGAGCGGCTAGCGACTGCCAGGCCAGTTAGTTGATGGGAATGCCCGCTGCAGCTCGCGCTGCTCGTCGCCCACGCCGTCGCCGCCGCGATGACCCCTCGGTCCGGGAACGGGGCGCGCCGCGGCTTTCGGCCGATAAGGATGACGCGGCGTCACGGTCTTTTTATAGGTTTTAGCGGGCGGCTTTACTGCCTGATATTTGGGCTCCTTCTCCCTGCGGGGCACGGTCGCTTGGATCGTGCAGTGCGGGCCCTTCCAATCTTTGAGTGCGGCAAGCGTCCCTTCCTCAGGATCGTCGACCGGCAAGTCGAGCTTGGCAAGAGAGTTGAAACGCTCCAGAGCGTCTTGCGCCGACCGTCCCCACGATCCGTTGACGGGCCCACGATAACAATCGAGGTCCTTGAGCTCTGAAACGATGTCTTCGGCAAGCTCCGCACGCGTCACGCCCACTGGCAGAGGCGGACCAGAGGGGGGCACCACTTCAGGTGCTTGGCCTGGCTCAGCGCTCGTCTCGGCGGTTGCGACCTTTGTGTCGGCAGCTGCGACATCAGGCTCAGGCTTGGCGTCGCTGGCCGGCTCAACCGCAATAACGCGATTAGAGGCGGTGGCCGGCGCCTCATCCGTGGTCTTGGCGGCGAGTTGGCTGGCGGTCTTGGTTTCGGACTCGAGCTTCTGCTGGAGGATCTCGAGCTGCTCCTGTTGAGCGGCAAGGCGGGCACCTTGGTCCGCCTGGAGCTTATCGATCTCCTTGCGAAGCGCGGCGATCTGCGCGGCGGCTTCGGCGGTCTTGTCTGCGACGGTCGGCGGGGCCGCGGGTTTGAAGAAGAATTGCCCGGTCAACGAGGAATTCTCCCACGGAACCTGCTTGCCGTTGGTCGCCTTGATCACGTCGTTTCGAACATCGATCATGACATCGTTGATGCTC
>Ga0157371_10004570_pt1 | contig 12039 bp, 6 predicted proteins | sample C45metaG_FD_113462 | JGI IMG/M metagenome (GOLD analysis project Ga0157371, IMG submission 113462) | Corn rhizosphere microbial communities from Kellogg Biological Station, Michigan, USA - C4-5 metaG | ecosystem: Host-associated > Plants > Roots > Rhizosphere > Soil | place: USA: Michigan... | reverse complement strand
TTCGCGCACGCGCAGCCTGCAGGACCTGCAGCACATCGTGGTGTTCATGCAGGAGAACCGCTCGTTCGACCACTACTTCGGCACGTTGCCGGGCGTGCGTGGCTTCGGTGACCGTTTCGTTGCGCCGGCATCACCGCTGCCCGGTGGCGACCGCCCGCGCAGCCTGTGGCTGCAGCCCGATGCCAGCGGCCAGCGCGCGATCGCTCCTTTCCCGTTGGATACCGCTGCGCACTTCGGCTACATGCGGGTGGAAGGCACGCCCCACACCTGGCCGGATGCACAGCAGGCGTGGGACCACGGACGCATGGCGCACTGGCCCAAGGCCAAGCAGAACCATTCGATGGGCTACTTCCAGCGCAGCGACATGCCGTTCCAGTTCGCCCTGGCCGATGCGTTCACCCTCTGCGATGCCTACCACTGCGCGATGCAGGCCGGTACCAACCCGAACCGCGTGTTCCTGTGGACCGGCCACAACGATGCCCAGGCCCGCGCAGGCGGCCCGGTGATCGCCAACTCGCACGACAATTTCCCCGAGCAGGGCGGCCATCCGGACTCGTACCGCTGGACCAGCTATGTCGAGCGACTGCAGCAGGCCGGCGTGTCCTGGCAGATCTACCAGGACATGGCCGACAACTTCACCGACAACCCGCTGGCCGGGTTCGAGGCCTTCCGCCAGGCGCACCGCGGCGACCCGGGGCATGACCCGGAGCTGCGTGCACGCGGCGTCAGTACACGTGGCCTGGCGCAGCTGCGCGAGGACGCGGTCAGCGGCCGCCTGCCGCAGGTCAGTTTCATCATCGCCGATGCGGCCGGCAGCGAGCACCCGGGGCCGTCCAGCCCCGCGCAGGGCGCCGCCTACACCGCACGCCTGCTGGATGCACTGACCGCCGACCCGGAGGTGTGGAGCCGCACCGCCCTGCTGTTGATGTTCGATGAGAACGATGGCTTCTTCGACCATGTGCCGCCACCAGCACCGCCCTCCCCGCTTGGCGATGGCTGGGCCGGTGCGTCGGCGGTCAGCACCGAGGGCGAATACCACCGCAACCCGGCACCGGGCGACGAGAAATACGATGCCGCCGGGCTGCGCGGTCGTCCCTATGGTCTCGGCCCGCGCGTCCCGTTGTATGTGATTTCACCGTGGAGCCGTGGCGGCTGGGTCGACTCGCAGGTGTACGACCACACTTCGGTGCTGCGTCTGATCGAGCGACGCTTCGGCGTGGCCGCGCCGGACATCTCACCGTGGCGGCGTGCGGTCTGCGGTGATCTCAGCAACGCCTTCGACTTCGCCCAGCGCGACACGCGCCCCTTCGTCAAGGCGCTGCCGGATGTCACCGCCGTGGCAGCGCGCGCCGCCGCCCTGCCCGGCCGTACCGTGCCTGCGCTGCCCGATGGCCTGCATCTGGCCCGCCAGGAGCCGGGCGTGCGTCCGGCGCGGGCACTGCCCTATCGGCCGCAGGTGCAGGCCACGTCGGTGGATGGCGACGGCATCACCCTGCAGCTGGTCAGCGATGGCGCCACGGCCGTACTGCATGTCTACGACCGCCTGCGCCTGGACGCCGTGCCGCGCCGCTACACCGTGGTACCCGGTAGCCCGTTGCAGGATCGCTGGCCGCTGGATGCACAGGGTCGTTACGACCTCTGGCTGCTGGGGCCGAATGGATTCCATCGCCACTATCGCGGCGCAGGCATGCTTGCGCCGCTGCATGCACAGGTGGAACGCGCGGACGGCCAGCTGCGGCTGGTGCTGCGCAATCCTTCGCCTTCAGCTCGGAAGGTCCAGGTGCAGGGCGGCGCCTACACGGGCCACATGCCCGCACAGGAACTGCAGCTGGTGGCAGGCGCGGAAACCATACTGGCCTGGGACCCGACACCGACCGCAGGCTGGTACGGCCTGATCGTGCATTCGGAGGGCGTCGAGCAACGCCTGGCCGGTCGTGCCGAAGATGGCCGCCCTGGTACGAGCGACCCTGCCATGGGCACCGCACCGTTGCGCTTCGAACACGGCTGAACGTTCTTCTGTAGAGCCGGGCGCTTGCCCGGCTCTACAGGGCAGGACAGTCGGCTCAGGCCTCCTGCAACCCCGGCCGGCCGTGCTCCACTGCATAGCGCTTCCAGCTCTGCAGCGTGCCGTTCGGCCGCATGACCGTATCAAGGGTCTTCATGTCACCGATCCAGGTATCGCGGGTGACATCACACAGCACGTAACCGCGCTTGTCCGTCGTCGCCTTCAGGTGGGGGCTGTGCCGCAGCTGATTCTCTGCATACGCATCCACGCCCTGCCCGTCGGCGCCCGAGCTGATCGAGGTCGCCAGGAACTCGCTGGAGATCACCCCGGAATCGGTGTTGTCCTGCACCAGATCGCTGGCATAGTGACGGTGCGCATCGCCACAGGCGGTCACCACGTTGCCGAAGCCCACCTTCTGTATGTGATCAAGCAGGCGCCGGCGGCTGGACAGATAGCCGGACCACTGGTCATCGGAAGACTGCACCACGCCGTCCTTCTCGCGCATGTAATTGCCCAGTGAGACCTGGTGCGCGATCGCGTGCCAACGCGGCGCGGCATCGGCCAGGCCATCGAACAGCCATTGCTCCTGCTTCGCACCAACAATGCTGCGCTCGGCAGATTCCACCTGTCCGCGCTGTGCCATGTCCACCTGCTTGCTGCGGTACTGGCGGGTATCGAGCAGGTGCAGGTCCAGCAGCGTGCCGTAGCGTGCGCGACGGAACATCTGCATATGACCATCGCGCGGGAACGACGAAGCGCGCAACGGCATGTTCTCGTAGTACGCCTGGAACGCCTGTGCGCGGCGCAGCAGGAACAGTTCGCTGGGCGTACCGTCCTGGTCTTCGGCACCCGCCCAGTTGTTGTCCACTTCATGGTCGTCGAACGTCATGAACCACGGTGACGCAGCGTGCGCCGCCTGCAGGTCCGTATCGGTCTTGTACTGCGCGTAGCGGCGGCGATAGTCGTCGAGGGTGTAGGTCTGCGGGCCGACATGGTTGCGCAGGTTGGTGAACGGCTGACCGTTCATCCTGCGCACGCCGATCTGGCTTTCGCCCTCGTAGATGTAGTCGCCGTAATGGAACACGAAATCGAGTGGTTCCTCGGCAATGTGCCGCCAGGCCGTGTAGTGGCCCTCCTCGTAATGCTGGCAACCGGCCACCACGAAGCGCACGCGCTTGATCGGCGCGTTCGCGGCAGGCAGGGTGTGGGTGCGTCCGATCGCACTGGCATGGCCTCCCACGGTGAAGCGGTACCAGTACGGCCGCCCAGGCAGCAGGCCATCCAGTTCCACGTGCAGCGCATGGCCCAGCTCGGGGTGGGCCAGCGAGGTTCCCTGCCGCACCACGGTGCGCATGCCCTCGTCAGAAGCCACCTGCCATCCCACCACCATCGGCCGGGTAGGCATGCCGCCACCGAACACCAGGGGCGCGGTGGCCAGCCGCGTCCACAGCACCATGCCATCGGCCGACGGATCACCCGACGCCACGCCGAGGGTGAAGGGCGTACTGGCAAAGCGCGGCGAGGCCAGCAGATTGCGCGGATTCAGTGCTGCCGCATCGCTCTGCGCAGCCAGCGCGCGGGCAGTCCCGGCCCACGCACCCAGCGCGGAAAGTCCCGACAGGGCAAGGAAGCGCCTGCGATTGATCGTATCCAAGACGGCCGCCCTCAGTTGTAGATGATGTGGAAGTAGAAGAAGCGACCGTAGTCATCGATCTCGGTGCGGAAGCGTCCGTTCGGACCGGTGCTGTAGGTCGGCTGGGTATTGAACAGGTTCTTGGCCTCGTACTTCAGCGTCACGTGCCTGCTGACCTTGTGGCTGAAGGCCAGGTTGAAGGTCATGTACGGGTCGTAGTACGAGTCCAGCCACTGGGTATCGCCGAAGTCGACCAGCATGCGGCTGCGGTAGGTACCGGACACGCGCAGCTGCGAGCTCTTCCACGGCATGCGCCAGATCACCGAGCCGTTCACCGACCAGTCCGGCTGGTACAGCAGGCGGTCCAGCCGGCGCTCGCTGCCATCACTGATGCGGTAGTTGGTCTGCCCGTCCAGTCGGGTGGCATTGAGGTACATGTCGAAGCGCTGGCGGCCCCACTGCAGATTGCGGTTTGCCACCGCGAACTCGACACCGCGCAGCGTGGACTCATCGGTGTTCATCGGCTGCGTGACGCGATAGCGGACGTCGCCGATGTTCTCGAACGTGGTCAGGGTATAGATGTCGTCCTTGATCACCTTGTCGAACAACGCGACCGACACCAGGCCATTGTTGCCGTTGAAGTACAGGTCCCACGCCAGGTCGAGATTGGTCGAGCGGCGCGGCTTCAGCGAGGCATTGCCCTGCTTGATGGTGCAGAAACCTCCGCCCAGCTCGTCATCGCCACAGCTGGTGCTGGTGGCCTGGGCGATGTTGCTGGGTGTCGGCCGGCCCAGCGTGCGGCTGGCGGAAAAACGCAGGCGCTGGTTCTCGCTCAGCTTGAAGGTCGCGTTCAATGACGGCAGCAGGTTGTTGTAGCCACCGCTGCTCTTGCGGAATGCCGAGGTGTAGGTGGTACCGCCATCGTCGCTGAACGGGCTGAACGCATCGAAGGAAGTATGGTCATAGCGCAGGCCACCGATCAGCAGCAGCCGGTCCCAGGCGTAATGCGCCGACACGTAGGCGTTGGCGATGTCTTCCACGTACTTGTAGTCGCTGGTGAAATCCGCATTCGGGTAGGCCGCATCGTTGTTGCCCAGCTTCGGGTACAGCTCGTCATGCCACTTGCGGTTGTCGATCAGCGGGAAGCCGGGGACGCTGCCAAGCAGCGTCGAACCGGGATACAGATAGTCGTTCAGGGTCGCGCTGGTCTTGTAGTAGTCGAAATCGATGTCCTGCCAGATCTTCAGGTGGCGATACTCGGCACCAGCAGCGAGACCGAAGCCGCGCGCATCGGCATCGATGTTGTAGCTGAAGTCGGCACGCAGGTTGTCGATGCTCTCCTTGGCGTCGCGCGGCGAGATGTAGGCCTGCGCGGGATTGAGCTTGAACGCCGAGCTGGTCAGCAGGCTGGAGTCCGAGACGCCCACCGCGTTCGGAAAGCCATGGCTGTCGTTGGCATAGTCGACGAACAGGTTGCTCGGGTACGCGCGTACGCCCCAGTAGACCTGGGTGTTGTGGAAGGTCTCTTCGGTGTGGCCGGCGCGCAGGGTCAGCCGCGAAAGGTCGCCGATATCCCAGTTGAAGCTGGCGATCGCACCGCGATTGCTGCGGTCCCAGCGGTCATGGCGGTTCTTGATGTAGATGCTGTTGATCTGGGTGGTGCCGCCGTCCTCGCTCTGGTTGCGTATCGGGAACTTGGCGTTGCCATACAGATCGGTCTTGTTCATCGTCGAGTTCTCGTAGAACCGGTACGAGTACAGCAGCAGCGAGGCGTAGAACGGATCGTCCGACGGCTTCCATTCCAGCTTGGCCGAGCCACCGAAGTTGGTGATGTAGTTGGTGTAGGTGCCGGTGCTGAAGTTGCCCGGCGCGCGCAGGCCGTTCCAGCCTTTCGCCTCGTCCGGGCCGGTGGTGCCATCGGTGAGGTACTTGCCGGCATCGTTGTAGTAATAGTTCGATTCGACCCAGCGCTTGACGCTGTTGCGCGAACGCTGTTCATAGCGCGCGACAGCGACGATGCCGAACTGATCATCGGCACCGAACTGATTGGAGAACACCGCTTTGGCGCTCTTGCCGAAGTGTCCCAGGGTCTTGTGGTCACCACCCGCGCTGCGCCCCACGTTGGTCTCGGCCGTGGAATAGATGCCGGCCACGTCGGCGAACACATACTTGCCGGAGCGGTCAAAGGCACTGCGGCTGATGATGTCGATCACACCACCAATGGCATCCGGTGCCTGCTCGGCGCTGAAACTCTTGTAGATGTCCGTGCGGGTGCCGATGTCGCTGGGAATCAGCTGCAGGTTGTTCATGCGCTCGCCGGAGCCACTGCCACCCACGCTTGCGATCGCAATGCCGTCGATGGTCGTGTAGTTGAGATTGGCCTGCACGCCGCGCACGGTCACATAGCGTGGTTCGCCCGCATCTTCCACCGCACTCAGGCCGGGCGCGGCCATCAGGCTCTCGGCCAGCGTCTCATCGCCGTAGCTGTCCATCTCATCGTAGATCACCGAATCCTTGATCACGGGCGAGGTCTTCTTCTGATCGATCACCTCATGGGCGGCGATCACCTTGATCGTTCCCAGGGTCGGAGCGACCACGGCTTGCGGCTGCTGCGGTGCCGGTGCGGCCGGCCCGGTTTCGCGCTGTGCCGGTGCGGCATCGATGGCGATCACGTTGCCATCCACCACCGTGTAGCGCAGGCCGGTGCCGGCCAGCAGCGTGTCCAGCGCCTGCTTGACGGTGGCCCCCCGCGGTACCGCGCCCGCCATGGGTGCATTGCCCGCGCCGGCATACAGGAACTGCACGCCGGAGCTGCGCGACAGCTGCTCCAGTGCCTGGCTCAATGGCTGCGCGGCGATCGCTGCAGTGACCGTGGTCTCAAGCCCGTTGGACGACACCGCCTGCGCATGTGCGCCCAGGCAGGGAGACAAGGCCAGTACCACCGACAGATAGAGCTTCTTGCGCATCACGGTTCCTTGCAGGAGAGAGGACTGCTGCTGCCGCGTCGGCATTCGACAGCGGCTTCTCCCAAGTAAGAGCCGGCATCGGCGGAAGTGGAGAACGCCGATTCGATGAATTTTTTCTGACAGCCCATCGGCAGACCAGGATCAGCGGCTGGAGACCCATACCGTGTCCTGTTCGCGGCGGATGACGAAGCGCGCGTCCCGCTGCAGGAATGCCTGCAACGCGGCGACCCGATGCGCCTCCAGGCTGCCCGACAGGCGCGCCGCGCGCGCCACATCATCGGTCACCCGCACCTGCACTTGGTTGTGCCGGTTGAACGCAGCAGCCACCTCGTCCAGCCGCTCATCACGGAACGACACCCGGCGCTGCTGCCAGTCCAGCAGCATGGACATCGGTATTTCCAGCGGCTGCACCGCATGGCTGAGATGATCGACCTGCACCACCCCCCCGGCGGGCAGCTGCGCCAGCCGGCGTTGCCCATCACCGGCGGTCCAGACCTCCACCTCCCCGGATACCACACCGATACGCGTGCTCTGCAACCGGCGCGACACATCGAACACGGTGCCGATGTCACGGATCTGCAGATCACCGACCCGTACCTGGAAGGGCCGGCGATCCGCTGCGATATCAAATGTGGCCTCGCCCTGCAGCAGTTCGACGCGGCGGCTGAACCAGCCAATCTTCACCCGCAGACGGCTGTCTGCATTCAGCCGCACCTGCGTCTGGTCAGCCAGCAGCACCTCACGCAGTTGCCCGTGCCCGGCGACCAGCATCTGTTCGCGCGGCATCAGCCATGGCAGCAGACCGGCAACCAGCACCAGGCAGCACGCCACCGCAGCCACCCGCCTCCAGAGCGGCCGGCGCGTTCGGGATGCAACCACGGTGCGCGGCACGGGCGCGGGCGGGGCAAACAACGGCACCACTTTCGCCGTTGCCGGCAGCATCGGCAGCACTGCCCTGCTTGCCTGTTCCTGCGGGTGCACCGACATCGCCGCGCCCACCTGCCGGTGTAGATGCAGGGCGTGCAGGTATGCGCGCACGTGCTCGGGCGAGCCCTTCATCCACGCCATGAACCCGGCGCGCTGCGCAGCGCTCAGGTCACCCTCGCGGTTGCACAGGAACCAGTGCGCAGCCTGTTCGGCCACCTCGTCATCCATCGCTGCAGGCTCCTGCTGGTTCATCCGTCCTTCCCGGCGCCCAGCGCCTTCCTGCAGGCTTCAAGCCCCTTGCCGATGTGCTTGCGCACCATGTGCACCGACACGTCCAGCTGCGCCCCCACCTGATGACAATCCAGTCCTTCGCGGTAGTGCAGCTCCATCACCCGCCGCGTCGTGGGCGGCAGTTGCGCGATGGCGCCACGGATTCCACTCCAGCGCTGCGCCCGCTCGAAATCACCCTCGATGTCCTCTTCGCTGCTGAGTACCTCGGCCAGCAGGTCGACGTCCTCGATCTGTGGCAGGCCGGAGCGCGAACGTGCCTGTTCACGGGCCAGGTTGGCTGCCACGGCGAACAGATAGGCTTCAGGGTTCTCGATCGCCGCGGCGTCTTCGCCGGTGCTGCGCAGCAGGCGCAGGTAGACCTCCTGCGCCAGATCCTCGGCATCGGCAGCCTGTGAACCACGCCGAAGGAAGAAGCCACGCAGCAGGCGGCGCCGCAGGGCGTAGCTCTTCTCCCAGATCCTGACGCTGTTCACAACCGACCAACCACCCCGAGGCTGGAAAACCCAGCAGGGTGCACACCGACGATGACAGCCGCATTGCAGCGCCGCCGGGCAAAGCGCAGGTTCGCGCAGACCCAACCCTCACCTGTCTACCGGCCAACCCATGCGCCGCCTACGCTTGTCTCCCCGGCAGCCATCAAGGCCGCCCCCGCGCCACGGCCCTGCCGGCGCGACTCCGCTCCAGAGCTGTCGCCCTGCCGGCGGTGTCGCGCAGATGCCGGCCGGCGCTCTCTGGAGACGCAGCATGAACCAGGCACACTTCCCTCTCGACACCGATCCGCAGGAAACCCGCGAATGGCGCGAGTCCCTGCACGCGGTGATCCAGGCCGGCGGCAGGCCGCGCGCGCACTATCTGCTGGACCAGCTCGATGACCTCGACGTGCAGCAGCATGGCGACCTGCATACCCGCGCATGGACCGCTTACACCAACACGATTCCACCCGAGCGCCAGCCCGCCTACCCGGGCGACCTGGCCATCGAGCGTCGGTTGAACGCGATGATCCGCTGGAACGCCATGGTGATGGTGCTGCGCGCCGGCAAGCATTCCAATGTCGGCGGCCACATCGCCACCTACCAATCCGCCGCGGTCATGTATGACGTGGGCTTCGATCACTTCTTCCGTGGCCGTACCGACACCTTCGACGGCGACATGATCTACATCCAGGGCCATTCCGCACCCGGCATCTATGGCCGTGCATTCGTGGAAGGCCGCATCAGCGCCGAGCGCATGGACAACTTCCGCCGCGAAGCCGGGCGTGAGGGCCTGTCCTCGTATCCTCACCCGCGGTTGATGCCGGAGTTCTGGCAGTTTCCCACCGTATCGATGGGTCTGGGCCCGCTGACCGCGGCCTATCAGGCCCGTTACATGCGCTATCTGGAATACCGCGGGCTGAAGCAGCACCAGGGCCGCAAGGTCTGGGCCTTCCTCGGTGATGGTGAAATGGACCAGCCCGAATCGCTGGCGGCCATTTCGCTGGCCGGGCGCGAGCGACTGGACAACCTGGTATTCGTGGTCAACTGCAACCTGCAGCGCCTGGACGGACCAGTGCGCGGCAACGCCAAAGTGATACAGGAACTGGAAGGCACCTTCCGTGCCGCCGGCTGGAACGTGATCAAGGTGATCTGGGGCGGTGGCTGGGACGAGCTGCTGGCACGCGATCACAGCGGGCTGCTGCGCCAGCGCATGATGGAGTGCGTGGATGGCGACTACCAGACCTTCAAGTCGCAGAGCGGCGCCTACGTACGCGAACACTTCTTCGGGCGCTACCCGGAACTGCTGGCGCTGGTCGCGCACATGAGCGACGACGAGATCTGGGCGCTGGCACGTGGCGGCCACGACCCGCAGAAGGTGTACGCCGCCTTCCAGCAGGCAGTGAACACCACGGGCCGGCCGACCGTGGTGCTGGCCAAGACGGTGAAGGGCTTCGGCATGGGTGAGGCCGGCGAAGGCCAGAACATCAATCACCAGTTGAAGAAGATGAGCACCGATGCGGTGCGCGCTTTCCGCGACCGTTTCGATCTGCCGGTCAGCGATGAACAGCTGGAGGAAATGCCGTACCTGCGTCCGGCACCGGGCAGCCCGGAGGCGCTCTACTTCGCGAAGCGTCGCCAGGCGCAGGGCGGCCAGCTGCCGGCACGACTGGCACAGGTCGATCCGCTGCCGCTGCCAGCGCTGTCCACGTTCAACGCCCAGCTGCAGGGCAGTGGTGATCGCGGCCAGTCCACCACCATGGGTTTCGTGCGCATCCTCACCACCCTGCTCAAGGACCCCGAGCTGGGCAGGCTGGTGATCCCGATCGTGCCCGATGAATCGCGCACCTTCGGCATGGAAGGCCTGTTTCGCCAGATCGGCATCCACTCTTACCTCGGCCAGCTGTACACGCCGCAGGATGCAGGCCAGCTGAGCTATTACAAAGAAGCCAAGGATGGCCAGATCCTGCAGGAAGGCATCAACGAATCCGGCGCGATCTGTTCGTGGATCGCCGCCGGTACCGCGTATGCCAACCACGGCCTGGCCACGATTCCGTTCTACATCTTCTATTCGATGTTCGGCCTGCAGCGCGTCGGCGACCTGGCCTGGGCCGCGGCCGACGCGCGCACCCGTGGCTTCCTGCTTGGCGCCACCTCGGGCCGCACCACGCTGATGGGCGAAGGCCTGCAGCACGACGATGGCCACAGCCACGTGCTGTCTTCGGTGATTCCCAGCTGCGTGTCCTATGACCCGACCTACAATTTCGAGCTGGCGGTGATCATCCACGACGGCCTGCGCCGCATGTACGTGGACCAGGAAGACATCTACTACTACATCACCCTGCTCAACGAGAACTACCCGCACCCGGCCCTGCCCGACGGCGCCGAAGCCGGCATCCTGAAGGGCCTCTATCTGCTGCGCCCCGCCGCTGCCGACACCACTGCACAGCCGCGCGTGCAGTTGATGGGCAGTGGCTCGATCCTGCGCGAGGTGCTGGCCGCTGCCGATCTTCTGCAGCAGGATTTCGGTATCAGCAGCGACGTCTGGAGCGCCACCAGCCTGACCGAACTGCGCCGCGACGGCCTGGCTGTCGAGCGCTGGAATCTGCTGCACCCGGCTGACGAGCCGCGCATATCCTACGTCCAGCAGTGCCTGCAGGACCACGCTGGCCCGGTGGTGGTGGCGACCGATTACATGAAGATCGTCGGCGACCAGATCCGCCCCTTCATCAACGATCGTCGCTTCATCGCACTCGGCACCGATGGTTTCGGCCGCTCGGATACACGCGAATCGCTGCGGACGTTCTTCGAGGTCGATCGCCACTTCATCGCACTGGCGGCACTGAAGGCCCTGGCCGATGACGGGCATGTCGAACGGAGCCTGCTGCAGCAGGCGATCGACCGGTACGGGATCGATACCGGCAAGCGCGACCCCGCCGCAGCATGACAGCGCAACAACGGCATCCGCAGAGCAGGTTTCTGCGGGTGTCGTTGCATCACACCGCTACGGCAAGCGCTTGAACAGGTTGGTCTGCAGGATCGGCGTGCCGTCATGAGCGAAGAACGCCTTGGTTTCGGTCATCGTTGAGCGGTCAGCGGCCACCGTATACACGCGGGTGGACGCCGGCGCACCGTGATCGACCAGCTGCATCACCAGCGTGTTCGGCGCCGGAAGTTTCAGCGTCGCTTGATTGGCACCGTAGCTGCCGATCAGCGCCGCGGGCGTGCCGTCCAGCGCCAGCGTACCGTCGGATTTCATCGTCTTGCCATCATGCAGGACGATATCCACGTGCGAGCTCCACCTGCCCGCGCCGGCATCCTTGACTTCCAGCACGACCTGTTGCGGACGCTGTGCTTCAGGCAGTGCGGACGTGGCGATATCCAGCGACCAGCGGCCGAGCAGCGGCGAGGACTTCGAGCTCTCAGCCAGGGCGGGCATCACCTGCAGCAGGACCACGGACAGCAACGCGGCGGACAACAGCTTCATGCGAGGCTCCTTTCGAGTGAGGGAGGTGCTGCAGGCGCGTTGTGGGGTACCCGCAAAAGCGGATGCTGCGCGCCAACGTCCGGTCGTGCAAGCGCTGGCCGATGTCCCCCCTCCCCTCCGTCTTGTGACGCCGAAGAGTTACGTTATAACATTTCACATTCTTTTCACGGAGTGTGTCATGCGTCGTCACCTGCTTGCTGCAGCCATCCTGTTCGTCGTCCACAACGCCCATGCCAGCGACGACCCCACCCTGCCCGCCG
>Ga0157371_10004569_pt1 | contig 12042 bp, 9 predicted proteins | sample C45metaG_FD_113462 | JGI IMG/M metagenome (GOLD analysis project Ga0157371, IMG submission 113462) | Corn rhizosphere microbial communities from Kellogg Biological Station, Michigan, USA - C4-5 metaG | ecosystem: Host-associated > Plants > Roots > Rhizosphere > Soil | place: USA: Michigan... | reverse complement strand
GCGCGGATTGCGTTGTGTGCGGTGCAGCTGTTGCAGGCTCGGAGTGCCTGATGTTTTGGGTTGCCTGTTCCGGCCTCATCGCGAGCAGGCTCACTCCTACAAGGGGACGCATTTCAAATGTAGGAGCGAGCCTGCTCGCGATTGCGATTGCGTAGGCAATAAAGATCTCAGTTTTGCCAAGTAGAGGCATTCACCAGATTCGCCGGCCGCTGCCCACCCAGCGCCGCCAACAGATTCTCCACCGCACACCGCGCCATCGCCTCGCGCGTCTCATGGGTCGCCGAGCCCATGTGCGGCGTCGCCACCACATTGCTCAACTGCAGCAACGGCGAATCATGATTCAACGGCTCGCGCTCGAACACATCCAGCCCCGCCGCGCGAATACGCTTGTTGCGCAACGCCTCGACCATTGCTGCCTCATCGACCACTTTGCCCCGCGAGATGTTGATGAAGATGCTCTCCGGGCGCATCAGCGCAAACTGTTCGGCGCCGATCAAGCGTTCGGTCTGCGCCGTCAGCGGCAAGGTCAGGCAAATGAAATCAGCCTGCTGTAACAATTCTTCGAGGCTTCGATACTGCGCATCAAAACGCGCCTCGACCGCCGGCTTGCGCGACTGGCTGTGATAGATCACCGGCATGCCAAAGCCGAAATGCCCACGCTGCGCCAGCGCTTCGCCGATACGGCCCATGCCGATAATGCCCAAGGTCTTGCCATGCACATCGGTGCCGAAATGCGCCGGGCCGATGTTGCGACTCCATTGGCCGCCACGGACCATGTTCGCCAGTTCGACCACACGCCGAGCGGCGGCGAGGATCAGGGCGAAGCCGGTGTCGGCAGTGGTTTCGGTGAGCACATCCGGCGTGTTGGTCAGCAGAATCCCGCGCCGGCTCAGATAATCAATATCGTAGTTATCGACACCGACGGAAACGCTGGCAATCGCCTCCAGCTGCGGCGCCAGATCCAGCAGCGCCGCATCGAGTTTGAGACTGGCGCCGAGCAAACCGTGGGCGCGGGGCAGGGCATCGCGCAACTGCATGAGGCCATCGGCGTCGAGGCTTTCGATCTGCGTCACGTCAAACTGCGCTTGCAGGCGCGCCATCAGCGCGGGCGAGAGTTTCTTGTACAGCACGACCTGTTTGTTCATGGCAAAAATCCTTTCAGGAATGCGCCGGCACACGCGGTGTGGCGACGGCTTTGGCGACGACGCGATCACTGGCGCCGGGCTTGAGGAAAATCGTCAGCACCACCGACAGCAGCAACGCGCCGCTCATCAACAGATAGGAAGCGCCGGGCGAACCGGTGGAGCTGTTCAGATAACCGACCAGATATGAACCGCCGAACGAGCCGAGCGCGCCCATGCTGTTGATCAACGCCATGGCACCGCCCGCGACGTTGGTCGGCAGGATTTCCGGAACGATGGCGAAGAACGGCCCGTACGGCGCGTACATGCAGGCGCCGGCGATCACCAGCAGTGTGTACGACCACCAGAAATGTTCGGCGCCCAAGGCATAGGAGCCGTAGAACGCAATCGAGGCGATCAGCAGCGGCGGCCAGACGAAGCGTTTGCGCTTCTGCAATTTGTCCGAGCCCCACGACACCGCGAGCATGCCGATCACCGCCGCCAGATACGGCAGCGCCGACAGCCAGCCAGCCTCGATCATGTCCATCTGCGCGCCTGCCTTGAGGATCGACGGCAGCCACAAAACGAAGCCGTAAACGCCGATGCTCCAGCAGAAGAACTGCAGCGCCAGGATGATCACCTTCGGCGAACGGAATGCCTCAGCGTAATTCTTCACCGCTTTGATACCGACCTGCTCGGCGGCGAGGGCGCTTTCCAGATCGTGTTTTTCCTTATCGTTGAGCCACTTGGCCTGGGCCGGACGATCATCGGCCAGTCGCCACCAGATAAAGGCCCACAGAACCGCCGGCAGACCTTCAATGATGAACATCCAGCGCCAGCTGAAATGCTGCACCAGATAACCCGAGACCACTGACATCCACAGCATGGTCACCGGGTTGCCGAGGATCAGAAAGGTATTGGCGCGCGAGCGTTCGGCCCGGGTGAACCAGTGGCAGAGATAGACCAGCATCGCCGGCATCACCGCCGCTTCGACCACGCCGAGCATGAAGCGGATGACGATCAGCCAATAGGCGTTGGAGACCACGCCGGTCAACGTGGCGAGACCGCCCCAGAGGATCAGGCTGACGAAAATCAGCTTCTTCACACTGTGCTTTTGCGCGTAGATCGCGCCCGGTACCTGGAAGAAAAAGTAACCGAGAAAGAACAACGCACCGAGCAGCGAGGACAGGCCCGGTGTGATCATCAGGTCTTCGGCCATGCCCGACGCAGCGGCGAAGCCGTAGTTGGCGCGATCGAGATAGGCCAGGCTGTATGTGATGAACACGATCGGCATGATGTACCACCAGCGGCGGGTGGCGAGGGTTGCGGTTTTCATCGGTGTGACTCCTGAGCTTGTTGTTTTTGTCGCAGCAGGTTCAAAAATTTGCGTTGCCTAGGCAGGCCTCTTCGCGAGCAGGCTCGCTCCCACATTTGATACGCGTTCCCCTGTGGGAGCGAGCCTGCTCGCGAAGGCGGATTCAAATTCAATCGATAACTCCTGACGGGTTGGAAGGCCCTCCATATCCCCGCGACTCTGCACCGCGCGACTGCCAATCCAGTTCGCCCGCTGCACCGCCTCGGCAAAACTTTGATGCTCGAGAAGGGCGCTGATCATCCCCACCGCAAAGCCATCTCCGGCACCCACCGTATCGACCACGTTGGTCACCGGCACGCCAGCGACAAAACCCTGATCCAGCTGCGTGCGGTAGTAAGCGCCTTCAGGCCCGAGCTTGATCGCCACCGCTTCCGCACCTTGATCAAGATAAAACGCAGCGATGTCCGCCGGGTCGTCAAAACCGGTGAGCAAACGACCTTCGCTCAAACCCGGCAGCACCCAATGAGCAAGGGCGGCGAGGCGGTTGATCTCGCGGATCATCTCGCCCTCGCTGGCCCAAAGGCTCGGGCGCAGGTTCGGATCGAACGACACACTGCGTCCGGCGTTGCGCATGCGGGTCATCAGTTCAAAGGACATGTCCCGCGCCGAAGCCGACAGCGCCGGCGGAATGCCGGTGGCGTGCAAATGGCGGGCGCTGAGCAGGTTGTCGGTGATGGAGCGCGGCGACAGATGACTGGCCGCGGAGCCACGGCGGAAGTATTCGACTTGCGGGTCGCTGCCATCGTCATTGCGCGATTTGAACTGGAACCCGGTCGGATGGGTTTTATCGACTTCAACGTGGCTGCAATCCAGACCTTCCTTGATCAGCGTCTCGACCACAAAGCGCCCGAGTGAATCATTACCGACGCGGCTCAGCCACGCGACATTGAAACCCAGCCGCGACAAGCCGATCGCGACATTGCTGTCGGCCCCGGCAATACGTTTATGAAACTGCTCGACCTTCGCCAGATCACCGGTCTGCTCGGCAACCAGCATCGCCATGGTTTCACCGAAAGAAAGAATATCGATCTCAGACATGAGCTGGCTCCAGGCGCGATTGCCCCAGGCGGGCGAGGGCGGCGACGTGTTCGCGGGTCAGTTGCACCAGGTCATCGCCTTGCAACGGGTATTCGGCGGCGCGCATAACGCCTTGGTCCATGTGACGCAGCAGTTGTTCCCACAGATGCAGGTCGCTGATGGCTGGCGGTACGGCGACCAGTTTGCCGTCGGCTCGGCGCGCAACGGCCTTGCAATGCACATAACCGACATGTCGCCCCAGCGCGCGGGCGGCACTGGCGGCGGACTGGTCCTGCCAATGCCAGTTGCCAATGTCGAAGGTCATTTTGATCGGCAGGTGGTGCTGTTCGACGGCGGCGAAGAAACGCTGAAACGGCTCGATGCGCCCGCCATGCAAGGTCTGGTCGTTCTCTACCAGCAGTTGCACCGGGCTTTGCTGGAGTTGCTCGGCCAGTGCCTGCAAATCAGAGTTGTCGGTGAAGTAGCCGAGCGACACTTTCAGCCATTTCGACCCGAACGCCTGGGCCTGTTGCAGCGCAGTAATCAATTCGGGATTCGGCTGCGCTTGCCCTGCGAGCCACAGTTCGGTGGGCGAGGAATAAATGCTTTGCAGGCCTTGCGCTTGCGTGGCCTGGGCCAGTTGCGCCGGATCCTCACGGGTCAACAGCTCTTCACGCCACTCGATGCGATTGGCCCCGGCCGCCGCGAGAATATCGATGAAGGAATCCTGGCCACGCTGGCGCACAAGATCGGCACCGTAGCTGGACAGACTGATGGAAACGGCTGGTTTGTTCATTGTTATTGACCTCTGAAACCGGTTTCATTTTTGTTCAAAAAAATATCGGGTGTTTCTGCGTTGTTCTCTCGGGCGCTATCGCGAGCAGGCTCACTCCTAAATTTGCAATGCATTCCCCTGTAGGAGTGAGCCTGCTCGCGATAGCATCAGCTCAAACACCACAAATCCCAAGAGTAGACCCCCGCTCAATCAGCACCGGCGCAAAATCCATCACCCGCGCCACCTCGTTATCCCCGCGCAGGCGCCTGAGCAGACACTCAAACGCCCACGCACCAATCTCTTGCGTCGGCTGCGCCAGCGCAGTAATCCCGCTGCCCACCAACGGATACCAATCCAGATCATCCAGGGCGATAAGCCCCACATCCTCGAACAACCGACAACCGATTTGGCGCAACGCCGTCGTCGCGGCTAACGCTGCCACACCATTGGCGCAAAACAGTGCTTTCGCCCCTGCATTGGTCGTGTTCATGAACTGCTGAAGTTGGCTCGCCAGACCATCACCGGTTTCAACAACTGCCCCGGTTAACCCCGAGCGCTGCGCGATCTGCGCCTGGAAACTGCTGACCCGTTCGATCCGCGAACTGGTGCCATCAAACGGTTCGGTGATTAATAAAACATCGCGATACCCTCGCTGCCCGAGGTGCGCGAGCGCCATCTCCACCGCTTGCGGGTTATTCAGCCCGACCATGTCGCTGTCGAGGCCGTCCACCTTGCGATCCACCAGCACCAGCGGCATCTCGCGGCGCAGTTCGTGCAATTCGTCGCGGTGGTGGCCAAGGGTGTTCACGATCAGCCCTTCTATGTTGTACGAGCGCAACAGCGCCAGATGCTGGCGTTCCTGCTCGTCATCGCGGTCGGTGTTGCACACCACCAGGCTGTAACCGTGCGCACGGCAGGCGGTTTCCACCCCGTGCATCACGGCAATTGAATAAGGGTTACGGATATCGGCGACGAGCATGCCGATCAGGCGAGTGCGCCCGCGCTTGAGCCCACGGGCCATCTGGTTCGGGCGGTAGCCAAGTTCGCTGATGGCCTGCTCGATGCGCAGGGCGATTGCTTCGGAGAGCAGGGCGCGGTCATCACCGATGAAGCGCGATACGCTGGCCTTGGACACGCCCGCGCGTTCGGCGACATCGAGCATGGTGACGCGGCTGCGCTGGGCGGCGGAAAAGTCGTGCACGGTCTTAAACCTTGTTATTGGATTTATAGGCCCAAGGCGGAAAGATGCCCTGAAACCGGTTTCAGGAAACACCAGAAACAAATAGGGCGTCAAGTGAATGATCGTGAGATTGCCCGCTGATACCGACGGGCGGGCGCTGCCTACCCGAATAATCCGGCGGCGATGTTGATCGAAAAACCCAGAATCGCAGTGTTGAACACAAAGCCGATCAGGGACTGCGCCAGTACGATTTTGCGGATGCCCCGCGTCGCTACGCCCACATCCGACGTTTGGACCGCGACGCCGACAGTGAACGAGAAGTACAGAAAATCCCAATAATTAGGGGTGGTCAGACCTTCGGCGAAACGCAGGGCCGGGTCCTTGCCGTCCCAGGTGTAAAACAGCCTGGCGTAGTGCACACAGAAAATCACCCCGATCAGCAGCCATGAACCAATTACCGTGAGTGCTGTGAACGCGTAATGGAGCAGTTTGTGGGTGCTATCCAGATCCTTGCTGCCGGCCAGTTCGAAGGTGATGGTGGCCAGACTCGCCAGCGCGGCAATGCACACCACGAACAACACCAGGCCGGCGTTTTCGTCTTCGACTTCAGCGATGCGTTTGACGTCCGGGGCCTTGGCGCGCACGGTCAGCCAGAACATCAGGATCAGGTAAGTCCAGACACCGGCGTTCCAGCCGATGAGGATTTTGCTGACGATCGAATCGGCGGGGAACAGCAGGCCGGTGGCGAGTCCGAGCAGAGCGGCGGCGGAGAGGCGAGGGTGGGTGCGGGCGAGGAAGCGCATGGAGACTCACGTTGGAGAATGGTCTCTGCACCATAGCGTACGCAACACTGCTTTTGTAAGAGCTGCCGATGGCTCGGGCCGCGATCGGACGATCTTTTGGTTTTAGCTTTTCAAGATCAAAAGATCGCAGCCTCGTTGCACTCGACAGCTCCTACATTTGGATCAGTGGGGTTTGGTGAATCGTTGTACGAGTTTCATCACTACGACGAAGAATACGGGTACGAAGATCACCGCCAGCGTCGCAGTAATCATCCCGCCGATCACGCCGGTGCCGATCGCCTGCTGGCTGGCGGAACTGGCACCCGTGGCAATCGCCAACGGCACCACGCCAAGAATGAACGCCAGCGACGTCATCACGATCGGTCGCAGTCGCAGACGCGCTGCCTGCAATGTCGCGTCGATCAGGTCGTGGCCTTCGTCATAGAGGCTCTTGGCGAACTCGATGATCAGGATCGCGTTCTTCGCCGACAGACCGATGATGGTGATCAAACCAACTTTGAAGAACACATCATTAGGCATCCCACGCAACGTTACAGCCAACACCGCACCGAGAACACCCAGCGGCACGACCAGTAACACCGAGGTTGGAATCGACCAGCTCTCATACAGCGCCGCCAGACACAGGAACACCACTAGCAACGACAAACCGAGCAGGATCGGCGCCTGATTGCCGGACAAGCGTTCCTGCAACGACAGGCCGGTCCATTCCTGGCCCAGACCTTTCGGCCCTTGCGCCACCAGCCGTTCGATTTCCGCCATGGCCTCACCGGTACTGTGCCCCGCGGACGGTTCGCCGGAAATAGCGATCGCCGGGTAACCGTTGTAGCGGGTCAGCTGCGCCGGGCCTTGAATCCAGTTGGCCTGGACGAACGCCGACAGCGGCACCATGCTCCCGGCGTTGTTGCGCACGTGCATTTTCAGCAAATCATCCACCTGACTGCGCTGATCACCTTCAGCTTGCACCACCACCCGCTGCATGCGGCCCTGATTGGGAAAATCGTTGATGTAGCTGGACCCCACTGCGGTGGATAACACGTTACCAATGTCGGCAAACGAAACGCCCAGGGCATTCGCCTGTTTACGGTCGACGATCAGTTGCACCTGCGGCGCTTCGGCCAGCGCACTTTCGCGCACGTTCATCAGTACCGGACTTTTCTCGGCCGCGGCGAGCAGTTCCGTACGCGCCTGCATCAACGTCGCATGCCCGAGCCCACCACGATCCTGCAAGCGGAACTCGAAACCGCTGGACGTGCCGAGCCCATCCACCGGCGGCGGCAGTACCGAGAACGCCATGGCGTCCTTGATCTGGCTGAGGGCAGCGTTCGCGCGGTCAGCGATCGAACTGGCGGCATCGTCACTGCCGCGTTCCGACCAATCCTTGAGGGTCGAAAACGCCAGCGCTGCGTTCTGTCCGCTACCGGAGAAGCTGAAACCGAGAATCACCACACTGTCACTGATCCCCGGCTCACCCGCGTTGTGCGCTTCGAGCTGTTCGGCCACTTGCACCGTGCGGTTCTTCGTCGCCCCCGGTGGCAGCTGGATATCGGTAATGGTGTAGCCCTGGTCCTCGGTCGGCAGAAAAGAGGAGGGCAGGCGCGCAAAACATATCCCGAGCCCGATCAGCAGGACGACGTAGATCAACAGGTAGCGACCGGTGCGCTTCAGCGCATAGCCGACCCAGCCCTGATAGCGATCGGTCAATTGCTCGAAACGACGATTGAACCAGCCAAAGAAGCCCGATTTCTCGTGATGTTCGCCCTTGCCAACAGGCTTGAGCAAGGTCGCGCACAAGGCCGGCGTCAGCGTCAGGGCGAGGAACGCCGAGAACAGGATCGAGGTGGCCATCGATAGCGAGAACTGCTGGTAGATGACCCCGACCGACCCTTGCATGAACGCCATCGGAATAAACACTGCGACCAACACCAGAGTAATGCCGATGATCGCCCCGGTGATCTGCGTCATGGCCTTGCGCGTGGCTTCCTTGGGTGACAAGCCCTCGGTGGCCATGATCCGTTCGACGTTTTCCACCACGACGATGGCATCGTCGACCAGAATGCCGATGGCCAGCACCATACCGAACATGGTCAGCACGTTGATCGAGAATCCCAGCGCCAGCATGGTCGCGAACGTGCCCATCAGCGCCACCGGCACCACCAGCGTCGGGATCAGCGTGTAGCGCACGTTCTGCAGGAACAGGAACATCACCGCAAACACCAGCAGCATCGCTTCGCCGAGGGTATAGATCACTTTGGTGATCGAGACCTTGACGAAGGGCGAAGTGTCGTAAGGAATCTTGTATTCCACGCCGACCGGGAAGTAGCGCGCCAGCTCGTCCATCTTCGCCCGCACCAGCGTCGCGGTGTTCAGCGCGTTGGCACCTGGTGACAGTTGCACGCCGACGGCGGTGGACGGTTTACCGTTCAGGCGTGTGCCGAACTGGTATTCCTGACTACCGATCTCCACTCGCGCGACGTCACCGATGCGCACCGTGGAGCCATCGCGATTGGCCTTGAGCACGATGTCGGCGAATTCCTGGGGTGTCGACAATTGCCCTTTGACCAGAATCGTCGCGGTAATTTCCTGCGTTGAAGGTGACGGCAGATCACCGATGCTGCCGGCGGACACCTGGGCATTCTGCGCCACGATGGCTGCGTTGACGTCTGCCGGTGTCAGATTGAACGCGATCAGCTTCTGCGGATCGATCCAGATGCGCATGGCCCGTTCGGCGCCGTACAGCTGCGCCTTGCCGACCCCGTCCAGACGCTTGATCTCGTTCATCACGTTGCGCGCCAGGTAATCGCTGAGCGCGACGTCATCGAGCTTACCGTCGCTGGTCAGGGTGATCAGCAACAGAAAACCGGAAGAAACCTTCTCCACCTGCAGACCTTGCTGGTTGACCGCTTGCGGTAGACGCGACTCGACAACCTTCAGACGGTTTTGCACGTCGACCTGCGCCAGCTCGGGGTTGGTGCCCGGCTGAAAGGTTGCCTTGATCGTCGCACTGCCAAGGCTGCTCTGCGATTCGAAATAGAGCAGGTGATCGGCACCGTTAAGCTCTTCCTCGATCAGGCTGACCACGCTTTCATCGACGGTTTGCGCCGAGGCGCCAGGGTAGACGGCGTAGATTTCGATCTGCGGCGGCGCGACGTCGGGGTATTGCGCCACCGGCAACTGTGGGATGGCCAGCGCACCGGCCAACAGGATGAACAACGCGACCACCCAGGCGAATACCGGGCGGTCGATAAAGAACTGCGGCATAGAAAAGCGTCCTGCTTACTGACCAGAGGTCTGGGCAAGTGGAAGAGCGGTTTCGTCGATCTGCACCTTTTCGACGGGACGGGCGTGTTGCAGGCCTTCGATAACAATACGGTCGCCGGGCTTGAGGCCGCCGGTGACGATCCAGCGATTGTTCTGCACCGCACCCAGTTGCACCGGTTGCTCGGCAACGCGCATCTGTTCGTCGACGGTCAGCACTTGGGCAATGCCGGCGCTGTCACGCTGCACCGCGCGTTGCGGTACGGTGATGCCGTTCTGAATGGTTGCCTGCTCCAGGCGTACGCGGATGAAGCTGCCCGGCAGCAGGTCGAGATCGGGGTTGGGGAATTCGCTGCGCAGGATGATCTGACCAGTGCCCGGATCGACTGTGATGTCACTGAACAACAGCTTGCCGGGCAGCGGGTACAGGCTGCCGTCATCCTGAATCAGCGTAGCCTTGACCTGATCCTGACCGACTTCCTGCAACTGCCCGGAACGGAATGCGCGACGCAGTTCGTTGAGCTCGCGGGTCGACTGGGTCAGGTCGGCGTGGATCGGGTTGAGTTGCTGAATCAGCGCCAGCGGCGTGGTTTCGTTCTGCCCGACCAGCGCACCTTCGGTGACCAGCGCGCGGCCGATACGCCCGGAAATCGGCGCGGTGACAGTGGCGTAGCCGAGGTTCAGTTTCGCCCGTTCAAGCGCTGCCTTGCTGGCCGCAACATCAGCTGCCGTTTGCCGGGCAGCGGCGCGGGCGTTGTCGTAGTCCTGACCGCTGATGGCCTTGTCTTCGATCAATTGCGCGTAGCGTTGTTCTTGCAATCTGGCCTGAAAGGCATTGGCCTCGGCTTTGCGCAGTGCGGCTTCGGCACTGTCGAGATCGGCCTTGAACGGCGCCGGGTCGATGCGGAACAGCACATCACCCTTTTTCACGTCGCTGCCTTCGCGATAAGTGCGCTGCAACACCACGCCGGCCACTCGCGCACGCACTTCGGCAATCCGTGGCGCGGCGATGCGCCCGCTCAATTCGCTGCTGATCGATAGTGGCTGGGTTTTGATGGTCTCGATGCGTACCGTGGCTGGTGGCGCTTGCTCTTCGGCATTCGAGGACGAATCACAAGCGCTCAGCGTCAGCGCCAATGCGATCAGGCCGAGCCCGGCCAGCAGTTTTCCAGACATGTACAACCCCCAATATTGAAGGCCGCATCCTACGGCCAGACGGGGAGGTTAGCGGTGAAGCTTTGTAGTTGCTGTGTGAAATTGTGTAAGGGTTTTGCTCAGTGGCGGTTGAGGGCGTATATCCTGCAGGCCTTGAAATTTATTGCGACAGTTCGATCGCTTTCGCACATTTCAATGTGCGAGCGAATGAGCCCTGACTGTCGCCCCAGCATTTTTCTGGAACACCCCATGCCCAACATCCTCCTGGTCGAAGACGACACCGCCCTCGCCGAACTGATTTCCAGCTACCTGGAACGCAACGGTTATTCCGTCAGCGTCATTGGCCGTGGCGACCATGTGCGCGAGCGGGCGCGGATCAGTCCGCCGGATCTGGTGATCCTCGACCTCATGCTGCCGGGCCTCGACGGTCTGCAAGTCTGCCGTTTGCTGCGCGCCGATTCGGCGACGCTGCCAATCCTCATGCTCACGGCCCGCGACGACAGTCATGATCAGGTGCTGGGCCTGGAAATGGGCGCTGACGACTACGTGACCAAACCCTGCGAGCCCCGGGTGCTGCTGGCGCGGGTGCGCACGTTGCTGCGACGCAGCAGCCTCGGCGAACCGCTGGCGGTCAATGACCGGATCGTCATGGGCAATCTGTGCATTGACCTCTCCGAACGCACCGTGACCTGGCGCGATCAAGCGGTCGAACTGTCCAGCGGCGAATACAATTTGCTGGTGGTGCTGGCGCGGCACGCTGGCGAAGTGCTGAGTCGCGATCAGATTCTGCAGCGACTGCGCGGTATCGAATTCAACGGCACCGACCGCTCGGTGGACGTGGCAATTTCCAAGCTGCGGCGCAAATTCGATGATCACGCCGGCGAGGCGCGCAAGATCAAGACCGTGTGGGGCAAGGGCTATCTGTTCAGCCGCTCGGAATGGGAATGCTGAACTGATGTTTCGCATCCTGTTTCGCCTGTATCTGGTGACGATCGTCTCCTATAGCGCGGCGATCTATCTGGTGCCGGATCTGGTGGTGATGGTCTTTCGGGATCGCTTCGTCACCTACAACCTGGAGTTCTCCCGAGGCCTGCAATCCCTGATCACCCGTCAGTTTCATGCCGCGCCGCAAGAACAGTGGCCGGCGATTGCTGCGTCGATGGACAAGGAATTCCAGCCTTTGCACATCGTCCTGACGCCAATCGACGACCCGGTATTCACGCCCATTGAGCAGGAACGATTACACCGTGGTGAAAACGTTGTGCGTATCGGCGACTGGGGCTGGCGGACGCTGGCGGTCACTCCGCTGAATGCGGACATGGCCGTGCGCATGGTCGTGCCGCCGGATCCGGTCGACGTTG
>Ga0157371_10004564_pt1 | contig 12049 bp, 12 predicted proteins | sample C45metaG_FD_113462 | JGI IMG/M metagenome (GOLD analysis project Ga0157371, IMG submission 113462) | Corn rhizosphere microbial communities from Kellogg Biological Station, Michigan, USA - C4-5 metaG | ecosystem: Host-associated > Plants > Roots > Rhizosphere > Soil | place: USA: Michigan... | reverse complement strand
GCTTCGGTGCAGAAAGGCCCGGCATCGTGGGTCTGGAGGGCGCAGAGACCAGGTTCCGGCGGGCCGGATTTTCCCGTGGCGAACCGGTGCAGGCGCTGTCTGGATATGCGCAGCGGAACACCGTGCGTCCTCGCCGATGGATTCGACGATACAAAAGTTGTCGGCGAGTGACCCAAAACGGCCAGGTGCGGCCGCAGCCCGCGAACTGCCGTTGTGGCGGTGGCTTGCCGGTCGATCAGGCAGCCTGCCGCAGGATCGTCCATTCGTGTCGCCAAAAGCGACGGCGAGAGCACGATGGAAAGGCCGTCACTCGCTTGCGTCCTCGAAGGACCCGCCGCGAAAACAGCCTCCCTCAGCCACCAACAAAAAACGGCTTGCATTGCTGCAAGCCGTTAGCTGTACATGGTGGCCGGGGACGGAATCGAACCGCCGACACGGGGATTTTCAACCGATTGATCGGCGAAACGAATGGCGCCAGGCCGCGACGTGATTGGCTTGGCATAAGGGTTGCTGAGGAACCCTCCGGCACCAGGCGGCACAGAAAGGCATGGTTTGCCGTTACCAAGACGTTACCTATTAAGGTTGCGCGATTTTGCCCGTCGAACGTCCGTCGAGCAGGGGACGAAAAATGAGGGACTGGTACCGACCGCAATCGCGCCGTCTCGCGTGGCTGCAACTCCTCCACCGAAACCGGCGAGCGTGAACCGCCAGGCGGCCCCGGTGCGCAGTCCGAGTGCGGCGGACATCAACAAGCATTGGGAGCAGGGCGCAAACGCGAAGATAGATGCGTGGTTCAAGGCACGGAAGTAGGTCGAGCAGAGCGGAAATTGATGAAGCAACAAGAAACCCCTGCCGGCCGCTTGATTCGGCCGGCAGGGGTTCCGGTCAACCGTCCGAGTCCGACTTGGTGGGCAGATCGTAGCGTTTACCGATCGGGACCATTTCAATGGGCAGGTTCCCGAAGGCCTTGTAGTTGGTGCGGATCCAGCGTTCCACCGTTTTGGGCCAACGTCCATCACGATCGGCTTCGATGATGGTCATCTTGCCCGTCTGGTAGTTGCCATACCTAGCACCCATGGATTTCTCCAGTGAGCTCTCGAAGTCATGAAAGGTCCAGTCGTCCTTCCTTGCTTCAAATTCGTCAAGCACTCTGACCTTTTGTTGTGAAATTTTGTTCATGACACTGTTCTCCGGCACCGGATCATCAGTTGTCCGGTGCAAATTAGATGGATTCGAGATGGCATGCTTCTGCAGCAACGACCAATTTTTGTAACCGCGCTCGTTAGCGAGACGGTCAAGGGCGCGGCTGTGGGTGATGCCTTCCAAGCGAGCCAGCTGCTTCGCGGCTCGCTTTAAGTGTTCGACTTGTGAGGTCGTGTGGGGTTCTGGCACAGCAGGAATCCTTTTCAACACCGCAACTATTCCAAGCGTCCACACTGGTAAAGCGGCAGAAAAAGGGATCTGCGTTTAGACACGATGCCGAGCCGGCTTCGCCTGCGTGGACGGGCAGGCCGTCGCGGACGGCCCACATCCAACATACGACTGGCCGTGAAAACATTCAAGCGGACTCACCGCCAGATGCTCAACGTCTCCCCTGGTGCTCGCGCTGGCCCTGGTTCTTTATGGCTTGATAGCCATTCCACAACGGTTCGGCTTATGCCTTGGGACCCGGCTCAGTTTCTGAGACGGCTCGACGCTTAGAATGGAAGCTCAACAACCAGGGGATCAGGGATGAACTACCACGTTTTCAACATCGGTCAGCCGGCTACCAGTGAATGGTGGGCGCAGAACCTGCGTCGGGGTGTCATCACCGCGGGCTTTGAAGGCACGGCGGGCGATCGTGGTGGCGTGATCCTCAACGACTTGGACGAAGGCGATTGGGTGATTGCCTATGCGAACGGCCACGGCTTTGTGGGTGCCGGCCGCGTGGGGTATGGCTACCGCCTCCACGACGAACTGCCGGCCGGATCCCTGTCCGATCATCTGCACGAACGCCAGGTCGCCTGGGCTGATGCGGTCACCGATGTGCGCCGCGCAGTAACGATCGCCGAAGCGGGCAGACAGGCGCCCAGGCAGACGAAGGAACGAGAGGCCAATGTGGAAGTGGCCGAGCACATCCTCGCTCTGCTCCACGAACGTGGCGACTTTCGCGGCGATGGGCTTGGGTTGAGTGGCACGGACACTTTTTGGCTGGCCGCAGATGCCGTCAAGGCGCTGTATACCAAGCAACACCGTCCCGTTTCCCCTTCGGAAGTGCGAGCGCACATCAAGGCATCCAAACCGCTATACATCCCTTCAAATGCGATCAACGATTTGAGTTTGTTCTCGGTGAACGACCGGAATCGTGGCTCACACCAACGCAAAAGATCCAGCTCGGATCTGCGCTCGGACCAAGGCCACCGCCACGACGTGCTGTTCAAGAGCTACGACACGGAAGGTCCGGTATATGAGCCTTATGACAAGGCCCGACATGGTGTATGGGAGCTCGTGCCCGACTACAAAGGAAAGCCGCGCCTAGTGACTTCGGGTGCTGAGGTCAGCATGCTTGATGCAGCCATGGACGAAGCCCGCGAGCTGGCGGCGGAGCGCCCGGCGCCCCCGATCGACAGTGACCATGACGCCCGCACCTGGGCGCTGGTGTCTGTTGCTGAGCGTGAAGGGCAACCGGAGTTTCGGGCGGGCCTGCTGGCGGCTTACGGGCAGCGGTGTGCCATGACCGGTTGCCAAGTGACCGCAGTGTTGGAAGCGGCGCACATCATTCCGCACCGGGGCACGCACACGATGCGCATCGACAACGGATTGTTGCTCAGGTCGGACCTCCACACCCTGTTCGATCGGGGCCTTGTTTGGGTGGATTCCGATTCGCTGGAAATTCAGATTGCTGAGGCGTTGCTGGGGTCGGAATACGAACCACTGCAAGGGAAGAAGTTGGCCCTCCCCGAGCAAGAGGCACAACAGCCGAAGCGGGAGCACCTGGCGGCGCATATGCGGCTGGCTACGAGTCGAACAGCGGCCCCGAGGTGACCCGGAATGTCTGGCGTTAATCAGCACTACCTTCCGCAGTTCCTCATGCGTGGCTTCGCGATGAAGGGTGGTACCGAAAAAAGCCCTGTCTACAAAGCAGTTGAGCACCACAAGTCGCGTGGTGTGATGCCCGCCCGTAACGTCAAGAGTATTGGTGCACAGCGGAACTTCTACGGAAAGGAAGGGCCCGGTTCCATCGACGACGCGATCGATCGCCTTGAGAGCACGCTGGCCCTCCTGATCCATCGCCTCAATCTAGGCGAGCCGCTGACAGAGGAGGACATCCCCCAGATCGCTTCGCTGGCTGCACATCTGGTGATTCGCGCGAAGCACATGCGCTCACTTCTAGAGGATGGGTTTCGGGAGATGGGTGAGCTGATGCGAAGTTATGCGAAGGCTGGGCACCTGTTCGAGCGAGGGGCCCAGCGTATTGACGATGCGGAACTCGAACAGATGATCGCGGAAGAAGCGGCAAAGCGACGAGTGACACTAACGTCAGCGCAGACGCGCCTTTTCAGGACCCGGGCCAGGGCTGAAATTCAGCGGAAGAAATCTGACCCAGTCTTCAAGAAGGAGCTTTCTGAAATCATTGAGGACGCAGCGGACAAATTCGAACGAGAGGCTGGGGAGCGATCGGAACAAACTCACCTCAAGGCGCTCGGCAAGGGTTTGGATCCCGCGCCCCGTGTTGCCGTATTTCAGCAGTTGAAATGGTCAGTGATTCACTTCCCCGGCGAGACACTTATCTTGCCCGACGTCCCCATTGTTGCGTTCTCCGCGAATGGTGAGGGCGTGAGTGCCGTCATGCACAAAGACGATCCGCCGGCATTGGTCGCCTTGCCCATCTCGACTGAGCGAGCCTTGATTGGCTCATCGATCGAGGGGTGGCAACCCACAGCCAACGACATCAACCGAGTGGGGGCTGAGTTCGCGCATGAGTTCTTCATTGCTGAGCGTGTCACAGAGACCACGCGGACGCTTGCAGCCACTATTGGGAGTGCGCCTGCAATTTTTGATGACCCGGAGTGGACCAGGGCAAAGCAGGAAGCACTGGAGGGCAGGGATTGGGCGGCTGATTGAGGCAGCCGTCGAAGGTAGCGACGGCAAAGCACGAACCGGGGCGATTTACCCGAGGCCGAGTGATTCACGCATTCGGAAGATATTGGGTGCCGCCGATGGCCACCAACAGACCCGTCGCGAAGGTCAGGGGATCGCATCTCCTGGTTTCCAGGTGCTGCCTGGACATGCCACATGCCACAGCTGCTCCCAGAATTTCTGACCATTGCGCAGCACTTCTCGCATGTAGCGCTTCACGCGCTCAAGACGAACACCGCCGACACCTATCAACTGGCCGGTTCTGCAGAGGACATCGACGCGCTCAAGGGCTACGCCATCGGGCGGCTGGACGTGCAGCGCAACGCGTTGGACATCATGTGGAACTCGATGTCGTGGGCGAAGGAAGAACAACCCGCAGTGGTGGTGCCGGCGCGCACGCCAAGCCGTGCGCCGTCAATCGGTCACGGTCTCGGCATGTGATAAAGCGGCGCTGCGTGACGCCCTCACTTTTTCGGATCGGAGGGTGCCGGAGCTGGTGCTGGCGCCGGTGCCGGTGCCGGTGCGGGAACAGCCGCCATGCTTGCACTCGGCATACCCTTAGTCACCGTGGCCGAAACGACCGGCTGCATGAGAGCCGACGCCGTGGCCTCCTTAAAGGTCGAAGGATTGCCCGGCGAGGTGGTCTTGTTATCGGACATGGTTGATGCTCCTGAATGTGGAGTTGCGCGACGATGGATCGGGCAAGCGCGACACTAACCGAGTGCGGTTATTTGGTCTGCTTGGAAGGCGTAGGGGTGGGTGGGGGTGCAGGTTGTGGAGCTGCCGATGACGACGGAACAGCCGCCATGCTTGCGCTCGGCGTGCCCTTAGTCAGAGGGGTCGCTTGGATCTTTTGCATCAACGCGGATGGCATCCCATCCATCGCGTGTGCGGGCGTGCTCGTGATCTTTTTATCAGTCATGGTGGGGTGCTCCTGAACGTTGGACCAAACAAAGGCGGTTGTGAAGAGGACACCGACGAAGAAGGCGGCACCAGCGAGAAGGTTGAGCCAGGAGAGAGATTTCTCCGCCCAGTCTTTCTTGTTGTGGGAGGTTTCTATCTTGTCGATGTAATACTCGCGGGCGAACTCAACGCGTTTCCGGTTGGCCGTCTGCCCAATATGGAAGGACGCAAGCATCACCAGCAACGAAAGCGCCAAAAATACCCATGACGCTTTGAGGGTCCAGATGGAATGGGCCGATGAGAGTGGGACAACATCCTTGATAAAGGTCAGCGACAGAGCCAGCGCCCCCGTGGAATACGTCAGGATCGTATTGTCGTATTTGTCAGAGTTGGCCCTTTCACGGGTGAGTTGTTCGGCCGCATATACGTCGAACATCCGCTGTCGCAGCGTCTTATCGTCAGACTGGTCGGTGTCGTCGGTCATGGGTTCCCCTTGTCTCCCGCTCTCAATGCACCTTGGGATGAGGGTGAAGTATTTCAAGAGGCAGAGGTGGTTGCGGCGACAACAGGCTCCGTTCGCACCTGTTACAACCCGCCGTAACCCGCGTTACGGGGTCGGCGGATTGTCCGGCAAGCCGGCGGGGTGCGCAGAGCTGCGGCCTATTGCTGTTTCAACAATTCGAGGCGATCGGACAGCTAGTCGATAGTCAAAACAAGTGCTGGCGTTTCAGAAAGGTCGGCAGTTTCGGAAATAGGGGAAGAGAGTTTCCGGAGACCCCTTGACGACTTCGAATGGCGACATAGGGTGGAGTGTAAGGAGATTCAATCACTCGACCAATCACACTTCAGGAGACCCTATATATGAAACCTACCTGCCCCCCTTCGCGGCGCCTCAACCCACCCCACGCAGCCCCTGACCAGGCCAGCCGGGACCCTGCGCTCTCAGAAACGTGCCTACCCACAAACAGGCCGTTTTCGACCTATCCACAACTGCTGACTAAAGCGCAAAAATTGGTTTTAGTCAGATTCTTATATCTGTTGCGCCATTTATTTCCTTGGTTTCGAATTGACAAGTGGCTCAGGTCTGGAAGTATCAATACAGGTATTACAAAAATAGATCTGCAAATAACAGACCACTCCCAAGGACACACCGCTATGCACAACACCATTCAGTCGACGCGTCCTTCAGATGAGCCCAGGGGAAGGTTTTACGGCGCACAAAAACTGGAAGATTTCCCCAAAGACATCGTGGACTATGTTCGCAGCCGTCCTCGTTGGACCCAAGATGAAATCAACGCAGACTTTGCCCAAGCGAGGCGGCTGGTTGAGGCCCAGGAACGGGGCGCGAAATAATGTCGGAAACGGCGGAGCCAACACTTCCGCCTGGAAGTCCAGCGTCAGTGAACGCGGCCAAAAAATTTGGCCGCGGATATCTTGCTTATTTCAAAGGAAGTGAGGATGTTATTGGCGCCATTGCCTACGGTCTTTATACCGAGCAACTAAAAAAGTGGCTGGAAGAACACCAAGCCAACCATCAAGTTCCGCCCTCTGACGAAGCGGTGAACGCCTATATTGATGGGCTAATTTCGGATGCGACAGTTGGCGCGTTCCGAGACAAAGCCGATAAAATCTGCCAGGCAGTGTTCGATATTCGGCTTGCCAAGGAAATAGAGGCTGGAGCGTCAACTCGGTATGACGTGATGATCAAATCATACCTTGAACAGCTCGGTCAGAAAATCGAATCCCAAGACAAGTTTTTAGGCATGAAAGGCTGGGCCGGGGAAATCATTAAGAACGCCATCGCCACCGTGTTGGCAGCGAGTTTGGTTGGTGCTATTTATGGCGGAGCTATCGCGTTGGCTAGGTTTTGCGGATGGATAATAAGTATTTGGTAAGGTTTGACCATGACAAGGTGCCAGCCAACACTTTTGAGTGTGCTACCGCTCACTTTTCCCGCACATGGAAACCTTAAACACCGGTTGCGGCTTCTCATTTCAGGTCGTAGTCATTCGTCCACGCCACCCACAACCACAGATGGTTCTCTAACCCCTCTACCGTCTTCGTGGTCGTCCAGGTCTTTCGCCCCAACCTGGCCAAATCGTTTCTCATCTTCGCAAACGCCACATTGATGGCAAACAACGGGTCATAGACGGGTCCTTTGACTGCCAGCGTTCGCTTGTGCTGGACCTTCGGCAAGGCCAGCCCTATCCATTGCGGATACGAGGCGCTCCCGTCGGTGGCCAGCGTGGCCTCAGGCTTCAACACGCCAGCCACGGACGCCAAGACGGCCGGAATCACCTGGTCCCGCGTGTCCACGTTCCAGCCCATCGCCTTGCCCTTGGACATGCTGCTGGACAGTTTGGCCACGCCAAACGCCAACACCTCTCCTGTTTTCACCCTCACCACCACCGGCACCGAGACCTGGGCCCATCGGGCGTGGATGAAGGTCTCCAGTTCGTCGAACATGGCATAGGCTGTCCGCAGACTCTGAAGGTGCTTGGCATGACACGCCTGGGCTTGCTGGGCCAGATGAATAACTTTCCGATCGATGGTTCGACGGCTACAGCCCAGCACCATGGCCATGCGTCGCAACGACACTCCCGACACGGCCAGGGCCAGCACTTGATGGTTCAACTCGGGACGGTGGTGGCCTTGCGAGGGGAGGGTCTGAGTGCCGCAGAAATACTTTCCGCAGGCTTTGCATTGATACCGCGGCACCGGCTGATGGTTGTGCTTGGCCCGTCGGTAGCCTTTCTTGCGGTAGAAGCCGGCAGGCGGGTCCAGGTGGTGGACGCAGGCAGGATTCGGGCACCGTGGGCGAGGGCGCTTCATGGCCGAACTGTAGCCGTGCCGGGGTGGCCGAAAAAGGGGGTGTTATTCCGTGTGGGTTAAATATTCCTGGAAATGCCCGTGGTGAAGGCGCTATGGCGAAGATGAGGCGCCGGCAGGTGCGGCAGGTAGAAGTCTCGACCGGTGCGACTCCGCCGATGTATAGATGAGGCTAGGAGGAGACTATGGCAGCAACTTACAACCCAACATTCGCCGTCGATAACCCCGAGATCGACGACATCATGGACGAACGCACGGGTGACTACTTCACCGCAGCTCAGCTCATTGGTTCCGATTGGGAACTTGCAATGCAGACCCGCATGAGGTCGAGCCAAGCCATTGCAGCGGGCAAGGAGCGTTTTCTATGCGCGTTGTGTAATGCGCCCGTCTATCTCATTGCGCAAATGAATCGCAAGAAGCTCCACTTTAGGCACACACGAGAAGATGGAAGTTGCCCCGCAATCACCCGCGGTGCATTGAGCGAAGATCAAATCAATGCGATCAAGTTTCACGGTCAACGGGAGAGCGAAGCGCACAGGCGCATGAAGGCAATCATCGCCGAGAGCCTGCAGCGAGATCCAAGGTTCTCTCGGGTTCAAATTGAGCAGACGTGGAAAGGGTCGGAGAAGAACGAGCGCCGCCGACCTGATGTGTGCGCCATCTACGATGGTCAATTGCCGGTTGCTTTCGAGGTGCAGCTTTCCACTACTTTTTTGAGGGTGATGGCGGAACGTCGCAATTTTTACCTGAAGGAGGGTGGACTTCTCTTCTGGGTGTTCAAGTCTTTTGATGCTCAAGACGCTCGTATGACCCAACAAGATGTCTTCTACAACAACAACCGAAACATTTTTCTGGCTGGCGAAGAGACCTTGCAGGCATCCCTGGATTGCGACGCGTTGATGCTACAGGCCCATTGGCATCGACCCGTGATCGAACATGGGGGAATTCACTGGGTGCCTGAGCGAAAAATGGTTCGTTTCGATGAGATCAAATTCGATTTGCCAAGTCAGCGAGCCTTCTTCTTTGATGCAGATGCAGCGAAGATTGATGCGGAACGGAAACGACTAATCCTGGCCAACGCTCCGTTGCGCAACGCGTTTGAATCGTGCTTCGTAGCCTACGAGTGCGATGCGGTTCCTTACCCTGATACGCAGAAGGAATGGACTCGGCTAATCCACGCTTTCGGGAAGTTTGGCTTGGACTTGCCAGAGCAACCCAGTGAAATGGGAGGACTACGCTACCTACTTCAAGCCGCATATTCTGCCAAGCTTGAGAAACCTGTTGGCACTAAGCATAGGGACTTGGTGAAGCTCGGCCATCATCTGTTCGAACAGCAACCACAAACGTTGTGGGTGTTTCGACTGATGCTTGGGGCCTACGATCGCACCCAACATATGGTTGATCATGACCCTGCGCCGAAGCGCAAATGGAAGAACAAGTCGAAGGACTACAAACGGGGGTGGCTCGATGGCGATCTTGCCGTGGCTCCAGATCGTCGCTTTGATGCTTTGCTAGTTTTTCTCTTTCCTGAGATCGCTGACAACTTGGTGAGGGAGCCCAGGGATGTGCTGGCTGAAGAAAGGGCGCCTTGAAAGTGGCGGTGTCGGAATGTGAGGGTGAATTTCTCAGGAAGCAGAATAGTGGATCAAACGCTCATTCCCTTTGCCTTGCGCGCCGCAGACGACGAGATTGTTGACGTCGCAGACGTTTCCTCTGGCTTGGCCTGCGGTTGTGTCTGTCCGTCATGTTCGACCGCGCTCATCGCCCGAAAGGGCAACATCAAGGCATGGCATTTTGCTCATGTTGGCCGCGCTGAAGACGGCTCGACGCAGACTCGCTGCGACTTTTCGTGGGACGTTTCCGTCCGGCTCATGGCGCGCCAGTTGCTGCGATTTGATTCCCGGATGAGTATTCCGGAGTGCATTGGCAACCTGTTTGGCGACACCGATTATTTTTCGGCAGGCCAGCAGCAAACGTTTTCAGTGGCTCCTGAGAGAGCCGTTGACCTGCTTGTCGGCAAGATTGACGCAACCTTTGCTGGGACCTTGGTCGATGTGCTGACTGAGGTGGACGGCGCACCTTTCGTTGTCTACTTCACCTACGGTGGGCGCCCAGTGCCAGATGTGCTCAAGGCACCTCCGGCGCCGTGTGCCGGGGTCATCGCGATCAACATCCCGTCGCTCGCCCCAATGTTTGCGACAGTGGCTGGTGACCTCCGAACGCCTCGCCAAATTCTGTCCGCTTTACTGGGAAGTGATCTATCCGCGAAGCAGTGGGTCTACCATCCGAATTACGCTGATGCACAAGAACGTGCGCGAACTGAGTTTGCGGAGCATGTTTCGCGGAGACCAAGTGTGTTCTCGACTACGCACTCGCTTCATACCCAGCCGCCGTCTGCCGCGCCAGGCGTAAGCGGGCGCACGTATGCGCTGATCACAGCTCCGCCGGGGGAAGTGCCACTCTTTCACTGCGTGAAATGTGAGTTCAAATGGGGACTGTCGATGGGCGGCATTGAGCGTTGTCCGCAGTGTGATAGCCGGTTCATGGTCACGCGCATCCGCGCTCGCTGATTCATTCGAAAAGCTCTTCTCATAGGCCTAGGCTGGGGACTTCTGGCTAGCTGACGGTTACGATTTGGCGTGGTTGCTGCTGACGTCCGAGTAAGGAAGGGGATGTAATGATGAAGAGCATGATGCGATGGTTGGGAGTTCTCGCCCTGTTTGGTATGGCCGGATGTTCGCCGCAGAGCCTGTCGGGCACGTATATGGCACGCGATGACCACGGCGCTGCGTTGCTCCAACTCACCGAGAGCCAAGGTCAGCAGGTGATGGGGAGCATGGTCCTCATCCAGGTCAAGCCCAGTGGTCAGGCGGAGCGCACGGACATCAGCATCACGGGTGGGACCGTGGATGCGAATGGGCATTCGCTGGTCCTCACGATGAAAGCCAACGAATTGTTGAGTCAGGTGCGCAACGTCAGTGGACAGGTTTCAGGCACGGGGATCGACTTGGCGATGCCTGGAGGCAATGCACATTTCTCGCCCGCCAAGTCCCAAGAGTTCGACGCAACAATTAACGCGCTGGTAGAGGCCGGGAAACAGCAACAGCAGCTCCAGGACCAGGCCAAGCGGATGGCCGAGGAGGTCAAACGCGTTTCGGAGCTAACGCAGGCATTGAGTGCATACAACACCCGCATCCTATCGAGCACGCAAGGCCCCGAAGTCGCGCGGCGCCAGGAAGAAAAACTGGTGGAGGCCGCCCGGAAAGACTTGGTCCTCGTGCAGAATCTGGAGGCCAATCACCAGGATTACCCGGCAGGCCAGGTGCGCTTTCGCATCGGGCAGCTTGTCTTCCAGATGGGGCAGATCAAGTTCCAGGTCGACCAGGTTATTCAGCAGGGGAATGAACACTTATCTGAGTTTGATAAAGGCCTCGCTAACAGCTCGTGCTCTGCCACTGCCCGCATCGACGGGTGCGATGGCCTTGCGAAGGAACAGGAGCGCTACGTTACGACGCGAGCCAAGGTGGAAGGCAGCCTCGCGCAATTGTCGGGCGACATCCAGAAGAACGAAGCGGCGATTGACGCTATCAATAAGCAATAGGTACCAATCGGGGCACTCTGAATTTCGGTATCGCGAGCACGCGCCGGCCGTTTAATCAGAAGTCAGAAACGAAAACGCCACCCCATGATGAGGTGGCGTGATCTGGTGCGTCGGTCATCCTTGATGTGGAGGCCTCCACGGCGTCCAGACTTCCCAGACACGAACAGTGTGCCAGCGGTGTAGCCTGCAGCCCATCAGGATAGGACGATGGAGGGTGTCAGGGTTTTCTGACGGAAACCACGAAATGGACGTCTAAACGCATCCTTGGCAAGAGTGTCGGAAGGCCCGCTTGCGTGGCTCCCCCATTCGTCGAGCTTTCGTCGAGCAGGGGAATTTTGTCGCCGAGCCAAGCAAAATCCCCAATTCCTCGTTCTAGCCGTTACCAAGACGTTACCTGCAAAAGAAAAAGCCCACTTCACGAAAAATCGAAGAGCGGGCTAAGTCTTTGATATAACAGCATAAAATGGTGGCCGAGGACGGAATCGAACCGCCGACACGGGGATTTTCAATCCCCTGCTCTACCAACTGAGCTACCCGGCCGGGAAGCTGGCAATCAGGGACGACCGCGAGGGTTGTCGATGTTGCGTGGAGCCGCGC
>Ga0157371_10004561_pt1 | contig 12056 bp, 8 predicted proteins | sample C45metaG_FD_113462 | JGI IMG/M metagenome (GOLD analysis project Ga0157371, IMG submission 113462) | Corn rhizosphere microbial communities from Kellogg Biological Station, Michigan, USA - C4-5 metaG | ecosystem: Host-associated > Plants > Roots > Rhizosphere > Soil | place: USA: Michigan... | reverse complement strand
TTCATCAATACGCGTGCCGCGTCCGATGATCTGCTTAAATTTGGTCATCGACTGGATGTTTTGTTCAAGCACAACCAGCTTACAGGTTTTGGCATCGACACCCGTTGTCATCAGTTCTGATGTGACGGTGATGACCGGGTAAGGCTTCTTCGGATTGATGAAGTTATCGAGCTGGTTTTTTCCCTCAGTCTCATCGCCGGTAATACGCATGATGTATTTATCATTTTCTTTCATTTGCGCTGCGTTGAGATTCACCAGGGCACGCCGCATCCGCTCTGCGTGAGGTATGTCATTACAGAAGACGATGGTTTTATCCATGGGGTTGGTACGCTTGAGGTAATCCGTAATGGTTTCTGCCACCAGCTGAGTGCGTTCATCAATGACTAAGTTGCGATCAAAATCTTTTTGGTTGTAGATGCGATCTTCTATCAGCTCACCATTTTTATCTACTTCGCCTTTCGCTGGACGCCATCCTTGCAGGTCAACATTGATATCAACTCGTACCACTTTATAAGGCGCCAGGAAGCCATCCTCAATGCCTTGTTTAAGGGAATAGGTATAAACCGGCTCACCGAAATAGTCTGTATTTGAGACCTCATGGGTCTCTTTCGGCGTCGCCGTTAAACCGACCTGAGTCGCACTACTAAAGTATTCCAGAATCTCGCGCCAGGCACTGTCTTCAGCGGCGCTGCCGCGATGGCATTCGTCAATGATGATCAGGTCGAAGAAGTCACGCGCAACCTGCTTATACGCTTTTTCATGCTCTTCGGTTCCTGTCATCGCCTGATACAGCGCCAGATGGATTTCGTAAGCGGGATCGACAGTGCGGCCAGTGATTTTGGTCATTGCCTGACCAAAAGGCTGGAAATCGTTGGTGCGGGTTTGATCAACAAGAATGTTGCGATCGGCAAGGAACAGGATGCGTTTCTTGTGCCTGCCTTTCCATAACCGCCAGATAATCTGGAAGGCGGTGTAGGTTTTGCCGGTCCCGGTTGCCATCACTAATAAGATACGGTTCTGGCCTGATGAGATAGCCTCAAGCGTTTTATTGATTGCCTGAAGCTGATAATAGCGCGGCGATTTATCGGAGCCGTCGTCATAATAGTCCTGCGTAATAACAGGCAGCTGTGCAGCGGTATAGCCTTTCCAGAGACAGAACTTCTCCCATAACTCAGCAGGCGTTGGGAACTCTTCAAGTATAATTTCTTGTTCCAGCTGATCGGGGTTCGTTTTGTCGTGAAATACGAAGCCATCACCATTGGAGGCAAAGACGAAAGGAACCTCTAACAAGGCGGCATAACCTAGTCCCTGCTGCATCCCTTTGCCGATTTCATGCTTGTTTGCTTTCGCTTCAATGACTGCCAGCGGTAAACCAGGCTTATGGTAGAGCACTATATCTGCTGATTTGACTTTCTGACGGGATGCCAGTTTACCCCGCACAACTACCTTGCCATCACGTAGCTTCACCTCCTGGCGAATTTGCGTCATGTCATCCCATCCGGCCTTCTTGACTGCAGGCAGAATAAATTTAGTTACGATGTCGGTTTCAGTCAGTTGAGCTTTGTTCACGCCAGCCATAGCATTTCCGGTCAGATTAAAGTGAAGGAATATGGACCAATTCTTGCACAAATAAAGTGCTTCGTTAATGTCTTTAGCCAACAGAATCAGCACGGTGAGATCTTTAACCTTGCTAAGTCAAATATGCAGCCTGGTGCTTTTTGTTAAACCTTCCTTATTGATTATCCTCCTGTGTCCATCAATGCTCAGGGGGCACCGCTATACTGGCTTATAATTGCAGCAGAGAGTTCTCTTCAGTTAGCAGGCTTAGGAAAAGTTCAACCAGTAACGCTTTTAACGATAGGACGCTTGTTACATGTATTCCTGGGAGAAAGTGTGCGATGAGTAAACGGTTGTTCCGTCTGGCAACATGGCGCGCTCATCGTCGCGCGAAGCCTAATACTGAAGTGGTAAGGAACGGGCGGCCGGACGAAGGGATCGGGGCGGAGGCTCCTATTCGAAAAGCATCCGAAGATCGTCTTAGAAGGGCTGAATTTGCGGCTCGTATAGCCGACGTGCTTTCGGAGCTTAGTTTGCGCGAAGGCCGTGTATTTGCTATTCGTGGAGGGTGGGGCTTCGGGAAATCATCTCTTAAAAACCTCATTACCGAACAGCTCGATGATAGGAGCAGCGGAGCGGACTGGCTCGATTTCAACCCCTGGCAATGGGGGGACGGCGATGCAATTGCCAGCGCGTTATTTGGCCAGATAGCAAATAGCCTGGGAGGCGAGCATTCGAAGGCTGCACATGACCGTGCCGAAGCACTACGACGCTACGGCGCGATCCTGACTGGGGTCGGTAAGCCTCTTAAAGAGGCTGGAGGCTCAGGCCATCTAATCTCGATGGTGCTAACAAATGCCTCAGTTTTAGCAATCGCATCGGCTATTGGATATGGCCTTCCGACGGTCACAAAGGTTGCGGCTGTTCTTGCCTTTCTCTCAGTCGGAATACCTATTGTTGGACGCGTGCTTTCGTATCTCGGGCGAGACCATACTGGCGAGTCTCTGGACAAGATACGCAGTTCGCTTGAAGCTCGCCTTCGCGAACTTGACCGGCCGCTGGTTGTCTTTGTCGATGATATTGACAGGCTTGAGCCAGAACAGATCAGGATGTTACTTCGGCAGGTAAAGGCAAATGCTAACCTCCCTAACATTGTTTTTGTGCTCCTATTTCAACCCAGTATCGTAGAAAGGGCACTCGATCCGGTCGCTGCCAACGACGGGCGAGCCTTCCTTGAAAAGATCGTGCAGATTAGCTTTGATTTACCGGCCGTTCCAGCATCGTTCGTGCATCGTATGTTTAAGGAGGAACTCTCTGAAATAGCGGGCTCCTACGCGACTGAGGCCAATGGGTTTTCTCAAAGACGCTGGGGTAATGCTTGCATCGGCTGCATCCAGCCCCTGCTTCGCAACATGCGTGATGCACGTCGTCTCATCTCGTCCATTGCTGTACATATGCCATTGCATGTGGTTGGCAACGTATTCGAGGTAAATATTGTAGATTTCCTGCTTCTTGAGACTCTCCGGGTCTTCGAACCAGATCTCCACGATGCGCTGTTTCGTGAGCGAGAATTGGTTCTTCAGGAAATGCGCTTTTCCAGTGATAGACGCCGAGAGGTAGACCAGGCAGCGGCTAAGGAGCTTCTTGAGGCAGTCTCAGAGCAACGCCGCAATATCATTAGTAATGCGCTCAAAGACTTATTTCCACCTCTCGAATGGGCATTTGGAGGAACAAGATATGCGGACGGCTTCAATCGCCAGTGGTTGACTGAAAAACGAGTATGCACATCGCGCTACTTCCCACGTTATTTTGAACTCCAGACTAGTGTTGGAGAAATGTCTGAACGCCGTTTCGTTGATTTTCTCGAAGCAACAGCGATAGAGGGTGAGCTCTTAGCTGCAATCACTGACCTCGAAGCTGATGGGCTGCTAGGTTCGCTCGTTGCGAGACTCGACGAATCCGTCGATAGATTACCCTTCGAGCACGCTGCTGTTCTGCTTCCTGGTATGTACCTACTCGCTGAAAAACTAGCAGGGACGAACAGCGGCACTTTCGATTCGTCATATATGGCAGCATGGCGAGCCACAAGTCGGTACCTGAAGCGCATTCCTGAGGATGTGCGAGGCCGTTTGGCTTTAGAGGCACTCCGTAAAACTGAAGCTCTATCCGTTGCCTCTCTCCTGATTCATCTCAATGACCCCACTGACCTGAATGAGGGCGAGAGGGGAGTCTTCGATCCAGCATTAGATTACAATACCGTTGTGGCAATGAAGACTGAATGGCTGCGGCTGATAAGGATACGCGCAGCAAATGGCGATGCGCTGATTGCTGAACCGGATCTCATATCCCTGCTCTATCGCTGGAAAAAATATACTGATTCAATGGATGAACCACGTGAGTGGATGATGAAAGCGATTCAAACGGATCAGGGCTTCGCAACGATAGTTACACGCTTGATGAGTCGTGGCACTAGCCACACATACGGGGATTGGGTCTCCACACAGCATAACAGTTTTAACAAAGAGACAATTAACGACTTTATTGGCATTGACGTGGCGAAAGCTAAATGTGATGCAATTAATCCTGCACAGTTCCCGGAGCACGAAGAATCTCTGCGAACGCTGCTTTGGCATCTACAAGGATGGCTTGGATTAAGAGAAAACGACGCTTTCGATTTCTAGATCGCTGGAACGGCAAAAGCTCAAGCCAGAAGTTATGCTATAGATCTTTGATAGTGGTTCATGCGCTTTTAGATATTTGGCCTAACGTACCATTACGCCCGCGATGTTCGCTTCTGGCACAAATCGGACGTTGTGCAGGCCAATGTCCGCTATGAGCGAAGAGCGGAAGTTCGAACTAAAGCTGCCATATGGAGAACAACAGGGAATTGGTCAAAGGCGCAAAAAACGGAAGTATTCTAAAAGTTATGGCTATTTGCATTCAAGGGTTGGACAAGCCTAGCTGGATCGGGCGCGTCAGTGCTGTGCTTTATCGAGTGCAGCCAGAATCTGCTCCGGTGGCGCCAGCCCGGCAAAGATAGTGATGGTTTCAGGTGAGATACTCTCTACCGGCACCACAATCAGCCCTGGCGTACCCGTAAGCCCCAGCGCGAGCGCATTGTTTTTCTCCAGAACAGGGGCATGGCCCACGGAGTTCAGCGCATCTACGCCCGCGGCGTGAGCCGCAGCCCTTATATCCTCTGTCGTCAGGTCACCCTCGATATGGCCGGTGTGATAAATCCCGTTGTGGTATGTCAGGTAGCCTGCTGCGTCTTTCGCTTTCCAGACTCCGATACCGTACAGCGGCGCCACCAGCTATGCCGTCCACCAGCGCCACCAAAGATTACGTTTGCTCGCGCAACGGGCTGATGGAGAGCTGCAACGCGGGCGGGGGCTGGTCGGTCACGCATTTGGGCAGCGGCACGACGATCGGGTTTAACGAGGCGGGCGAGTTGTATGCTATCTCTCAGGGTGGTGCGTTCATTTCGGCTGTCGGCGATATGGCTATCAAGGCTGCGCAAGTCACAGTGGATAAGGGCTAATGTCCGAAAGGTTAATCGGATCTGAATTAGGCTCTTCGTTGTACCCTGCATTAAAAATAGGCAAATATTTTTAGCGCGTGATAAACTTACAGAAAGCAATAAGAGGAGCGAAAAAAATGAGCAGTCGTCGCATGCCAGCTCTTAGCCCGGAAGAAATCCGCAAAATTTCAGCAACTGCCGTGGCGAATGTCGCTGCGCAAAAAATAGTAACCAATGCCTCTACTGGCAGCACTTTTGTTAAGGCGTCAATGTCTGGGAAAGTCATGAGCAAACAGACTCATGTACGCAATTCTAAGGATTCATCAGGCAATGTAGACAGAGGGGGAGACTCCCTCGTTGACAAAGCCCGTAAGGTCCTTGCTTCCAGTGCTTTATCTCAAAGCAAAAGCCGCGAGTATCTGCAAGATTCATTTTACTCGGTCCGTAAAACGATCAAGTCATAATTTTTCCTATTTTGAAATGCCCCTGCTGGGGCTTTTTTTTTGGTGAAACATGTCCCAAGAAAACAAAAAATGGGTGTTTACCGAGCTGGTAAAAGATCCAAATAATATAGAGCAACTAATTTCGTATGCCATCTATAAAGGATTTAAAGACGAAAAGGCGCAGAGTCTTCGAAAGGAGAATAAAAGCGAAGCTGAAATTGAGGATGAGTTAGTCAAATACCACGATCATTGCCTCACTTCGCCAAAGCAGCTGGATGTATTCCGGGAAAAAGCGTCACAAATCGTTGGCGGCTATGTTGCTGCGGCAAACAGCGTGCTACAGACGCGTGCAAATGCAGAATTTGCTAAATTTGAAGCTGAAAAAAAGAAAGACATCGCGGCTCTCGAAAAGAAAGCAAAGGATGCTGAAAAAGCTGCCTTAAAAAAACTTATGTCCGGAGCGGAACAGTACAGCAAGCAAATCAAAAAGCCGGTAGGTTTTTTTGAAACATCTAAAGCATGGGGCTGGGCGCTGATTAAGTTTCTTTTTTCTGGCGTGCCCAAACTTTTTGCCACTGCATTTTCGATAGGCCTTCTATTTTCTTTATATGGGTTCATTAATGGAGACGCTGTTACAGGTCTGCGAAAAGGACTTTATAAAACAATTGATTTAACTGTGCCAGGGGAAAGGGTAGTTAGCGAGAAGAGAGATGTAAGTTCAATTACCCCTGAAGGACAGGAAGCACCAGCGGAGAAAAGCCCCGCGACGGCGGGGCATAACCATTAACGAGTCGGGCCTTAACGCGGCTCGTCAATTTCGGGGTAGTAGCGCGTTTGTAAGGGGATCGGTTAACTAAATCCTTTACATGTATGAGCTCATACTTGATCTGAAGATTTTTCACTAGCTGCACATAATTAAATCTGACAGTCTACTTTGAGCGACGAAGTGCCGTTTAAGGAAACTTCTTTGAAGGGATATCGCTACCCTTCTGAAAACCCATTATACAAAGAGAAGGATGAGCATGGGTTCGAGAGATGGTAATCAAAAGGCTATGGGGAAAAGGGAACAAAAATGAACAACATGATTTTCATACCATATCAAGGAATGACCTTTCAAATACCTAGCAACGTTAAAGTCGTTGTTCAAGATGCACAAAACAACATTTTATTTGAACAGGGACTTGGTAGTTATTTGTTAAAGCCAAATGTCAATATTGCTATGGCAAGTCATGGGGCAAGTTTGCTTGACGTTTTAACAAATGAACAATATATAATGACCGCAAATGACGGCTCCCCTGGATTAAAGTTTATTTTTACAAAAAACCCACATGCTGATGCTTCAAAATTAATGGGTTCTATCGCCGAGGCATTAATTGTTCAAGAGTGTAACAACTCCCCGGAGGTTAATAGAGAACTTGCAAAGCACGCTAGGGGTGGTTCTCGCATCTCTGACAAGCCAGATAATTACATTGCCGTCGCTACTGGCTCACAATTAACCAACCTGAATTATCCTCAATTTTATAACCCCAGCGATACTCAACGAGACATTATCTGGGTTGATAAAAACAACACTAACTACCAACTGAACTCAATAGCAACTGGAACGCCTTCCACTTCAACTAAGCCTGCAGGGTTGCAGGTTAAAACAAGTCATGATTACACCTACGTAATGAGTAATATAAAGAAATATCATTATCCTGTTGTTTATTTTGATATGAATAATGATTGGAATTTAGCTTTAAATGCAATACAAGAAGAAAACAATAAAACAAATAGTATTGTGGCATCTCTTGTGCCTTATGATGGGGTATTGTTTCATCTTAAGAACAGGTTGATTAATTACTTTAAAATTATATATGCAATATTTAATAACGAGATTACTTTAGCTAAAGTTATTGAGCAGTCCAAATACAATGGGGACAACATCCTATCAGGTGTCGCTGAGACTGCAGCACCTGATAGTGGGTCTAAAATAATTTGTGAAGTTAACAGGACAGTCCCATCAACGTTCAATACGCCTGTCCTCACCCAACCATCCACTAATATGAACCGTAGGGATTGGTTCGATGATAGTTGGTGGAGTGATGAACATTAGCGCTATGTGGGGGCCAGTTTGGATATCGAAAATTATTGTACGTTAAGGTGATTTTTTGTACCTCTGAGCCGTGGTATAGCTTGACCACTTTGACAGGCAGCTTTGAGCGAACTGCGGAAGTTCGCAAATGTTTTTAAATTTGATGAAAGCATTACTTAATGGGCGGGAATAGTCAACTAGCAGTAGGTCAGGTTAGAATCTTTTACAATTCGACCAGGGGGAAACGATGAGGCTTTACATAATCGGAAACGGATTTGACATCCGACATGGCTTACCAACAGGATACAAGCACTTTAAGTCGTATGTAGCAAAAAATGACCAAGAACTATATGAAGCGATAGAAGAATACATGCCTGCCGGAGACGAGTGGAACGAATTAGAAAGTGCTTTAGGTGAAATTGATTATGAGCTTATCCTTGAAAAAAGTGAGATGTTTTTGGCTTCATACAATACCGATGATTGGAGCGATGCCTATCATCACGATTACCCATATGAAGTAGATAGAATCACACAGATGCTGTCAGCTCGCTTGAAGGAGCAATTCGCTGATTGGGTTAAAGGGATTAACATAGCCGATGCTTACAATCCTGAGCAATACCTCCCGCCAATACCAAAAGAAAGCCTTTATTTTTCATTTAATTACACAAACACCTTGCAGCAGATCTATGCCGTTCCAGAAACGCAAATTATACATATTCACGGCAATTGTAGGTACGATGACGATCTCATACTAGGTCATAGTTTTAGGGCGGAAAAATCACTAAATCCATATATAGGACCGGATCAAGATACAAGGGTAGCAGAGGCATACGACAGCATAGATGAATACTTTGGTAATACATTCAAACCCAGCGAAGAAATAATTAAAGAAGAGAGCATTTTTTTCTCATCGCTTAAAAACGTGGATGAGGTCATTGTTTTAGGCCATTCGCTTGCCCAGGTTGACGGTGAATACTTTACTGAAATAAATAAAAGTATCCAAGTAAATGCACAATGGATAGTTGCTTTATATAGAGGTGAGGAAAAGTCAGGCAGCTTAGAAGATTATGATGTTAGAGAATCAAATATTTCTTACGTGCAGTATGAAGATATCTGAAAGAGACTTCACTGAATCTCCACGGATAATCTTGTCACCTCCAACCTTTGATAACATTGATTTTCGTATTCTGTCGGTAGAGTATCCCGGAAAATTGCAGAGCAAAAATTTGAGGAAACCGTTAAAATGCGTTTTTTTGCACACAGCATCCCATTCTAATCTTTAACTCTGATATTCCATAATGTCCGCTTTTGGCACGAAGCGGACGTGCGCGTCAGGTCCGCTATGAGCGAACAGCAGAAGTTCACAACTGTCACCGCCACTGATGATGCTCTACTAACATTTTTACAGGTTAATCGACAGGGAGCATGTCAGCAGTACCACATTCCAATAAAGCTCTAAATTATTGATTTTTATATATAATTTTTTTATTTTTAAGAGCGAGCCTTGATTTTATCGCTGCAATGTTAGAGTGTAAGAAAACTCATTTATACATTGTTTATGGATAATATATCTCTCGATTACTTTCCAATTATAATATTGGTCCTAGATTTTTTTATGAAGATTTCTATAGGAAGAGGATTTGCATTAGGTAATTATGGGGTTGGGCTATTAGAACTACCTGTTGACCTATTTTTTGTTTCAATTTCAATATTTGCCACAACTATACTCACTCATTCCGATCACATTCAGCAAAAATTTCTAACCCTCTTTATATATTTAATATTTGCTGTAGTGTCAGCAATTTTTTGGCGTTTCAACGAGACCCTACTCTTATCACAAACAAGGAAAAGATGGTGGTGCGCTCTTTTGATTCCGGCAAACATAATGGTTGCATTTTATTTCTTTATGATCACAATTAATTTGGTGAAGCAACAATGAATATCATTCAAGAATTTACCTCTAATTTGAATGGTGAGTTTCTCGCAATTATGGTTGCTATGTTTTCCTTAATTTTTGTCATAATATCTTTTTTGTTATTCAAAAAAAGAGAAACTATTTATAATGACAAGCTAAATAGAATTGAACTTGATTTTGTGCGAGCGAATTATGAAAATAAGATCTACGAATTGAATGAAAAGTTAACATTTGAAAGGAAAAGATGGTTGGATAATAATCATTTTTTCGCAAATATGCCTAATGATGATCGAAGTATAAGTGCTATCAATCAAGCTATCAATCCAAGATTTTTTCTAGAGAATATGGGGATACACCCTGATGCATTGAGCATTAAACCTAAGAGTGTATTTATCCTAACCCCATTTAATGATAGATATCTTAATGATTACAAAGCTATGAACAAGCTTGTATCGATATTGGTATATCTGTTTCTCGAGGAGATGAAGAACGCATAAATGGTGATATCTTATCATATATAGTTTCTCAAATTTGTTCATCTCAATTAATTATCGCTAATATTTCTGGTAGAAATCCTAATGTATTTTATGAACTAGGCATTGCCCAAGCATTAGGAAAGCCAGCCATAATAGTTAGCAAAGGTGCAAAGGATATACCTTTTGATTTAAAAAATAGGCAAATTATTATTTACGACAGCTTATCTGATTTAACATCAAAAATACAGAAAGCCGTTGTAAGTGTTCTTTAATTCATAGGGCTGTCTCTCTACTCAGGGCGGTGTTGCCACCCTGAGTAGTCCAAGAAAAGTATCATCAGAATTATATCATATTAGTCATATGCCATTGTTGCTGCTATTTAACTCCTGCATTAATTGTATATATAAAAACATTTCAGTATCTAATTATACATCGCATGCTATTTTTAAAATCCTATAGTTCCTTTATCTCAGTTGCTGTTTCATATATATAGACGCTTTGAACAGTTACAGACTCGCGATGAATACTTTGGTTTTCTGAACATTGCAGTTCAGGTATAAGCGTGAACAACCTCCTACACCGATAACCATAATGTCCCCTCCAAAAGATACTAGCGAAGAGTTGGTTGAAAAAGATTTTCCGGATCGGCGGATAACGGGGCGCACCACTAAGCTTAATGGACCTTCTAAAAAACTGGGGCTGATAGTAACCATTATGTAGGCTTATACGCAGCGATAAATTTGCTATGAATGTCCGCTACTGGCACATAGCGGACTTGCAACCGGGTACACTTTCTGAGAGCGAATAATGGAAACTTGCAAGGAATCACTAAGATCACAATGTTTTAACCGACGGGGAGCAGGTCAGTCATTTTCGCTTCAGAGTTTCCTCTATCAGCAGCTTACTACCTCATGCCGACGCACAGTCGCGTGCAAAGCTAGGCATTTCATCATCAAGCGGCTGCAGTGCTAACTTCAGCTGATTTCCATTGCTGTTTACTAAGTAAAAACACAAGATGTGTCTCTTTCTAACACCAGTCAAGACATGCTTGTTTTATATACAAAGGCTTGATATTAGGGTTTCCCAATTCTGATCATTGCGTTGTTTACCGTTTGATTGTTTTGATCATTATTCAGTGATCAGAATTCATGATCATATTTTTCAGCAATGTCTTGAAAAATCACATCCAGGGTTTAATCAACATTGGGTCAAAAAGTCCTTTGGGAAAGTTGAACAGATACTGTCGGGCGGTAGTAACATTTAAACCATAGAAATCAGCATATTCTCTGACGTTACAATCCCTCAGCCATGCATCACTGTAATAGTTATCAAAATGCTTCGCCCAGATATTACTCATTGGGTGTCGCGACAACTGGCGATACGCTGTGCGTTGAGGAAGCTGATGCTCAGAAATGTATTCCTGAATCGTAAGCCGCTGCTGCTGGTGGAACTGCCGACGATGATAAACCCAGAACAGCACACGAATTGCCGCGCCACCGCATTTATGCAAATTGTCATACATCACACGTTTAGGGAGCTTACGCGCTTGTGCATATTGCTGCTGCGTTATGCCACTTAAAATTGCTTCGCGACGATAATTTTGTTTGTGGTAAGCCCACTGGATGCGCCACGTATCTCTCCAGAAGTTGTAGTCCTTGTAATGCACGTCGCACTCTATAGCAGGCAGCAGGAAACGCTCAAACAACTCATCCAGCGTTGCAGGCATAGCATGCAGATGCTGCTTTCTTTGCAGCCGCTGTTCATCAGTCAGCGGCACAATTTCATAACCGGTTAACCAATCAACGCCGCCTACATAAGTCTTCATCTTACGATTAAGTGAGTGGGGCACCGAAATTTTAGCGTTTCTGCTTGTTTTGTTTTTCATTGTTATCAACTTTCAAAGTATTTACAGCCAGCACGCTAACAACCATGGATTAACCAGATTAGGCGGGTAGTTACACAAATAGCGGCTTGCAGTAGACGGATTTAGGTAATACCAGCGGCAATACTGTGAAACGCTGATATTGCATGGCCAGTAATAGCGGTAGTAGCGCTCAAAATGACGGTGCCA
>Ga0157371_10004559_pt1 | contig 12060 bp, 15 predicted proteins | sample C45metaG_FD_113462 | JGI IMG/M metagenome (GOLD analysis project Ga0157371, IMG submission 113462) | Corn rhizosphere microbial communities from Kellogg Biological Station, Michigan, USA - C4-5 metaG | ecosystem: Host-associated > Plants > Roots > Rhizosphere > Soil | place: USA: Michigan... | reverse complement strand
CGACATTGTCGGCCGCTCCGGGCGGACCATCGTGATCGAACGGCTGCCCGTGCTCATTTCCGATTGGAAGCTCGACCTCGTCGTCGTCAACGGTGAGAACGCGGCAGGCGGCTTCGGCATCACCGAGGTCATCTACAATGAGCTCGTCGATGCCGGTGCCGATGCAATCACGCTCGGCAACCACGCGTGGGATCAGCGTGAAGCACTGGTCTTCATTGAGCGCGCACCGCGCCTCATTCGACCGCTCAATTTTCCGAAGGGCACGCCCGGTCGCGGCGCCGCGCTGGTCGACGCCAAGAATGGCAAACGGGCGTTGGTGATCAACGCCATGGGCAGGATCTTCATGGATCCGCTCGACGATCCCTTTGCGGCGGTCGAACGCGAGTTGGCGGCCTGTGCGCTCAAAACCGGTGCGGATGCGATCGTTATCGATTTTCACTGCGAGGCAACCAGCGAAAAGCAGGCGATGGGCTATTTTACCGATGGGCGCGCCAGCCTCGTGGTGGGAACCCATACGCACGCGCCTACCGCCGACGACCGCATTCTCCCGGCGGGCACCGCGTTCGTCTCCGACGTCGGCATGACCGCCGACTACGATTCCATCATCGGCATGAACAAGGACGAGCCGCTCAATCGTTTCCTGCGCAAATTACCTGGCGCGAAGTTCGAGGCGTCAAACGGTCCGGCGACCTTGTGCGGCCTCGCCGTCGAGACCGACGATGCGACCGGGCTCGCGCGCAAGGTCGGTGCCGTCCGCCTCGGCGGCATCCTGCAGGAAGCCCGGCCCAGCTTCTGGAACTGACTTTTTTCAATCTGCGCGGTTGACCGCGAATCGCGGCGGTGATTCGGTAGAAGGTATTGATTCGCCGGCATGTGCTGGGTCCGGCAGCGTGACCTCGGCACGGAGCATATGGCTCTCTTCGTCAACAGCAATCTTGCGCTGGAGCTGCCGGCGGACCTCGACCGCCAGTCGACCTCGTCACGGACGAAATCCGATCCGCGCGCCGAGCTTGCCGTGCAGTTCATTCCCGCCGGCGCGCGCGTCCTCGATCTCGGTGTGAGCCCGGCATTACAGACTCTGTTGCCGAATGGTTGCAGCTATGTTGGCACCGGCCAGCCCGGCAAGAAACGTCGGGCGCGTGCCGCCGACTTGAATATCGACGAATTCCCCACTGAAGCCGCGATGCGGGCCGATGTGATCGTGATGTTCGGTGTGCTGGAGCGCGTCAAAGACATCGAAAGCCTGTTCACTCATTTGCGCTTCTGCAAGCGCGACATCCTCGTCAGCTGCTATCCGACGGATCTCGCCAAAAACGGTGAGCGTACACAGGGCCTTGTCAATCGGATGAGTCTCTGCGACCTGGCGCTGCTGTTCGACCGGTATGGTTTTCGTATCGAAAGCACCGCCCCGGTCGACGAATCGCAGATGCTCATGCGGCTGACGCCCATGGAGCGGCTCACCCCGGTTGCCTCGCGCAACGTGGCCGTGATTTCGGGCGACGATACGAACGATCTCGCTGCGCGGCTGGGCCGCCAATTGATCAATGCAGTGTTGCCGGGGGAATGCCGCGTTCATCATCTGACTGCCGGCATGCTCGATCAGGCGCAGCAGAATTATGATCTGGTCATCCTGGGCGCCGGCAGCAGCCTATTCCCGCCGCTCCTCGGCGAGGGCGCGCTTGACGTCATTTCGCGCGCGAAGTCCGCCATTGGAATCTTCGGCACCCAAGGCCGGGAACTGATTGCACGGCCGGTATTCGACCGTGTCCTCGACCGGCTCGATACGTGGTTCGCGCGTTATGAGGATGACGTGCTGATGTTCGGCCGTGGCCGCAACAATGTCGTTCATGCCGGCGACTGGTTGATCGATCAGTTTCCGCTCGCTCGCGCCACTAGCGATGAGCCTTTGGTCATCAACGGCGATCTTGGTCCCGAATTCGCGCTCGACCGGGCGATCAGCACCATTCAGCAGCACAGGCAGGTCTATTCGACCGTGCCGGTGGCCCTGTTATGCGCGCTCACCTCGGCTGATCTTGCGGCCTACGCCGAAATGCCGGCGCAGCAGCCCGACCTTTCAGCAGGTCAGTTCCGCAGCATGCTGATGGATGTTTTTGGCCGGACCTGGCCGCAGCAGAAGTTCTTCCTTGTCGATAGGGATGCCGTCATCCGATACAAGACGCGCGTCCACCAGAACGTGTCGAAGATCGCCGCACGCATCGGTGCGATCCTGCGAAACGCTGCGGTTGCCGCCTGATATTCGGTCGCTCACCCGCAAATTCCAGCAATCTGCGATGTTTATTTTCCCGGCGAGCCAGCCTATATAGCCGCCGAGACCAATAATTATCGATGTTCGCTTATGGCTGGTCACTCCCAATTCAAGAACATCATGCACAAGAAGGGGCGCGCGGATAAGGCGCGCTCAAAACTGTTTGGCAAGCTTGCGCGTGAAATTACCGTTGCCGCCAAGCTCGGCATGCCGGATCCAGCATTTAATCCGCGCCTGCGTGCCGCGATCCTGGCAGCCCGTGCCGAGAACATGCCCAAAGACAACATCGAGCGCGCTATAAAGAAGTCGCAGGGTGCCGACACCGAGAGCTACGACGAGATCCGTTACGAAGGGTATGGGCCCGGCGGCGTGGCGGTTATCGTTGAGGCGCTGACTGACAACCGGAATCGCACGGCGGGCGAGGTGCGGGCGATTTTCTCGAAGAATGGCGGAAACCTGGCCGAGACCGGCGCGGTATCCTTCATGTTCAGCCATGTCGGCGTGATCGAATTCGATATCAAGGTTGCCAGTGCTGACGCGGTGCTGGAGGCGGCGATCGACGCCGGAGCCGAGGACGTGACCTCGAGCGAAGACGGTCATCAGATATTGGCGACCCCGGACTCGTTGAATGACGTTACCAAGGCACTCGAGGCCAAGTTTGGCGAGCCGCGAAAATCCGCAATGCTGTGGAAGCCGCAAAACACGATTGCGCTTGATGATGAAGCCGGCGAAAAAATCCTCAGGCTGATCGAGTCACTCGACGACAGCGACGACGTGCAGAACGTCTACGCGAATTTTGAAGTGTCCGATGCGCTCATGCAGAAGATGAGCACGTGAGCACTACGCGCCGTTGAATTCCAGAATATAAAGCCCGGCATTGTAGTCGGTCGCGAAGATCAGCCCTTTCGCGTCTACGAAAACGTCGGCGGACTGAATGACACGCGCGCGGTTCGGACGTGTGTCCGCAAGCGTCTTTGGCTGTGGCGGCACCAGCGCGCCAACTTCTTTCGGCACAAATGCATCGGAGATATCGAAGATGCGGATGCCGGCATTCTGGTAGGTCGCAAATATCAAGTGCGAGCTGACAAAACTGCCGGGCCGGTTCTCATGGATATTATGCGGCCCAAAATGGCCGCCCTTGGCTTTGTAGTCGGCCTCTGCCGGCGTCGGACATGTCGAGATGCTGACCGGGTTGTCGGATCTGCGGTTGTCGAACACCCAAATCAATTTGAGGCCGTCTTCCTGGTGGTCGAGCACAGCTTCATCGAGCACGACCAGCAGGTCGCGGTCGGGCAGGGGGAGGCAATTATGCGTGCCGCCGCCGAACGGCGGCGACCAATTACGGTGCACGATCAATTTGGGTTTTGAGTGATCGGCAATATCGAGCGCGACCATGCCGGCGTCGCGCCAGGCGGCGTAGGCTCTGTCGCCGTGAATGATTGCGTGATGCAGGCCGTAACGCCGCGACGCCGGCCATGACGGCGTTTCGCCTGCTGCCAGATTCATGCCGGAATCCACCATCGACCGGCTTCCCGCGGCTTCGCGGGATCGCTCATATCGATTGTCATGAACATGTAGTCGGTGAAGCCGTCGAGCAGGACCGAGACGTAGGCCCAACGCCCGCCGGTGTACCAGGCGCGGTGGATGCCGCCACCTTCAACCGGCATGAAACCGATCTGGCGCGGCTTCTCCGGGTTCGAGATGTCGTAGACCGCGAGGCCCGCGCTCCAGTCGCGTTTTCGCTTCGCCTCAGCCGTCCCGACGGTCTTGCCGAGCGCGCCGCTGTAATAGGCGCGCTCGTCGGCGAATTCGGCAGCGGCGAACATGTCCTTGGCGTGGATGACCAGCAGCAGGTCTTCATGAGCCTGCAGGTGAATGTTCCATGTGTTCGCAGGTGCCGCGATGTAGTTCACCGCGCGCGGGTTCGTCGGATCGCGAACATCGATGATGGAGAAGCCTTTGGAAAACATATGGCCCACGAAAGCGAAGCCGCGGTGCACCATCACCTGCACGCCGTCGGGCCGGCCGCCCTGATCGGTGTGTCCGACAACGCGCATGTTGCGCGCGTAATCCGGTTTCGGGAGTTCGGTCATTTGTAGGCGTCCAGGAAATGCGGGACGGCGATCCAGTCGAGCATGGCGCCGTCGCTTTGCAGCAGATCGTGCATGCGGCGGTCTTCCTCGGTCTTCAGGTTGACGCCGAGATGCGCGCCAAGTTTGCGTCCGTGCATGACGATATTGTTGCCGATCGGCTGGCGTTCCGCATTGTAGGCTTCCAGCGCCTCGTCGACATCGTCGTGCCGGTCGAGATGCTTCGCCAGAGCCATCGCGTCGGTGCCGGCCTTGGCCATTCCGAAGCCCATGTGTGGACGCGCGTTTGCCGCGGCGTCGCCCACCATGGCGACACGGCCGTAGGTAATTGTCGGTGCCGTGAAATCGTAAATCGGTGTGATGAAGGGTTGTTTGATCTTCATCAGTGCATCGAGCAGCGGCGGGGGCAGAATCTCTTGTGCATCCTTGTGCATGCCAGCGATCAGATCCTTGCGCACCAGCGGTGGTGGCACCGAGTATTCGTGCTGCACGCCTTTTTCGTCCACGCACATCTCGCGCAGCTTTGCGGCATCCGCAACTCGATACCAGATGAAATTGAAACGGCGCTTGCCCGGAGTGAGATCGTCGTTGAAGCCGGCGATCGGGTAGGTGATCACCTGCTGTTGCTTGGGCAGGTAAAACGTGAACAGCGGATAGATGCTGCTCAGCGTCTCCGGAGCGAGGTCGGCCTCGTTCGGTGCCCCGCGCCAGATGTAATAGCCGGCGTAGACAGGCTGCACGTCCGGCGCCATTTGCGCACGCACGCTTGAGCGGATTCCATCGCCGCCAATCAGAATGTCGGCATGCTCGACGCGTCCACCGGAAAACTGCACGCGCACGCCGCGCTCGTCCTGGTCGACGCGCTCAAAATTCCAGCCGAGGTGGTAGTGCGTCTCGTCGATGGTCGCGCGCAGGAGGCGTTGCAAACGGTCCCACGAGGTCAGCACCTGCCGCAGTGGCCGCTCATCGGTGACGCGGCCGTCGCGGTTGATGGCGATGCGCTTGGGCACCTCGATGCCGAGCATTTCGGTTCCGGCGCCGCTCGCTTTCAGCGCCTCCATGAGTTCGGGGTGCCCGGTGATGCCGGCGCCCCGGCCGACCAGTTCGACGTTCGAGCGCTCATAGACATCCACGTCCCAGCCGATCTGGCGTAGGAATGCTGCGGAAAACAGCCCCGACATCGAGCCGCCAATAATGACTGCCCGTCGGTTGCGGCGGCGAGAGGAAGTCCCCGGCATGAGGCGAACCATAGCCGCTCGTGCCATGCTGTCCATTGTGACCGGCCGGAATGGCCCGCATAACCGGGCCGACTGCGGCGCAAAACGCGCTAGGCGGGCGACGGGGCCGGGGCTATCAACGAGGTCATGACCCGGCATCCGATTCGCATTCTCGGCATCGATCCGGGGCTCCGGCGTACCGGCTGGGGCCTGATCGAGTCCGATGGCAACCGGCTGATCCACATCGGATGCGGTTCATTCGAGACCGACGACCGCGCCGACCTGGGCATTCGCCTGCTTGCGATTCATGACGGATTGCTCGCGGTGATTGAGCAATACCGGCCGCACGAGGCAGCGGTGGAAGCGACGTTCGTCAACACCAATGCAGCTGCGACGCTGAAGCTTGGGCAGGCGCGCGGTATCGCGATGCTGGTGCCGGCCAAGGCTGGGCTCGCCGTTGCAGAGTATGCGCCGAACCTGGTGAAGAAGACGATTGTCGGAACTGGTCACGGCGAAAAGACGCAGATCCGCATGATGATCGGCGTCCTTTTGCCAAAGGCCGATCCGCAGTCCGAGGACGCCGCCGATGCGCTGGCCATCGCGGTCTGCCATGCGCATCATCGGACCAGCGCGGTGCTGAAAGTGGCGGCGTCATGATCGGCAAACTCAAGGGCATCGTCGATACCTACGGCGAGGACTACATCATCCTCGACGTCGGCGGCGTGGGCTATCAGGTGTATTGCTCTGCGCGCACGCTGCAGGCGCTGCCGTCGCCCGGCGAACTCGCGACGCTGTCGATCGAAACGCATGTCCGCGAAGACCAGATCAGGTTGTTTGGATTCGCGAGCGACCTCGAGCGCGAATGGTTCCGTCTGCTGCAGACCGTACAGGGGGTTGGCGCCAAGGTTGCGATGTCCGTGCTCGGCACGCTGAAGGTTTCCGAGTTGGCATCAGCGGTAGCTATGCGCGACAAAGCCACGGTGGCGCGTGCACCGGGCGTGGGCCCGAAAGGCGCCGAGCGCATTGTTACCGAGCTCAAGGACAGGGCGCCGACCTTTGCGAATGTCGATCCGGCTGTGGTGCACCTTGCAGGCGCGCTCGACGAAAAACGCGCGCCGCGCCCGGTAGCCGACGCCGTTTCCGCACTGGTCAACCTCGGCTACGGTCATCCGCAGGCCGCCGCCGCGATCGCCGCCGCGGCGCGTAATGTTGGTGAGGGTGCTGACGCGGCGACCCTGATCAGGCAGGGCTTGAAGGAATTGGCGAAATGAGCAGTGCGCCGCGTCTTGTCACCCCGGGGACGCGCGACGACGATGCGGACGTATCGTTGCGCCCGCAGCGGCTGTCGGAATTCATCGGGCAGGAGCAGGCGCGCGCGAATCTGAGCGTGTTCATCGAAGCCGCCCGGGCGCGTAAGGAGGCGCTCGATCATGTGCTGTTTGTCGGCCCTCCCGGCCTGGGCAAGACCACTTTGGCACAGATTCTCGCGCGCGAATTGGCCGTCAATTTCCGCGCCACGTCCGGCCCGGTGATCGCCAAGGCTGGCGATCTGGCGGCGCTGCTGACAAATCTCGAGCCGCGTGACGTTCTGTTCATCGACGAGATCCACCGGTTAAACCCAGCGGTAGAGGAAATACTCTATCCGGCGATGGAAGATTTCCAGCTCGACCTGATCATCGGCGAAGGCCCGGCCGCGCGTTCGGTAAAGATCGATCTGTCGCCCTTCACCCTGATTGGCGCTACGACGCGCGCGGGGCTGCTGACGAATCCTCTGCGCGACAGGTTCGGCATTCCGGTGCGGCTGAATTTCTACTCCGAGAAAGAACTCGAGGAAATCGTTAACCGGGGCGCGCGTGTGCTCGGCATCGGCATCGCACCCGACGGCGCCAACGAGGTCGCGCGGCGCGCCCGCGGTACGCCGCGCATTGCCGGCCGCCTGCTGCGACGCGTGCGGGACTTCGCGCACGTTGAGGGTGGCAAAACAATCGACCGCAAGGCCGCCGACCGTGCACTGTCCGCCCTCGAGGTCGATGGTGTGGGTCTCGATGCAATGGACCGCCGCTACCTCAAGACAATCGCAGAAAATTACGGTGGCGGGCCGGTGGGCGTCGATACGCTGGCAGCGGCACTCTCCGAGCCGCGTGATGCGATCGAGGACATTATCGAGCCGTTTTTGATCCAGAAGGGCTTCCTGCAGCGCACGCCGCGCGGACGACTGCTCACCGGCCTGGCGTTCCAGCACCTTGGCCTGCCGGAGCCCGCGCGCGACCCGAGCCAGTTCGGTCTCTTTTCGGAAAACGATGAATGAGCGACAACGTCATCAGCGTCGTCGCGGCATTGATCCGCGACGAGCGGGGCCGCGTGTTGCTGGTCCGCAAGCGCGGTACGGCGGCTTTCATGCAGCCGGGTGGAAAACGCGATCCCGGCGAAAGTGATATTGCGGCGCTTGCACGTGAACTGGTCGAGGAGCTGGGCTGCCGCGTCGCGGAGAGCAGCGCGCGGCCGCTGGGCGTATTCGAATGTGCGGCAGCGAACGAGCCTCATCACCGGGTGCGCGCAGCTGTATATTCCGTCGACGTCGAAGGGCCGGTCATACCACGCGCTGAAATCGATCAGGTGGTGTGGGTCGATCCGAGCGCGCTGCCGGACTTGCCCTTGGCTCCTCTGACGCGCGACCATGTGTTGCCGTTGGCCGGCATCGGGTCGTCATGAATAGCGGCATGAAAACCATGGAGGGCGGCTGCCACTGCGGCCGCGTGCGTTTTCGCGTGACGGCGGAACTTGACCGCGTCACTTATTGCAATTGCTCGATGTGCACAAAGAAAGGCTTCCTGCATCTGATCGTGCCGCCGGAGCAGTTCGAGCTCGTGAGCGGCAAGGACGATCTGGCCACCTACACATTCAACACCGGCGTCGCCAAGCACACGTTTTGCTGCCACTGCGGCATCCATCCCTTCTATGTACCGCGCTCCGACCCCGACAAGATCGACGTGAACGTGCGTTGCCTTGACGATATTGACCTGTCTGCGCTTTCGGTGCGGTCTTTTGACGGGCAGCATTGGGAGCAGGCGATGCAGAAAGATGTGCCCTGGCGATGAGCAACGCGCTCGACGGAGAAATTAGCGATGGCCGGCATCATCAGGCCGTCCGCGTCTACTATGAAGACACGGATTTCTCCGGCATCGTCTATCACGCAAGCTATCTGCGTTTCATGGAGCGCGGCCGCACGAATTATTTGCGGTTGATCGGGGCCGACCACCGCGCCCTCTTCGAGCAGGCTGAAAAAAAGGCACCCGGATTTGCTTTCGTTGTCCGGCACATGAGCATCGATTTCAGGAAACCGGCGCACATGGATGATGTCCTCGACATTGTCACCACGCCGGAAGAGGTCAAAGGCGCTTCAGTGACGCTTAACCAGAAAGTCACGCGCGGCGACGATCTGCTGGTCGAGGCGCATGTGCAGGTCGCATTCATCTCGGGTGGACGCGCCCGCCCTATACCGAAGCCGCTGCGCATCGCGATGAAAGTCGACCAGGAATCGGGCGGCGCCGGCTGAGTGCGGATGTTATATTCGTTGCATGATGGAACAGAGCTTCGCACTTTTTGAAACAGCGATCGGAACGTGCGGCATCGTTTGGGGTGCACGCGGTATCGTTGGGGTGCAGCTTCCGGAGGCAAATGCTGCGGCAACGCGCGCACGCGTGCGTCGCCGTCATCCCGTGGCGCATGAAGCAGCCCCAACACCTGATGTACGGCACGCCATTAACGGCATCGTTGCGCTGCTTGCAGGCAAAAAGCGCGACCTGACCGATATTGCAATCGACGACGGCGGATTGCCGGACTTCAACAGGCGCGTCTATGCGATTGTCCGCAAGATCCCACCTGGCGCCACCATAACCTATGGCGAGATCGCGGAACGACTTGGTGACAAGACGTTGTCGCGGGAGGTCGGGCAGGCGATGGGCGAAAATCCGACGCCGATCATCATGCCATGTCATCGCGTACTTGCGGCCGGTGGCAAGACCGGTGGCTTCTCCGCGAGTGGTGGGGTGGTAACCAAGCTGCGCCTGCTCACGATCGAAGGCGCGCAGCCCGGCGGCCCGACTTTATTCGAAAACCTTCCTTTGGTTGCGCGAAAGCACGGCGCATAACCAACGCATCGACGCGGCGCCCGCCTTAATATAAAAGCGATTCACATGAGATGGGGCAAACGCGGCCACGCGTCCCGCGGTTATCACCATGGCAATCTGAAAGAAGCCTTGGTGAATGCCGCGCTTGCATTGATTGCCGAGAAGGGCGCGGCGGGTTTCACCTTTGCCGATGCGGCGCGCTGGGCGGGCGTGAGTCCTGCTGCGCCTTATCGCCACTTTCGCGATCGCGATGCATTGCTCGCCGACGTTGCGCGGCGCGGCTTCGAGGAATTTTCAGCGGCGCTTGCGAAAGCTTGGGACGACGGCAAGCCCGACGTCATGACTGCGTTCGACCGGCTCGGCAAAAGCTATCTCGCATTCGCAAAGCGCGAGCCGGCTTATTACTCGGCGATGTTCGAAGCCGGCGTCGCGCTCGATACCGATCGCGAACTGCGCGAGGTAAGCGAGAATGCCTTCGCGGTTTTACGCGCGGCCTCCGAGCAACTTGTCGCAATGATGCCGTCCCAGGGCAGGCCACCAGCGCTCATGGTCGCGCTGCACATTTGGTCGATGACACACGGCATTGCGTCGCTGTTCGCCCGCGGCGATGCCGCGCGCCGCAAGCTGCCGATGTCGCCGGAGGAGTTGCTGGAGGCTGCCGTACTGATTTACCTGCGCGGACTCGGTCTTAATGCCTCGACACGGCGGCGCTGAGCACGCTCTGCCAAAATTCTGCGGCCGCATCTGGCGCTGCGACCATCGACCCCCAATTTAATTTCCGCGCCGCTTGACAGGGCCCCCCGAGGGTCTTAGTTATGTAAATGTTATTTACATTCACGCGAGGCCGACAATGCCCATCACCGCAAAGCTTGATGAACTCGGCAAACCTGCCTGGATCGCTCTGATCGTTCTAGGCTTCATGGTGTGGTGGCCAATCGGCCTCTCCGTGCTCGCCTTCACAATATGGAGCGGACGTATGGGATGCGGATATTACGGCGGCCCTGACCGCTGGCAGAACAAGATGGAACGCATGCAGCACAAGATGGACTGGATGCGATCGCGGATGAGCGGTGGGCCGTGGAACTATGCCCCGTCGAGCGGCAATCGAGCCTTTGACGAATATCGTGCCGATACGCTGCGACGGCTGGAGGAGGAGCAGCGCGAGTTTCGCAACTTCCTTGATCGCCTGCGCTTCGCAAAGGACAAGACCGAGTTCGACCAGTTCATGGCCGAGCGTCGCAATCGGCCAGACCCTGACGCTCAGCAGCCTCAGAACTGAGCCCAGTCAATACCGATAAGGAAGGCCGCCCCTGCGGGCGGCCTTTGCATTTGCGGCGTATCAAGAAAGTAACCACTCCTTAATCATAATCAGCGCTGTTTAGGGCTGAAAAGCCCGCTTCCGCGCCCAAGTTTGGCCAAGTTTCGCGGGGATTTCGTAGGTCGCCAGTGGACGGGACATACGAACTTCGCGAGATATTCGGTTTGCGACTTGGCGCGCGGGCGACATCGTCGCGCGCATGTTGATTGCGGATATTGCGCCGCGCCGGTTCGACCGACGGGACCGCATTGAGCGGAAAGGACGTGCCTATGAATCCTGCCGACGTGGCGCAGTCGGTGCTCCCGCTGACCTCATCCGATCTTTCGCTGTTCACGCTGTTCTGGAACGCCCATTGGGTCGTCAAGACAGTAATGATCGGGTTGCTGGTCTGCTCGGTCTGGGTTTGGGCAATTGCGATCGACAAGACCGTGCTCTACACCCGGAGCCGGCGGGCCATGGACCGCTTTGAGCAGGCTTTCTGGTCCGGTCAGTCGCTCGACGAACTGTATAGGACACTGTCGAACCGTCCCGCGCACTCAATGGCGGCATTGTTCGTCGCTGCCATGCGCGAGTGGAAGCGAAGCTTCGAGGGCAACGCGCGTGCGGTAGGCGGCCTTCAGATGCGGATCGAAAAAGTGATGGAAGTGACCATCGCCCGGGAGGTCGAGCGGCTCGAAAGGCGCCTGCTGGTTCTGGCGACCGTCGGTTCGGCGGGACCGTTTGTGGGCCTGTTCGGCACCGTCTGGGGTATTATGACGAGCTTTCAGTCGATCGCGGCGTCGAAAAACACGTCATTGGCGGTGGTTGCGCCTGGCATTGCCGAGGCGCTGTTTGCGACCGCACTTGGCCTTGTCGCCGCCATACCGGCGACCATTTTCTATAATAAGTTCGCGGCCGAGGTTAACAAGCAGGCGCAGCGGCTGGAGGGCTTTGCCGACGAATTTGCCGCCATATTGTCGCGGCAGATCGACGAGCGCGGGTAGGGGATCATCTGATGGCCGCCAATGCCGGCACGCCGGTGATCGGAAAGCGTAAGCAT
>Ga0157371_10004550_pt1 | contig 12070 bp, 13 predicted proteins | sample C45metaG_FD_113462 | JGI IMG/M metagenome (GOLD analysis project Ga0157371, IMG submission 113462) | Corn rhizosphere microbial communities from Kellogg Biological Station, Michigan, USA - C4-5 metaG | ecosystem: Host-associated > Plants > Roots > Rhizosphere > Soil | place: USA: Michigan... | reverse complement strand
GCCGGTGCTTCGCCGCCGCCCGCAGGCACCCACAACACCCTGGTCCAGTCGGATTTCCATGTCGCGCTGCACGGCGACGTTGCCGTGACCAGCTTCATCGACAACGCCACCTTCGCCCGCTACGGCCAGATCGCGCACGACAGCTTCCGTTCCACCGAAGTCTGGCTGCGCAAACGCGGCAGCTGGAAGATGGTGTCCAGCCAGACCATCGAAGTGCCGGTCGAACCGCCGCACATCCAGCTGGCGGTGGGCGAACTCGACCCGTATGTCGGCACCTACCAGCAAGCTCCCGGCCATGCGATGCGGATCGAGCGACAAGGCAACAGCCTGGTCATCATCGGTCGCGACAACAAGCCGGTGCCGATGCTGGCCGAGGCCCGCGACGTCCTGTTCCGCGCCGGCTCGCCGCGCGTGCGGTTCGTCTTCGCCCGCAACGCCGATGGCCGCATCACCGGGTTCGACGTCCGCCGGGCCGGCCACGACCTGCAGCACTTCACGCGCAGCTGAGCGCATAGGCAGCGGTTAGTCCGGGTCGCGGAGAAGAACGCGCGTCAGAACCCTGAGGCCCTGGGCCGTTCAGCTGAGTCGGGGGTCGACAGGTCGCTCGCCAGCAAATGAACCTGGCCCCCCGTTTTTTGCCACAGCACCGGTGCGTGCCGAAGCCTATCGAACATCGGTCAAACAAGGCGTCGGTGATGACGAACTGATTGCCATTCGCCAGCACCGCAGCAAGAACGTGCCTTTGGAAGCAAACGCCTTCAGGCCATGGCGGAAAAGACGCTGGTCGCCCGATGAGCGTGCGTCGGCCCGGGCATCCAGCACGAGCCGAAATCAAGCCCGTGGGCACTTAACTTCCTCCGTCCCTCCGTCCCGGTTTCGGCGGTTTCCTTGTTTCCCGCCTGCCCCAGTTTCCCGGTAATCTCGCCCGGCGCAAGGAACCCCATGGACCACCTGCCTCAGAAGGAACCACCATGCCAGTGAAGGATTTGGACAAGGCTGCCGATAGCAACATCCGGTCGGCGTACGAGCAGGACTACAAGACGGACAAGGAAAAGCGGGACCACGTCCATCGGCAGGTCTACGGACTGGTCAACCGAACACAGACAATCACCGGAATCGTCTATCCGGTGATCGACCTGTCCTTGCTGAAGACGTTGAAGTACAGCAACGTGGTGGTCTTCCTCATCAAGTCGTTCAAGGCTGCCGGCGTGCGTCCCGATACGCCGTTCCACATGAACTCGGAATCCAAATACCCCGTCGATGCGGTCAACACCGAGCGCTACGTGGAGTACAACGTCATCGGCGGCGGCATGCGGCTGATCTACGACGCCACGTCGGTCAATCTGTTTCTTAGCGCTCACTACAGCGATCCGGCACTGCTCACCGCGAGCTCGGTCGACAGTGAGGAGCAGTTGGAGCTCAACGACATCATGACCAGCCAGCGTGTGACCCACAAGAATCTGGTCGGCCACTCGAATGGCACCTACTTCGACGGCTCCTACGAGGACGAGCGGCTAATCTCGTTTGCGCGCTCCGATCCGGCATTTCGTGGCTGGTTGCAGAACAAGAACAGCGGGCAGTTCAAGTCGACGTTGGAGAGATACGGTCTGGCCTAGCAGCAGCCATCGGGCGCTCAAGAAAAGGGGTCAGGGACAATTCGGGATGGTCAACGGGACGACCACCGAAGCACTCACATTGTCCCTGACACCATTCTTCCTTCGTCGCGCCCGATCAGATTCGGCCGCCACCATCGACGAATTCCCAGACCTTCGATATCACCACCGATCCCTCGCCGACGGCCGAAGCCACGCGCTTGACCGAGCCGCTGCGCACGTCGCCCACCGCAAAGATGCCCGGCAGCGAGGCGGCGAACGGCGAGGTTGCGCCCACCGCCTCGCCGGTGAGCACGAAGCCCTTGTCGTCCAGCTTGACCAGATCCGCCAGCCAGTCGGTATTGGGGGCGGCGCCCACCATGACGAAGAGCGCCCGGGTCGGCACCGTTTCCTCGCTGCCGCGCGCGGTGTTGCGGATCGTCACCGCCTCCAGGTGGTCGCTGCCGTGCAGCGCGCTGACTTCGGCGCCGTATTCGATCGTGATCGTCGGCTCCGCTTCGAGCCGACTCGACAGGTAACTCGACATCGATGCCGCCAACGATCGACCGCGCACCAGCAGACGCACCCGGCTCGCTGTCCGGCTGAGGAACATCGCCGCCTGGCCGGCCGAATTGCCGCCGCCAATGATGATCGCCTCCGTGCCCTTGCTGTAGCGGGCCTCGATTTCGGTCGCGGCGTAGTACACGCCGGCGCCCTCGAACTCGATCAGCCGCTCGATCGGCAGACGGCGATATTGCACGCCGGTCGCCACCACCACCGCCCTGGCCCGGATGCGCTTGCCGTTGTCGAAGGTGGCGCAGAAGCTGCCGTCCGCCAGCGCCTCGAGCTGCGCGACGCGACGCGGCATGGCGAAACGCGTGCCGAACTTCATCGCCTGGATTTCGCCGCGCCACACCAGGTCGGCGCCGGAAATACCGGTGGGGAAACCCATGTAGTTTTCGATCCGGCTCGACGTGCCCGCCTGGCCGCCAATGGCGATGTCCTCGGTCACCAGCGCGCCAAGCCCCTCGGCGCCTGCATAGACCCCGGCCGCCACACCCGCCGGGCCGCCGCCGACGATCAACACGTCGAAATCCTCGTCGTCGACCAGATCCAGGTTGAGCCCGAGCAGACGCGCGACCTTGTCCGGCGTGGGATCGACGACAAGCGTATCCCGGCCAAAGATGACCGCGGGACGATCCGGCGGCAGCGAACACGTGGCGGCCACGGCGCTCGCCTCGGCGCTGCCCAGCTCGAACGAGCTGTAGGGAATGCGATTGCGATGGGCGAATTCGGCGATGCAACGGACGTCGCGGTCGAGCTCTTCGCCGATCAGGACCAGCGCACTGTCGCGTTGCTCGATCTGACGGCGGCGGCGCGCAGAGAACACGGTGATGACGATGTCCGACATCTCGGGAATCTGGGACATCAGCGTCAGCATCGTGGCGCGTGGCACCTCGATCACGGTCGTATCGCGCACGGCGCGCATCGGCATGGAGACGGTGCCGCCGTTGAGGAACGAAATCTCGCCCATGAATTGGGTCGGCCCCAGCGTCGATGGCAGATGACGCTCATCGGTGTAGGCGTTGACGACTTCGATTTCGCCATCAACGACATACACGAAGCGATCGGCCAGTTGCCCCGGGCGCGCGAGGTAGCTGCCGGCCGCGTAGACCACCTGCGTACCCGCCTCACGCAACGCAGCAACATGAGCGGGAGCCAGCGGGGTACGCTGCATGACTCGCAAATCGTCGCCGATCGATTCCATGGAATTCCGCCTTTGCGATGCGTTCCCGCACGTCGCCAACCGAATGGACGGCTATCGGGGAAATCACATGGGGCGATCATAACGCTGCCGCCGGGGATGAGGCCCCGCAGCTTCTGGCCCTTGATCAGGCTTCTGCGGAGAGGGCAGGCCACGATGGCCCGTTGCTCTGCCCGGCACCCCTGTACAGCTGCGAGCGGTGGTCGACGGGGCGCTCGCCAGTAAATGAAGCTGCCCCCATTTTTCGCCCACTTGGCCCGCGCTGCGCACGCGCGTCGTCGTTACCTGCTTGGGCCAAGCCAGGAACGGATCCCGCCCCAACCCACTTAGCCCCAGCAAGTGAACCTCACCTCGATTCAGGCCGCGCTTTTCAGCTTTTGGTCAGCCTCTCGGTTGGCTCCCAGGCAACTCCGATTCGGCTGGTTGGATCAAGTCGGAAGACCAGGAAACCGCAGCGATCTGCTCGAATTTCGAAATCGGCGTAATACGCGAGATCGCCCCGCGTCTGGAAACTCACACCTGGATGACACGAGTAGGTGACCTGATACCCACCCGCGACAAAATTGCGGAAAAGCATTACGCGCTTCCCGGCAGGGACCTTCAGATGCCCTTTGCTGGGATGTGCCCTGTAGCAAGTTCGATCCACGCACAGGGTCATGGTGTCGTTGCGCATGTTGGGCGACAACTTCACATCCACCATCGCTGCGTCGGCCGGAGGCTGGTAGGAAGGCAGGCCGACGCATCCGGCCAGAACGCACACCAGCAAAGCCGGTATGGCCATACGCTGAGGATTCGTCACGGAGCCACCTCCCCAGCCTTCATCCGCGGCAACAATTGCGCCCGTACCTTCGCGACATCGAGATCACCGGGCACGTATTGGTCATCAAACAGGACAAATACCCAGTCCGCGGGACCACCCATGATGTTGGCCACGTTGATATCCGTCGATGGCTGATTGCGCACCGCCGAAACCAGACTCGGATAGATCCGCATGAACGGCTTGTGCCGCTGGACTGCAATCTCGGTACAGCGCCACGTCAGATAGGTGACCACCACCGTGTTGTCCGTATGGCCGTTGGCAGCAAAGCCCACCTTGGTCAATTCTCCCGGGCCCGGTTCGTCCCAGTAGCCACCCCCGCCAAACGCCTCGAACAAAGGGATGCTGTGATGTATGTCCTTATAACCGGTAGCGCACCCACCAACGGCAAGCGCTGCCGACAACACTGCCGCATACCGCGCCATGCTTCGTGCGCGTAACCTGGTTCCACTCCATCGAAACATGGCTCCCCCTTTATTGTCGACGGACTGCAGCAGACTCAAGGCAAATCTGCGTGCATCTTCGGAAGTTCTGCGAAGGAAGCGCCGGGCGTCTTCCTCCAAAATGAAACAGCTTCAACTCACCCGCTCTTCGAATATCCTCGATTCAAACAAGTAGGGCATCGGTGAATCAGCACCGGCTCCCGACGCATCGCACTCCCGGAAAAGCCTCCGATCAGACTGATCAAGGGAGGTGCAGGGAATTATAGAAAACCAATCCCCTGCGCCTCCCTTTCGGTCTGGCGATGCCCCATCGCTCACTGAGCCAGGTAAGTACGTACTCGCGGGTCATTAAGCAGCTTCATGACGCCCTCTGCAACACAGCCGTTGAGGTCCTGCGCCAGGATGCCACTCGTATGTGGAACCGTCATGGAAATCACTTCGCCATTTCCCAGCCTGGCTTCGAAGTTCATGTTGCTATTCCAGTGAAAAACGGAATATTTGCTGAGTAGCGAATTGACCTTGAGCTCGATCGTCTTCGGCTCGCCGGGTGCAGGCTGTGCGGCCTTGGACAACTCCTTGCTGGTTTGCTGAACCATCAATTCGGTAATGGCGTGCAGATCCGAGCTCAATTTCGAGCCGCCATAGGAGTACACGATGACCGGTCCAACATCCGCCTGCCCGTTCGAGACCTCGGCCGTTCCATGCACCGGCATCGGCGCGATCAGTCCGGCGCGCAGAGGGTACTCGGTAGGTGTGAACTTCATCGTCCCGCAGCCAGACAGGCACAGGGCCGCCAGTATCAGAAAATAACGCATTGAACTCCCCCATTTGAGTTTCCCCCGTCGCTGGCTCTCGTCAGCTCTCCCCCGGGGCCTTGCGCGTAGGTCGAAAACCCACTGGCGCCGGCCTACTTTACACGAGCGGAATGAAGTCGAGAGTCACTCAAGCAACACAATTTTTTGTTGATGTATCAACCAGGACAGGGGGCTCAGGGACAGTTCGGAACGGTCAACCAGACGGCCCGTGCGCATTTAAATTGTCCCTGACACCATTCATGGTTCATGCCGGGGAAATGGCCGCATCAAGCGCGTGTTGTAATCTCGCCGGATGCAGCCTCATCGACCGGGCTCCGCGCCTGGGGCCTTCGGCTATCCGTAACCAGCATTACAAGGAACGCGCATGTACGAGGATATCGAAGCCACTGTTCGCCGCGTCATTGGTGTGCCGGCAGCCCTGAAAATCAAGGCGCGCTACAACGAGCAGGCGGATATCAAGCGACCCTTGCTGGAAAAGTACGTCGATCCGGAAAACGACCTGAACTTTCGAGCCTACGTGTTTATCGACCTTCTGTTCCGCAACGACTGCGTACCGGGGCGATGGCCACGACTCGAAACGACGGATCGCGATATCCGCAACAACTTCCGCGCTTTGTGCAGCGAGGTGCTCACCGCCAGCGCCAATGGCTGGGGCTATACGCAGACCTTCAATCCGCAGGTGGAAGGCGGCGCCGGCAAGCCCATGCTCATCCACAGTTTCAGCATCTTCAAGTCGGTCAGGGCGGACGACGTGGACTGGCAGCCGTTCTACCTCGCCGAAGGCTTCGGCGAGGGCATGGTGCTGGCACGACCGGCGCTGCGCCTGTTGCAGAGCCCGCTTGCCATCCAGAACCTGTTGCTGAGTACAGGCCTGATCAGCCAGGCGAAATGCCCGTCGGCATCGCCGGTCGGGTTCGTGATCAACGCGCCGCTATGGAACCTGTTCGGCATGGCGTCCAGGGACATCCAGTTTCCCAACGACCAGGCGCAGACGGCGCGGGTGCGCGAACAAGGTATTCCCTCGGGCGCGAACAACCGCGCGTTCGCCGTGGAACTCGAGGCATCCACGCCAGGGCAGATCATTGAAAATACGCTGGGAACAGGGGAATGCAGCAACTACAACGAAATCGTGTTGCTTGGCACGTCCACCTGGTTCAATACCAAGATCAAACCCACGGGCATCTTCGTAAAGGTGGCACGGAAGCTTGGCCAGCTGTGCCTGGTCGATGCCATGCTCGATCAGGAATGGATGGGGGAAGCGGAAAAACAACAAATGCGGTTCTATCACGGCAATCAGCTGATCGACGCGATCAAGGCTTGCTCGCGCGAATTCGATTTGCCCATCGTGCCAGTGCTGGACAATGCGATGGAGGATCGTGCCACTGACCGTGTTTTCGCCACGACGTTCGCGGGGCTGAGAATACGGGACGACTGGAAGGAAGGTTGAACAAGCCTGGCAGCGCCTTCACACCACGGCCTGCAGTAGCGGCAATCCATCCACGGCGACCAGCACGGCATGCACGAGGCGACGAGTGCTTGATTAACGTGTCCGAAAAAGCCGGGCCATCTCAGCCTGACCCCGTTCCTGCTCAGACCCTGTTCCTGCTCGTTCCTGCGTACTACTTGGACACGATCGCGCGGTGTCCGTAACTGAAGATGCGGGTCGCTTCCCATTTCCCGGCGCGGTGCCGCCAGACGATCAGGAACTGGGCTTCGCCGAAACATTGATCGGTCTTCAGGTCGCAGAACTTGTGCCAGCCTTGCTCGATCGCACCGAAATCCTTGATCGGGAAAATCTCCAGGCTGCCGGGGACGAGTTCGCGCCGGAAATGTCCGCACACGTTCTTTTGCGTGTTGGCGAGGTAGGCGGCACGCGTCCAGGTCACGCCACCCTTGTCGTGATAGAACTCAAGGCGCTTCGCCAGGTAACCCGCATGCTTTTGCAGTTCACCGGGGGTGTCGCAATGATTGAAGGCATCGAACAATTCGGAATCCAGCCCGGACACCGTCTTGGTCAGCGCATCTGCTGAAGCGGCACTCTTGTCCGCGCCCGGGGCTGCCTGCGCGCTCGCCGCCGTGACGGCCAGCATGATGCCGAAGAAGAGAGCGATCTTGTTCACGTCGATTTCCTTGGCAGTTCAACAAAAGTGCGCGCTGACCCCTGTTTTGGGGCGGCGAAAGGGTAACCCCCGTTCCTTGCCGACCCCGTTTCCCGACGGCTTATGGAAGCTTAAGATGTTCCTCGGACCGCTGCACGAACCAACGGATGGGTATGCGGATAGATATTGTGCCTCGGTGCTTTCAGAGCTTCGAAAGACCACGTTGCCGCGCAATCACAGCCTGGAGGATGAATGATGAAGATCATTGGGTACCAAATGCCTTCGCTTCTGTACGTGGCCGCGACCGTCGCCATCTTCGCGGCCAGCGCAACTGCTTTCGGTCAAACGCCCGCCAAGAGCAAGTACGATGGTTCGTATCGTGGCACGTACAGTGGCTCCTTCGCGGGCGAGCCGGCGACGGGATCCGTCGCCTTTTCCGTAGCGAGTGGTGACATGACCGTGACGGATCCCGGTCAGGGCGCGGGTTCCGTGGATTCCTCGGGCGCGGCGACTTTCAGCGGTTCGCTCGGGGTGGCCGAAATCAAATGCAAGTTTGTTGGCATCTTCCAGTCGTCAACCGGCAAACCACAGGGCGCTCGCGCTTCGGGTTCGTGGTCGTGTGCGGGAATGGAAAAAACCGGAAAGGGCACCTGGAGTGCGAATCAAAGGTAAGTGCGTCTGGCGGTCTGACCTGCTCCCCTGCAGCCGAAATCGGGGGCCAGCCGAAATCGGGGTCAGAGACGACTTTCTAAAAGTGCACTCTGACTCCTGTTTTTTCCCGCCAGGCGCTTGTTTTTTTCCGACAGCGTCTTGATCAACCCGTCGATTCCCGATTTGCTGATTTCGCTGGCGAACGTGCTCTTGTAAGTCTGTACCAGCCACGCACCGAGCACGTTGACGTCGAAAATCCTCCAGCCTGCCGGCGTTTTTTCAAGGCGGTAACTGAGCTGAGCCGGTTCACCGCGCGTCTGCATCACTTGTGAACGCACTTCCACCTCCGTAGCCGACGGATCGGCACGCAGCGGCTTGAATTCAAGCGTCTGCTCCCTGATCTGCGAAATTGCACCGGAATAGGTATAGACCAGCAATGCGCGGAATTCAGCAATCAGTTGCTTTTGCTGTTCCGGCGACGCCTGGCGCCAGTAGCGCCCGGCTGCCAGTGCGGTCATGCGCTGGAAATCGACATACGGCAGGATTTCTTTTTCGACCAGATCGAGCACGCGCTTTTGATTACCGGCGTGAATCTCCTGATCCGCTTTCGCGAATTCGATCACATCGTTGCTGATACGCTTGATCAGCACGTCCGGTGCTTCCTGGGCGTTGGCAGGCGTGATAGATGCAAACGAGCCAATCGCAATCAGGGCAATGAAAAAATTTCGTAACGGTTTCATGTTCGCTCACGTCGGTTGGTTGAAACGGATGGCTTTTCTTCCGCGCCCAATCAAGAAAAAAACAGGGGTCAGAGTCGACTTTCGAAAAGTGTACTCTGACCCCTGTTTTTCCTGCGCGAACGACGAAAACATCTCGCGCCACGGCTCGATGCCTTCAAACGCTGGCTGGATGAGCTCCAGCCCAAGGCGCTGGGCAACAGCGGCCTGAGCCGGGCCATCGACTACACACGCCGACGCTGGAGCGCCCTCGTGCGCCTCCTCGACGAGGGCGCCTGGCCGATCGACAACAACCCCATCGAAAACGCCATCCGCCCCATCGCCGTCGGCCGCAAGAACTGGCTCTTCGCCGGCTCGGAAACCGCCGGCCGGCGCGCCGCCGCCCTCATGAGCCTCATCGCCACCGCCAAGGCCAACGGCCTCGAACCCCATGCCTGGCTCACCGACACGCTCACTCGCCTGCCGACCACCAAGGATCGCGACATCGACTCTCTGTTGCCGCTGGCATAGCTCGCAGCCTTACTCAAGGTGAGGTTGGCGGACGCTTACCAAGGGCCGCTGACACGGCCCTAACTAGAACGGTGACTGGCGCGATCTTGGCGCCGCATGAAACACAACGGCTGGTGGTCAGCGGCAAGACGGGACATCATCTCCGACGCAGGCCGGAAACGGGTTTCTGCGTGCCTATTGACCTGGGCGGCGAAATGGCGACCCCGTTATCCTCCTGCTTTCCGTTAGAAGCATTCCCACGCAGCGACGGCACCATCATCGCTTAGCTGCACAAAAAGATCCTCTGCCGAGGAAGCCCTAGTCCTTGTTTGTGGCAATAATTCGGGAAGCCCAGCATTTACTTTTATGGCCCGATGCCGCCCTTCAACAAATTCCTTCCACAACCCACGATCCATTTTTATCATTCTGATTCTTACAAAAGACGCGTTTAAAGAATCACCACGCAAATATTTTGCATCATGTTTTTTCAGCCTAGACACCGCCTTACTTAGTAAGGCATCGAAGCTTATCGCGATAGCCAAAGCCTCCTTTATGAATTGAATAAGATCCGTCTGCGGCGTGTCAGCATGAGCCACGTGGGCCGCTTTATGCCGACGAACTGCTGCACTCTTAAAGGTCTCTTGAAGCGGCAGCGCGACGAGGCCAAGACGCGAGGCAATGCGCGTCATTTCATTCCATGGATCGTCAACAAGGAAACTCTTCAGGATCGACTTGACCGTCTCTTCCTGAACATTGGATTGACTAAAACCAAAAGCGTGCGGCGTTAACTCATACACCGCAGACGCGGTCGATGCCAATTTCAGAGCTTGCTCCTGAACATATGCCATTCGATCAGATTTCTGCCTGATCGAAAGCTGATAAGACAGCGCTGAGATAGCCTCGTACGTTACGGCACTCTTTAGTTTTTCTGGAAGGCTTTTGAAGGGGACACCTGTTCGCCCAACATCATCAAGAGCCTCAGACGTTCTGGATTTGATAAAATCTTCGAGAGCAGCAAACCCAACAACCGCCAGTCCATTGCGTAGCATTCGAGCCACATCGTTGTGAGACCGCTCCGCGAGAGATTTACTCGTCACAGCATCTATTTGGGCTGAGCACGCCAGAGAGTGCATACGCTCCAGAAAGAGGGGCCTAGCAGCGGGCATGGCTAGCCCCCGTGAACGGATTCAAGAATATTCTTTACGCCAATAACTCGCCTTCTAATTGATGCTGAATTATTTGTCGACTGGGAAACCGATTTAACAAATTCATCATCATCATCAAACAATTGCCTCGTTGCGGCGACTACGTCTTCCTGTCTTTGAACGAGATCATCCAAGGTCAGATCCGGCATGAGCGCCACTGCGACCATTTGGGCATCGTAAAGGGGCGATATCAGCTGCTCGCGCCAGCCTCCTGGTGTTGGCTTATGGAATGCGTGCCTGCCCCACAGCGCTTGGCAGTAACCCAGAGCGCGCATAAAGTCCTCTCTGAATGGCGCGACCATATCGTCTCGGTGCTTATTCATAAACAAGTCCATCGCCTCGCCCAAAGGACTGCTCATCTGCTCCCAGTCCTCCTTAATTGTAAAAAACCTCAACACATGCTCCACATCATCCATACCCCTATAGGCCGATGATTTTTCACTTGTAATCTTGAGTCGTTCGCGTAGAAATTCAGATTCAGACAACTCAAGCAACAGCTTATTTAGAGGGCCGGAATAAGCAACATTCCTAATCTCCTGCGGCTTAAGCGTATCGCCCCCAGTATTAAGCCGCAAAAAGACCTCATACTTCAAACGATCATCAGACTGCTTTAGGAGAGTCGTCACGCGGATGTATGGCCTAACAGTCAGCGCATTTTGCAATTGCGAAGGCAGATCATGAAAATGCAGCCCATCAAGCTCTGGAAATTTCTTGAGATGCTTAAGCCTCAATTCACCACTCAGAAAGTCCCGAATTGCAGTAATTCTTTGCTTCCCATCGATCACACTATATTGCCCGTACTCATCTTCCGATAAGTACACGGGCGGCACTGGAACATTCAAGAGAAATGACTCAATTAGAGCCGATTGCTTTTCTGGTTGCCATCGATCCCTTCGCTGGTAATCGGGCTGAATATCTATGGAGTTATGTACGACCATGTCGAATATGGCCGCCAATGAAAAATCGGACTGCTGGATGACCAGACTATTCTGAGCAACCCTAAATCTATCAACGATTTCCTTGGACTGCATGGACATCACCTCAAAATATCCTATTGAACTAAGTCGATCATTGGTCGACTTCATGCCACTTAAAGAACAAGAGCGGCATCGCTGCCGCTCTTTGGTCAATGATCATAGGGTGCCGCAAATCACCCGCACTTCGAATACCCACAATTCAAACAAGTCTGACACCCATCCATCAGCACCAGCGCCTGCGTATTGCACTTCTGGCACAGCGTCGCGCCCGGTGGGAAGCCTGAGGATTCGGTATCGCTGGGCGCCGTCGCGGCTGAAGCCGCTCCCACAGGAGCCGCGCTCACCTCAGAGTTTTTTTTTGCCCCACCCTGCTCATACGCCGCCCGCTTCTCGGCAATCAGCTTCCGCGTCGCCTCATCCATCTCCGGGTCATGGATCAGCCCGATGTTCTTCATGTGCTGCTCCACCACCGAGCCGATC
>Ga0157371_10004549_pt1 | contig 12073 bp, 8 predicted proteins | sample C45metaG_FD_113462 | JGI IMG/M metagenome (GOLD analysis project Ga0157371, IMG submission 113462) | Corn rhizosphere microbial communities from Kellogg Biological Station, Michigan, USA - C4-5 metaG | ecosystem: Host-associated > Plants > Roots > Rhizosphere > Soil | place: USA: Michigan... | reverse complement strand
TGAGGAGCTTTGGATTAATCGAATTTATAAAAACTGCCCGAATTGCAGTTGCCAACAATAGTCATGCTTTTGATGTTTACTAACATCGGCAAATAGAGAAATATCATAAAACAAATACAAGTAAACGAGTTAAGAATATTGTTTAAAAATTTTTAACTCGTTTTTTTACACGTTTTCTTTTACACTAACCTTCAATAATCACCTTGCGATGCTTTATACCCCATTCTGCAAGATCATTTATGATAGTTTTTAATGTCAGTCCATACTCAGTGAGCTGATAATGAATGGTTACAGGCTGAGTATCTAAAACTATACGTTTGATAAGTTTATTGATTTCCAATTCCTTTAATTCTTTGCTTAACATTTTATTGGATATCCCGTTTACATCATTTAGAATATCTGTAAACCTTCTTTTGTTATGATAACAGATGGATGAAATAATAGAAATTTTCCATTTTCCATTTAATATGTCCATAGTATCGTGGACAGCCATTATCTCTTTTTTATGTTCAATCTGACATTCGTTACTCATAGGTTACTTGGTTACTCAAATGTTACTGTTACTTTTAGTTACAAAGTAACAATAATAAACTTCACTAAACTAACTTTGCCTGCATAAAATTTTAAAACATACTAAAAATGGATTTTACCAATAAAAATGTCCTTATTACCGGAGGTACTACAGGAATTGGATTAGCAACAGCAAAAGAGTTTATAAAAGCAGGCGCAAATGTTTGGATTACCGGAAGAAACAGCGAAAATCTTGAAAAAGCTGCGAACGAAATTAATAGTCAGAAATTAAAAACGATAGTTTCTGATACTGCCAATTTATCTGATCTTTCTCTTTTGGAAAAAGCTTTCGCAGAAAACAACGCTCCATTAGATGTTCTTTTCTTAAACGCGGGAATAGCAAGATTTTCTTCAATCGAAGATGTAACAGAAGCCGATTTTGATGCACAGTTTAATACTAATGTGAAAGGTCATTTTTTCACACTTCAAAAATTACTGCCGCATTTAACCGAAGGTTCATCAGTAATATTTACTTCCTCTACAGTGGCGACAGCTTCTAATTTAGGAAGCAGTATATATTCAGCTACAAAAGGAGCTTTGAACAAAATTGCTCAAATTGCCGCAAATGAATTAGCAGGCAGAAAAATACGCGTTAATATTGTAAGTCCCGGTCCGGTTTCTACACCTGGACTTCATAATGCAGTACCTGAGGAAGCAAAAGAATATCTGGCAGGTGCTACAGCAATGCAGAGACTAGGAGATTCATCCGAAATAGCCAAAACTGTATTATTTCTTGCTTCAGAAAATGCAAGCTTTATTACTGGAACAGAACTTTTAGCAGACGGAGGATATATAAACTATGCTCTAAAATAAATTGATCATTAAATATTTAACTGTCATAGTTTGATATAATTAAAATGCTAAATCATGTGATTTAGCATTTTTTATTTTCAGATTGACGAAGCTGTCATAAAAACTGAAAATTATATATCATTGGTTTGAGTCTAAACGTTTCAAAATTAACATTCGTAAACGCGCCTCATGCTCATCTCCCCAATTCCCAATAGCTGAAATTACAGGAATTAATGTTTTCCCAAAATCAGTCAGGCTGTACTCTACTTTTGGAGGCACAACAGGATATATAATTTTTGAAACAAGTTCATGTTCCTCCAATTCCTTGAGCTGAATATTCAAAACCCGGCGCGAAGCATCTGGTATTTTACGCTGTAATTCACTTGGTCGTTTGTGTCCCTCGTTTATAAACCAGAGCAAACGTATTTTCCATTTACCGTAAAGTACTTCACCTATCAGGTCAAGACCGCAATTTAAGTTTGGGGTTGTTTTTCTTTCATACATATTGCAAATTTAAACGTATATCCCAATCCGTGCAATAGGGGAAAAATTTATCCCTATATGAATCGTAACTCCGTACTTGTGAGGAACTAACGTACTTCGGAGATTTGTACAATAGAAATTTTAATCAAATACAAGATGGATTATCAAAATGAATTATCAGGAAAAATTGCTTTAGTAACAGGAGGTACAAAAGGCACTGGAAGAGCAATTGCAGAAAGGCTGCAGCAAGCTGGAGCAACAGTTATTATTACCGCAAGAAATGCACCTGAAAAAGAAAACAGTAATATGCGTTTCATTGCTTCGGATTTAAGTAAAGCTGAAGGAACACAAAAAGTAATCAGTGAAGTGTTATCAGTATATGGAAAGCTGGACATTCTAGTAAATAACCTTGGTTCATCAACAACTCCTGCCGGCGGTTTTAAGGCATTAACTGATGAAGACTGGGAATCAACACTGCAGGCTAATCTCCTTGCTCCTGTTAGGCTGGACAGAGGATTTTTACCTCAAATGATAGATCAAAAAAGTGGTATTATTATCCACATAGCTTCAATTCAAGGAAGACTGCCATTATTTGATTCTACTTTACCGTATGCTGCCGCAAAAGCCGGATTGATAAATTATAGTAAAAGTTTATCAAATGAAGTTACGCCAAAAGGTGTTCGCGTTCTTACCGTTTCACCGGGATGGATAAATACAACAGCATCGACAGCCTGGCTGGGTGAGATTTCAAGAAACTCTAATATTACTGTAGAAGAAGCTCAGCAAAATGTCATGAATGCATTAGGCGGAATACCTTACGGAAGACCAGCCCAACCGGAAGAAGTAGCCGAATTAGTTGGTTTTCTTGTTTCACCAAGAGCCAGTTATTTAACAGGTACCGAATTTGTAATCGATGGCGGAACTGTACCAACTATTTAATAATCTATAAAAATAAAAAAACATGAATTTACCGAAAGTAATAACAGACCTGATTAATGCACAGAACAGTTTTGACAGCATTGCCTACGCCAATTGTTTTTCTGAAAATGCCGAGGTGTTTGATGAAGGCAAAATGCATAATGGAAGACTGGATATTCAGAATTGGATCGAAGAATCAAACCAAAAGTACAGATCAGTAATGAAACCTCTTGAATATACAGAAAACGGCACTTCAAGCATCTTATCAGCCGAGTGTTCAGGTACATTTGACGGAAGTCCAATTATCCTAAAATTTCACTTTAATATTGCTGATGGAAAAATCCAGGATTTAAAAGTAACAGGATAAGAAATCGAACGACATCAAAGTGCGAGAAATATCTAAAAAAATCTGAGCAAACAGCTCAGATTTTTTTTAAAACTAATTCAGGATATTCTATTTGCATCCGCTATCCAGTTGTAAGTTTCTGTTTGAGCCCTACGTGGATTTTCGTTATCTTCATTTTCTAATTCATTACCTCCCTGACTATTTACAATTCTTCTTTTGGTATTATCTTCTAACTGCAGCTGAATTATTTTATTGATCTCTTCAATATGTCTTTCATCATACAAAGGGAAAGCCACTTCTATTCTTCTGTTTAAATTTCGGCTTAGCATATCGGCAGAAGATAAATAGATTTTTTCCTGTCCGTTATTGGCAAATTTGTAAATTCTGGAATGCTCTAAAAACATATCGACAATACGATAGATTTTTATATTTTGTGAGATTTTTTTAATTCCCGGCAAAAGCGTGCATATTCCGCGAACTATTAATGTAACTTCAACATCTGCCTTACTTGCTTCAATAAGTTTATCAATAATATCTTTTTCATCAAGTCCGTTTACTTTAAAAAATACCGAAGCCGGCTTACCTGCTTTTTTGTTTTTTATTTCGGTATCTATTAATTCCAGTATTTTTTCTTTCATATTAAACCCAGCGGCTAAAATATGTTTTGGCTCAGTTGTTTTTTTCTTGGTTTTTAAAAATGAAAAAATCTTCTTTAAATCGTTTGTGTAGGACGTTTCTGCTGTAAAAAAACCAAAATCTGAATATATATTTGCCGTACTTTCATTAAAATTTCCTGTTGACAGATATCCATAATTCTTTTTATTACCGTATTTATCTTTCATGGTAATCATGGCCGCTTTGGCGTGTACTTTTAAATTCGGCAGGCTTTGAATGATTTTTATGCCTGCTTTCTTCATTTCTTTAGACCAGTACAAATTATTATGTTCGTCAAAACGCGCTTTCACTTCAACAAAAACGGTTACTTTTTTGCCATTTTTTGCAGCGCTGATTAAAGCATTTGCGATTAAGGATTGAGAAGAAATGCGATACAGCGTAATTTTAATCTCGGTAACATTTTTATTAATTGCCGCCTGATTAAAAAACTGGAGCACATAATAATACGATTGATAAGGAAAATGAAGTAATTGATTTTTTTTATTTATGACATCAAAAATTGATTTATTGTTTTCAAAAGGCAGATGCGGAAGATTTGGATAATATGCTCCCTGAAGCTTTGGGGTAACCGGATTTGGAAATCTGAATAAATCGAAAAAATTATGATGGCTTCCTCCCTTTATCATTTCACTTTTGTAAAGTTTGAATGCTTTTTTACAGATCGAAAAAGAATCAGCATCCATATTTGAATCATATAGAAATCTTGTGGCGGAACCTCGTTTACGCTCTTCAACCTTTGCTTCAATTTTGGCTATTAAATCGCCTGTATTTTCGTCTTCTATCAAATAATTTTCATCTCGGTTTAATTTTATGGCATTACATGAAATGATTTTATCTGACGGAAAAATAAGTGATAAACATTTTCGAATTATAGTATCAATTGAAATAATATAATGTATGTTTTCTATACTTTGAAGCTGCTTAAAACGATCTAGTTTATCAGAAGGAATATTTAAATAAACAAAATTATAATTGCCTTTGCTGTCTTTAAGTTTTACTAAAAAGTATAAACTGCGATTGTTTAAAAAATAGGTTTTAGGCTGATTGAGCGTAATATAAACTACTTGTATATAAGAAAGAATAATACTTTTAAAATAATATTCGATCTCATTTAAATGTTCCGGCAATAGTTCCTGATATTCATAATATATAATATCATTTAAAGCCAATTCAGTCAGAATCGAATAACTCCATATTTTTCCAAATCTATTTTGCTGAAGGTTCACTTCATTTAAAACATTTTCCAGAAGATCACTGCTTTTCTTATTCTTCTTTTTTTGGAGTTTATTTATTTTAACCCTGAAAAACTCATCCAGATTAGAGGAATGTATAGCCAAAAATTTAATTCTTTCATATACTGCATTATTTAAGTCTTCAGCTTCATCCAAAATACAGTTATTAAAAGAAAGCCAAGATATTTCTGAAGGAATAAGATAGTTATGCACGTTTTATATTTTATGATTACAACTGAATTAGTACTACTAACTTCGTAAATTTAAGTCATTATTTTTTCTATACTGCGTCACAAAATCAAGTAATTAACTAAAAAATAAAGTATTACTAACACTGCATACAATTATTCAGTCTGTTTCTAATAATATTTACATGAAACATTAACTGTAGTTTAAGAAATCAAAAACTTAAAGAGAGAAAAAACTCTTTTATTGTTTCAGATACAATTAAAATTTAATAGTCAATTTTAAATTCAGTTGAAGATTTTTTAATACAAATTAGTTCTAATTTACACTTTTGACTTTATTTTTTTATCAATTCCGGCAAAAAAGCCTTATATTACAAATTGGGAAAGGCCAGTTTTGTTGGGATTTTGGCCAAATATTAATTTTTAAATTAGAAAAATGAAACGATTATTACAATGGACTATTATCATTCCGGCATTATCCTGGATCCTTTTCTTCAGCGGACTTATAGAGGGAAGCAGTATTTTTCAAATTGCGGCCAGTATATTACTTATTTTAAGCGTTATGTCTGCTGTACACCATTCCGAAATAATAGCAGAAAGAGTTGGAGAACCTTACGGAACAATTATTTTGGCCATATCAATTACCGTAATAGAAGTTTCGATAATTATATCCTTAATGATGTCAGATGGTCCGGAAGCTGTTTCACTTGCCAGAGATACAGTATATGCGGCAACCATGCTTATTCTTAACGGGATTATTGGACTCTGTCTTTTAATTGGAGGTTTAAAACATTATGAACAGAATTTTTCTGCTTCTTCTGTAACCATTGGTTTGGTATCCCTTATTTCAATTATAGTATTTACACTGGTATTTCCAACTTTTACAGAAAGTGTTTCGGGATCATATTATTCAGAACCGCAGCTTGTTTTTGCTTCTATTGCCTGCATAGTAATTTATTCCTCTTTTCTGTTTGCACAAACTACACGATACCGTCAATATTTCCTGACTGAGGGTGAGGATGAAAATGACGATACTGCTAAACGCATTACAATTGATACTAAAACATTCTATACCAGTTTGGTATTTCTAATTGTTAGTTTAGGCATTGTAGTATTACTTGCTAAAACACTCTCTCCTACTATCGAAAGTATTATTGTGAGTTACAGACTTCCAAAAAGTCTGGTTGGAGTTATAATTGCCATTATTATCCTGCTGCCCGAAGCTGTGGCTGCTGTTATCGCCGCAAGAAAAAACAGATTGCAAACCAGTATAAATTTAGCTTTGGGTTCTGCCTTGGCAAGTATTGGGCTCACTATTCCCAGCGTTGCAGCAGTCTGCATTATAATGGATATGCCTATTATATTAGGACTGGATATTAAATCTATTGTTTTATTGGCCTTATCTGTATTTACGGTAATGCTGTCGCTTAGTAAAGGAAAGTCGAATATAGTTTACGGAGTTGTACTTCTGGTCAACTTATTTGCTTTTATTTTCCTTATGATATATCCGTAATCTTCTTTTTACTGCATCAAAGAACAAATCATAAGGGTTGTTCTTTGATGCATTTTATTTTTTTTAGAAGATGAAATTCTTTCAATAAAACCTCTATTGAATTTTCTAAAAGGAATGTTTCTCATTCCTATTCTCCACTTATTATTAGATGGGTCTTTAATTTTAAAAATTAAAGACAGTCAATCCTCTTTTTCACTGCATACAACATCTCTTTTACTTTTTTTCAGTCCAAAAGACTGCAAATGCATCATTTGTATTACATAATGCATCAAATTTACTATTGAAATTATTGTTGTAAAACTAAATTTACAACCTTAAATAATGCCGATTTCGCACAAATAAAACAGCAAAATTATATTATTCATTAAAAAAGTAAACTTCAATAACTAATACCAAAAATATTTAAGATATAAACAAAACCTCCTAATGAAAAAACAAATTAAAAATTATGCCTTTCTACTGTTAGCTGTTTCTATGAACGGATATGCACAAACCAAAAAACATATGGATACCAAAAAACCAATTGAAGACCGTATTTCACTTTTGATGAAAGAAATGACATTAGAAGAAAAGGTAGGTCAAATGAATCAATATAATGGTTCATGGGATGTTACCGGACCAAAACCAGAATCTGGTTCTAATGAAGAAAAATACAATAACATAAAAAAAGGATGGGTAGGATCTATGCTTACCGTTCGTGGTGTTAAGGAAGTCAGAGCCGTACAAAAAATCGCTGTTGAAGAAACCCGACTTGGAATTCCGCTTATTTTTGGATTTGATGTTATACATGGATACAAAACCCTAAGCCCTATTCCGTTGGCAGAAGCGGCAAGCTGGGATTTAGAAGCCATTAAAAATTCGGCACGAGTAGCAGCACTTGAAGCTTCAGCTTCAGGATTAAACTGGACTTTTGCTCCTAATGTTGATATTTCAAATGATGCCAGATGGGGAAGAGTTATGGAAGGTGCCGGAGAAGATCCATATTTGGGAAGTAAAATTGCAACGGCAAGAGTAAAAGGTTTTCAAGGTGAAAGTTTTAGTAATACCTCTATTGTGGCCTGCGCGAAGCATTTTGCCGCTTATGGTTTTGTAGAAGCAGGCCGAGAATACAATAGTGTAGATATGAGCAATTCTAAATTGTACAATACTGTTTTGCCGCCTTTTAAAGCAACAGTAGATGCCGGAATCCGCACTTTTATGAATTCATTTAATACCTTAAATGGTATTCCGGCAACAGGAAATGTCTTTTTGCAAAGAGACATTTTAAAAGGTGCCTGGGGATTTAAAGGATTTGTAGTATCTGACTGGGCTTCAATCGCCGAAATGATTACTCACGGTTACGCTGCAGATGCAGCCGATGCGGCTAAAAAAGCGGCTATTGCAGGTTCTGACATGGATATGGAATCGAATGTGTATGTAACAGAATTAGTTCAGTTAGTAAAAAAAGGATCTGTAAAAGAAAGCGTGATTGACGATGCTGTACGCAGAATTCTTCGAGTAAAATTTGAATTAGGTCTATTTGACGATCCTTATAAATATTGTGATGAAGCTCGTGAAAAGGCAAACATTGGCAGTAAGGCAAATAATGATGACGTTCTGGACATGGCCAAAAAATCGATTGTTTTATTAAAAAATGATAAAAATCTTCTGCCTTTAAAAAAATCGGGAGCTAAAATTGCTTTAATTGGTGCATTGGCTAATGATAAAAACAGCCCTTTAGGAAGCTGGAGAATTGCTGCTGATGACAATACCGCAGTTTCTGTACTCGAAGGAATGCAGCAATATAAAAACAGCGCATTAGTTTATGAAAAAGGAACAGATGTAGCCTTAAATAAACAATTATTCGTAGACGAAGTAAAAATTAATACAACCGATTTTTCTGGATTTGAAGCGGCAAAAAAAGCAGCAAAAGAAGCAGAAGTTGTTGTAATGGTACTGGGTGAAATTGGTTTTCAAAGCGGTGAAGGACGAAGCAGAACAGAATTAGACTTGCCTGGAAACCAGCAGCAATTATTAGAAGAAGTTTATAAAGTAAATCCAAATATTGTTTTGGTTTTAAACAACGGGCGTCCGTTAGCTTTACCATGGGCTGCAGAACATATTCCTGCTATTGTTGAAGCCTGGCAGTTAGGAACACAATCCGGAAACGCAATTGCACAGGTTTTATACGGAGATTACAACCCAAGTGGTAAACTCCCAATGTCATTTCCCAGAAATGTAGGCCAATGCCCTATTTATTACAATTTATACAATACCGGAAGACCTACAGATAAAGATAAAAATGTGTTTTGGTCACACTATTCTGATGTAGAAAAAACACCTTTATATCCTTTTGGTTATGGATTAAGCTATACATCTTTCGCTTATAAAAATTTAAAAATTGCAAAACCTTCATTTCAAAAGGGAGAAAAAATTGAAGTTACTGTTGAGGTTACCAATACAGGAAATTTTGACGGAAAAGAAGTAGTTCAATTGTACATAAATGATCCTGCCGCCAGTATTGTAAGACCTGTAAAAGAATTAAAAGGTTTTGAACTTATCGAATTAAAAAAAGGAGAAACTAAAACAGTTCAGTTTACTTTAACCGATGCAGCTCTTGGTTTTTATGACAATGACGGTAAATTTTTAGTAGAACCAGGTTTATTCAATGTTATGGTGGGCTGGAATTCTAACGATGGACTTACGACTAAATTTGAACTAAAATAAAGTATTTCAAAAAAATTAAACACATTGAAACATAGATTTATTATTTGTGAAGAAAGAAGTTAAAAAGAAACTCATTTCTCAAACACAGCTATGTGAATTAAAAATAATTGAAACGCCTTTTTTTAAGTAAACAAAAGCTATGTTTCTATGTGTTAAAAAAACTACTCCAGCAGAATAGTTTTTTTTACAACTCTATATCCTGAGTACGATAATTCCTTATTTGGCTATTTATCATACTCAGGATTTTGGCAATATGCCAGATTTGAATAAAAAAAATTAAGTGTTCTGTTTAGTTTTATTAATATTGTTTTCTATATCCTAAAAAAATCATTTTACAAACAAGCGGATAATCAATACTGTTACATCTAAATGAAAAATACCACCTCTATCCTTTTATGCTTTTTCAGCTTTATAAACTGCCTGTTTTCTCAAGGTAAATTTGACAGCTATCAATTTAGAAGCATACAGGAAACTACCTCAAAACGAGCCGTTTCTTCTATCATTCAGGATAATAATGGTTTTATATGGATAGGCACAAACGGTGCAGGTTTATATCGTTATGACGGTGTAAATTATTTTGGATACAAATACGATAAAAAACCCGGTTCTGTAAACAGCAACTTTATTTATGCCACATTTATCGATTCCAATAATAACCTCTGGGTTGGTACTGATGAAGGTTTGTGTTTGTACAACAGAGATTTAGATAATTTTACCAAGATTAATATTGAAGATGTTATAACAAAAGGATATAGTGAGCCCATTACTGTAAAAACAATTATTGAAGACAATAACGGCAACTTATTCTTAGGCGCTTATGGTTTCGGATTATTCAAACTTAACATAAAGACTTTAAAGGCTTCTTTAGTGCAGTCAAAAGTGTTAGACAAGCCCAATTTTTTAATAAAATCTTCGATAAAAAGTAAACAGGGAATTATTTATTTAGGAACCAGTTACGGTCTTTTAGAAATTGACTTAAACGGAAAAGTAAAACAGGTTTATAAAGACAAATTTAAAAGAGAACCTTTACTCGATGATATAGAAAATCTTGTTATAGATAAATTTGGATATATATGGCTGGGAACAACAGAAAACGGTTTGATAAAAATTAAACCCGAAACCGATAATTACCAATTTGAAAATTATCCTATTACCAAAAACAAAATCCTGTCTATTGTACAAAGCAGTCTGGATTATATTGTATGCGGTACAGAAAATGACGGATTACTGGTTGTAAATTACAAAGGACAAGTACTGCGAAAATACCTGCACAGCAAATACAATAATTTCAGTTTAAAATCTAATTCTGTCTGGTCGCTGTATGAAGACAAGGAAAAACGACTTTGGCTAGGATATTTCAATAAAGGACTTGGTGTTTTTGATAAACCAAATAACAAATTCAATTCGCTGGAATCTCTTGCCAATAATGACAATTCTTTGCAGACCAGTTATGTAACATCTGTAATAAAAGATAAAAAAGGAAATTTATTAATAAGCAATGAAGGCGGCGGACTCGACATTTATAACCTTATTGATAAAAGTTACATTCACGTTAACCAGACAAATCAAAACTATTATTCCGGTTTAGACGCAGTTGATATTCAGACCATATTTATAGACAGCAAGCAAAATATCTGGATAGGAAGCTGGGACCGCGGTATTTACTTTTTAAAAAATGGAACTTCCCGATTCGTAAATTACAATACTGCTAATACATCCGGACTAAAATCTAATCGGATTTTTAGTTTTGCCGAAGATTCTAAAGGCCGAATCTGGATTGGAACTTTTATAAAAGGACTGCATTATTTTGATAATAAAACCAGCACATTTGTACATTGCGATTCTAAACCATTTGCAGAAAATACCTTAGATAATGCTTTTATCCGCAAAGTTTTTGTAGACTCAGACAATGTACTTTGGGTAGGAACAATTTTAGGATTGTATCAGGTTAGTTTAAAAGATGAAACGAATTTTACAGTAACAAAAATGCGCGATGCCATGTTTAGAGGCATAAATAAACACAACAGCATTCAAACTATTTTATCTATTTATGAATCTAACGATAAAACGATCTGGATAGGAACAGATGGTCAGGGATTATTTAGCTACAATAAAAAAAATAAGATATTTTCTAATTATGATGATTTTCCGGGATTTAAGGAAAAATCTGTTCGTGCTATAATTTCAGACAATAATGGTTCATTATGGGTAAGCGGCGGATCTGGTTTGACAAAACTTGATTTTAAAAATAAAAAAAGCACCAATTTTAATAAAGATGACGGTCTTATTGACAACGATTTTAATAATAATGCCGTTTTTAAAGATGGAAATGGAGAATTGTATTTTGGCGGTTACGAAGGCGTAAATTATTTTAATCCCAACGAAATTAAAAAAGCAGAAAAAGCACCAAGATTGTATTTCAGCGATTTCAAATTATTTAATAAATCTGTAAAACCAAATGAAGAAGGTTCGCCTTTAACCAAAGTAATTTCGCAGACTAAAGAAATTACACTCAATTATACACAATCGGTTTTTACGATTGAATACGTCGGAATTAACTACAATTATTCTAAAAAAAATCAATACGCTTATTATCTGGAAGGTTTTGAAAAAGACTGGAATTATGCCGGAAATAACAGAACGGCAACCT
>Ga0157371_10004548_pt1 | contig 12074 bp, 10 predicted proteins | sample C45metaG_FD_113462 | JGI IMG/M metagenome (GOLD analysis project Ga0157371, IMG submission 113462) | Corn rhizosphere microbial communities from Kellogg Biological Station, Michigan, USA - C4-5 metaG | ecosystem: Host-associated > Plants > Roots > Rhizosphere > Soil | place: USA: Michigan... | reverse complement strand
GGGCATCGTCACCGCCATCGTGGGAGTGCCCTTCCTGCTCTGGCTCATCTTCGCCCCGCGCAGGTCCAGCCCATGATCCGTCTCCATGACCTCGCGCTGAAGCGCGGCGACCGCACCGTGATCTCCGGGCTGAGCACCGAGCTGCATCCCGGCCAGGTCCATGTGATACTCGGCCCCAATGGCACCGGCAAGACCACCCTGCTGCGCGCCCTGGCCGGAGACCTGCCGCTGGCGGCGGGTCATATCGAACGCGGGGAAAGGCGGCTGGTGGCGGGGGCTTCGCTCCGCGCTCAGCGCGAGGGCTGGCGCCAGGGCGTGGCCTACATGCCCCAGGATTCCCATGCCGAGGCGGCGCTGTCGGTGCTGGAGACGGTGGCCATGGGCAGCCTGGAACGGCTGACCCTGCACCTGGACGATGAGCTGCTGGAGCGGGCGCTGGGCAAGCTCGACGAGGTGGGCATCGGCCATCTGGCCTCGCGTCAGCTGGGTGCCCTGAGTGGCGGTCAGCGGCAGCTGGTGTTCTTTGCCCAGGTGCTGATGCGCGAACCCGAGGTGATGCTGCTGGATGAACCGGTCAGCGCCCTGGATCTGCGGCACCAGATCAACCTGCTCGATCGCGTGCGCCACGAGACCCGATTGCACAATCAGGTGACCGTGGTGGTGCTGCACGATCTCAACCTGGCCTGCCAGTACGCCGATTCGCTGCTGGTGCTGGTCAACGGTGGCCTGCTGGCCGCCGGCCGACCCGCCGCCATCGTCACCGCCGACCTGCTGGAAGCCACCTACGGCGTGGCGGTGGACATCCTCCACGACCGCCAGGGCCGCCCGGTGGTCCAGCCGCTGACCGGTCAGGCCTTCAGCGAGGCCTGACCGCGCGGCTGCAGAGGGTAGGGCGTCAGAAGGTGTAGGTGAAGCCGGCCTGCACCGTCCGCGGCTCGCCCGGATAGCTGTAGGCGTTCCAGGAACTCTCGTCGTAGCCCTTGTTGAAGACGTTGCGCACATCCAGGTTCAGCCGCAGGTGCTCGTCGACCTTGTAGAAGCTCAAGAGGTCGGTGACCGTGTAGCTGTCCATGCGGTAGTCGCTGACCGCGGTCTTCTGGCCTTCGCGCTCACCCACGTACTTGAGGTTGGCGCCCAGCCCCAGGCCGCGCAGCACGCCTTCGTGGAATTCGTAGACGTTGAGCAGGCTGACGGCGTTGCGCGGGATGTTGGTCAGGCGCGTGCCGCGGGCCAGGGTGTTGTCCTTGGTGACCTCGGCATCGGTGAAGGCGTAGCCGCCAAGGATGCGCCAGTTGGGCGTCAGGTCGCCGGTCACGTTGACTTCGAAGCCACGGCTGCGCACCTCGCCAGCGGCGACGTTGAAGGTGGGGTCGACCGGGTCCAGGGTCAGGACGTTTTCCTTGACCGTATGGAAGATCGCCGTGTCGACGCTGAGGCGGCCATCCAGCGCCGCCCACTTCATGCCCACTTCGTAGGCCTTGCCTTCCTCGGGATCGAAACCACCGCCCAGGCGCGCCGCGCCGGTGTTGGGCTTGAACGACTTGGAGGCGCTGGCGTAGAGGGCCAGTTCCGGGGTGAGGTCATAGCTGACGCCCAGGCGCGGGGTGACGGCATTGTCGGCGTTGGACCAGCTCTGGCCACCGGCGACGAAGTTGTCGTAGTCGTGCTCGAAGCGCTCCAGGCGCACGCCGCCCAGTACCTTGAAGCGCTCGGTGAGGGCGATCTGGTCCTGCACGAAGGCCGCCCAGGTCTTGAGGGTCTCGTGATCGTGGGTGGGCGTACGGGTCAGGGCCGGACGCGGCTGGCCAAGAACCGGATTGACCAGGTTGACCGGATAGAAACCGGTGCCCCCTGGGGAGCGCTGGATGATGGACTGGTAGTCGTAGTCTTCCACCTCGATCCCGGTGATCAGGGTGTGGCCGAGGCCAAAGGTGTCGAAGCGGCCGGTCAGGTTCAACTGCAGGTCGCGATCGCTCCACTCCAGCTTGCGGTAGTTGAAGTTGCGGCCCAGGGTCACACCGTCGGCCTGCACGCCGTTGGCCTCCACGGCATTGCCCTTGAGGCTGCCGTCGAGGTACTGGAAGCCGCCGGCCAGGGTCCAGGCGTCGCTGAGCTGGTGCTCGAAGCGCAGCTGATAGGTCTCGCTGTCGTTGTGCAGCAGGTTGGTGGTGCCCTTTTCCCAGGCGTTGGTGGAGCGACTGGCCTCGGCGCGCTGGGCCAGGTAATTGGTACGACCGCGGTCCAGTGGGGCATTGCTGCGGATGATGTCCGCCTCGAAGGTGATGAGGGTGGCGTCGGTGGCCTGCCAACTCAGCACCGGGGCGACTTCGTAGCGCTCGTGCTCGACATCGTCGCGGAAGCTGTCGCCGCCTTCGGCGATCAGGTTGAGGCGATAGGCCAGGCGGCCGTCCTCGTCCACCGGACCGGTGGTGTCCAGGGTGCCGCGACGCAGGCCCTGGTCGGTGAACTGGCTGCCGAGGGTGGTCTTGCGTTCGCCCAGGGGCTGCTTGGTGACCACATTGAAGGTGCCGCCCGGATCGCTGCGGCCATAGAGGGTGGCCGCTGGGCCACGCAGCACCTCGACTCGCTCCAGGGTGGCGGCATCCGGCGCACTGGGATAGCCGCGGTTCATGGGGAAGCCGTTGCGGAAATACTCGGAGCTGGTGAAGCCGCGCACCGTGTAGCTGGTCAGGCCCTGGCCGCCGAAGTTGTTGCCACGGCCGACGCCACCCGCCTGGTCCAGCGCCTGCTGCAGGCGCGTGGCGGAGAGGTCGTCGAGGGCCTCGCGGGAGACCACGCTCACCGACTGGGGCGTCTCGTGCAGCGGGGTGTCGGTGCGGGTCGCACTGCTGGAACGTTCGGCCTTGTAGCCCTGGACCGGTCCGGTGGGGGATTCGGCGGTCCCGGTGATGGTGAGGTCGGACAGGGCCTGGGGCGCGTCATTCGCCGTCTGGGCGAAACCGTGCAGGGGCAGGGTGCAGAGGGGCAGCAAACAGAAGGGGGCCAGCCGACGCATCGTTATTGTCCTAATTGTAGGGGAGGCGGATTCTAGAGCGGCTTACGAATAAGGTACAACTGCGTTTCGTTACCGCTTGAGATAAATTTTCATCAAGTCATCGAGTGGTGCGGAGATAAGGTTTTTTCGCGCGGGAGGCCTAATACGGAAACGTTTGCGCCGACGCGCCAGTCCGGGCAGCGATGACCGATCTTTTGGCGTAGCATGCCCGTCCTTTGTCGCCGTGACCGCCCATGAATACCGCCACTCTCGCTCGCCTCACCGACCTGCTTCTCGCCGCCCTCGCGTCGCCACCCGCCGAGGCGCGCCGGTTGGTGCACGGCCGCGGCCGGTTGCTGCCAGGGCTGGAGCAACTCACCGTCGATTGGCTGGAAGGCGTGGTGCGGGTGGGGCTGTTCCGCGAATTGCCCGCGACCGAGCTGGAGGCCCTGCGCGCCACCCTGGGGGCCCTGGCGGACACCCCGGCCTGGACGGCCAGCGGCGCCCGCAGTCTGCTGCTGCAGCATCGCTATCGCCTCGATGCCGCCAGCGAGGCGCTGATCGGCGCGCCGGTGGGCGAGCATGTCATCCATGAAGAGGGATTGAAGTTCGGCCTGGACCTCACCCGCCACCAGAACATGGGGCTGTTCCTCGACATGCGCCTGGGCCGGCGCTGGGTGCGCGAGCAGGCGGCTGGTCTACGGGTGCTGAACCTCTTCGCCTACACCTGCGGCTTCTCGGTGGCCGCCTTGGCCGGTGGCGCGGCCCAGGTGGTCAATCTGGACATGGCCCGCGGGCCCCTGACCCGTGGTCGCGAGAACCACCGGCTCAATGACCATGACCTGGGCAAGGTCAGCTTTCTCGGTCACGAGCTGTTCAAGTCCTGGGGCAAGGTGCGCAAGCTGGGGCCCTATGACCTGGTGATCGTCGATCCGCCCAGCTTCCAGCAGGGCAGTTTCGCCCTGACCAAGGATTACGCCCGCATCCTGCGTCGCCTGCCCGAGCTGCTCACCCCCGGTGGCCGGGTACTGGCCTGCGTCAACGATCCCGGCGTGGGCGCGGATTTCCTCATCGCCGGCATGGCCCAGGAAGCACCCGGGCTGGCCTTCGTCGAGCGCCTGGCCAACCCGCCGGAGTTCGCCGATGAAGACCCCGCGGGTGGGCTCAAGGTGCTGGTGTTCCAGCAGGCTTGAGTTGCCGTGGCGCCCTGGAGAAAGGCACCACGGCGAGGGCGCTAGAACAGGTGCAGCAGGCGCATATTCACGCGGAAATTCTCCCGCGGACCGTTCTCCACCGTCAGATCCCGCCCCAGCTGGAGCATGAACTGGTCCTTGGGCGTGAAGAAGGTGCTACCGGTCAGGCGCAGTTGGGTACTTTCCGTGCGGTCGTCCTGGGCGACGCTGTTGATACGATTTTCCCCGCCCCAGTTGCGCCCCAGGCCGACGCTCAGGCTGGTCGCCGCGTTGAGTTGATAGCGGCCCATGGCCTGGGCCGTGTAGGCCACGCGCTGCTCTCGCCGCAATGACGCAGGACCGAAGTCGTCGTTGTCACCGAACCAGATGGCATCCGCTACCAGATCGAGCGCCCATTTGGCGTCGAAGTGCTTGACGTAGGCGGCCTGCAGATCGACCTTCCAGCGGTTCTCGCCCAGGTTGAGGGCCCGGTCGTGGTCGTAGCTGCCACTGGGGACGAAGACATAGGGGGTCAGGGCGAAGATGTCGCGGGCGGCGTTGAGTCGCCAGCGCACCGGCGCGGCCAGGATGAGGTCGCCGACCCCGCTGGTACTGCCCAGTGCCCGGGCACTGCCGCTGCCTTCCACGCGGCCGAAGGGCAGCAGCACCTGAGGATCGACGGTCACGGTGTCGCTCAAGCCGAAGACATGGATCAGGCGCAGGATGCCGACGTCGGAGCGGATGCGGAAATCGGACAGTGCCTTATCGCCGTGGACATAGAGGTCATCGGTGTTGGCGTGCTGGTAATAGAGCAGCCCCAGATTGCTGCCGGCGGGCAGCTGTTCATAGTCACCGGGGGCGACTTCGACAGCCTGGAGCTGAGTGGACAGCAGCAGAGCGGGCAGGGCGTAGCGCAGTGTTTTCATCAGCGTGATTCCTTGGATGGCGCCCGGCCGAAGCCGCCGCAGGGGCTTCGCGGTGACCGGGGCATGAACGAGCGGCCGCGCTTGGAGGCGCTGGTCAGGCGGCGAGCCCGGGGCGGGGGGCCGAGGGTCGCCTCGTGGCTAACGCGCCGACCGGTGCGAGTGACCGGTCGGCGCGGCCTTCAGCCGTTGCGACGGGCTGCGAGCGCCTGGTACACGACCGTTTCGAAGTCCAGATAGCCGCCCACCGACGGCGCATCGACGAAGGGCAGGATCTGCGTGGCCCAGAAGCCGCCGATGCCGTTCTGCCGGTCGATCCAGTAGTAGAGATTGGCCAGCCCGGCCCAGGCCAGGGAGCCCGCGGGCCGGCCGGTAGGCGCTGCCTCGTCGTTGATCATGAACGTCAGGCCCCAGGACTTCGGCATGTCGGGAAAGAAGTCGGCGGGATTGGACAGGCTGGGAATGACGCCGGGGAGGCCCTTGATCTTCAGCGAGCCGAGGCCGTTCGCCGCCGCCATCCGCACGGTTTCCGGCTTGAGCACCCGACCGCCGGGGCCGTCGCCGTCGTTGAGCCACATGCGGATGAACTTGGCGTAGTCGAGGGCCGTCGAGTACAGGCCGTGACCGCCCATGAAGACTTCCGGCTCCTGTGGCAGCAGGAAATCGTCGAGCGCGGTGAGTTGGCCGGCGGCATCGCGCTGGTGCATGGTGGCGAGTCGATCCCGCATGTCGACGGTGAGCACGAAGGCGGAGTCGTGCATCTCCAGGGGGGCGAAGATCCGCTCGGCGAAGATCTCGTCCAGGCGCCGACCGGTGATGCTCTCGACGACCAGCCCGGCCCAATCGATGCTCGAGCCGTATTCCCATTGCTCGCCGGGATCGAAGAGCAGCGGCGTTTCCAGCGCGGCCCGGGTGGCGGTGATGACGCTGGGCTGGCCGTGGTCGGTGGCGAGTCGCTGGTAGTGCTCATTGAAGAAGTCGTAGCCGAATCCGGCGGTGTGCAGCAACAGCATGCGGATGGTGATCGCCCGCCGGGGTGCCCGCAGGCGCGGACGGCCATCGTCGGCGAAGCCATCGAGCACCTGCAGCTTGCCGATCTCCGGCACATAGCGGCTGGCGGGGGCATCCAGGTCGAGCAGCCCCTGCTCGACGAGTTGCAGTACCGCGGTTCCGGTAATCGCCTTGGTGGTGGAGAAGATCGCGCACAGGCTGTCGGGGGTCATCCGGTCGGTGCCGCCGAGGGTGCGCGTGCCCGCCGCGCCCGCATAGAGATTGCCCTGGCGATCGGTCGCCACCGCGGCTACTCCGGGAACGCCAGGGGTGCTGGCAACGGCCTTGGCCAAGACCGCGTCCGCGGCCGCTTTCAGAATGTCTGCCATCATCTGATCTCGCTCTATTGTTGTTGTTCTTCGCGCCCGGCGACGAGCACGTGCAGAGATCTTGCGCTGGGCGAGACCATCGGGTGGTATCCAGTATCGGCAGAAATTGTCTGCCGTCGGTAGATAGCTGAGGGGCTCAGGCGCCGCCGCGGCGCAGGGTGTCGGAGGGGCGCTCGCCGAAGCGCTGGCGATAGCTGCGTGCGAATTCGCCCAGGTTGATGTAGCCCCAGTCCGTCGCGATGGCGGCGACGCCGACGCCGGGCGGCGCCTCGCTCAGGGCCCGCCGTGCGCCCTGCAGCCGTTGTTCGCGCAGGAAGGCGCTGGGCGGATAGCCACGGAACGTCTTGAAGGTGGCGCTCAGGGTGCGGACGCTGGTACCGATGGCGCGGGCGACGTCGGCCATGGTGGGCAACTCGGCGGCATGCTCGATCATGAACTGCTCGGCGGCGCGGACTGTGCGCGGTGCCAGGCGATGGCCGGGATCGCTCAGGTCGAAGCCCGCCCGGAGTCCCCATTCGTTGAGCAGGCGTACGCAGATCGTCTGTTCCAGATGGCGGGCGAGCGGACCCTGGGTCAACTGATCCGGCGCCTCGGCGATGGAGCGGGCGACGTACTCCATCAGCCCCAGCCAGCTCGATTCCGCGCCGCCCAGGCCGACCTTGGCCTGCCAGAGGGCATCGCCCGGATTGAAGCCGAACCAGTCGAGGGCGGTGCGTTCCAGCAACTCATGGGGAATGGTCAGGTTGAACTGCAGATGGTCCGGATCGAAATCGACCCAGTAATCGGTGCGGCTGCAGTCGACGACGAAGGAGCCGCCCACCGGCGTCTCAACCGCCTGTTCGCGATCCACCCAGTGGCGGGCGGCGCCGCCGATGGTGGTCGCGACGAAGGCGTTGCCGGCATCCTGATCCCAGTCCTTGATGTGCACCGGAATGCCATAGGCGAAGCGCGTGGCGGTGATGCTGCCGATCTTCGCCGAATGCATCGTCGAGGTCGGCGTGATGTGGCGGCCGATCGGCGCCACGTCGTAGGGCATGTACACCTGGCTCGACCAGGCCGCGATCTCGTCCCAGGCATCGGAAAAGACCTTGTGATGCTGGGTGATGGGCCGCCCCCGAGCATCGACGAGCAGTGCTTTCTCAAGCATCTTCTGTCCTCCCTGCAGGCATCTTCGCCTACTGCGCAGTCGGTTCGCTCGACTATAGGCGACGATTTTCGCAGTGTCGATCAGTCCGGCGAAGGGCTCTGGGCTGGTGGTTCGCGCCGCGGCAGGCGCCGATAGAGCTGCTCGACCTTTTCCCGCGCCCAGGGCGTGCGGCGCAGGAACGTCAGGCTGGACTTGATGGAGGGCTCATGGGTGAAGCAGCGCAGCGGGATGCGGCGACCGAGTTCTTCCCAGCCGTGATGCTCCACCAGGCGGGTGAGCAGGGCTTCGAGGGTGATGCCTTCGAGGGCGGGGCGGGATTTGTCGGACATCGGTTGGGCTCTTGGCTAGGGCAGGGCAGTGTAGCCGGTGCGCCGGCTGACCGCGTACCGGGCGGGTCGATAGCCTGCTGAGCAATCCTGTTCGATAATCGAACTGTTAGTCGATTATCGGATTGTTTGCGCCGATGGGGCTTTGTAGTCTGAGCCCAGACCGCCGCACCGGGCGGCGCCGATAACAAAGACGCGAGTCGACAATCCATGGCCCAGATCCTGTCCCTGAGCGAAGCCATCCAGCGCTTCGTCCACGATGGCGAGACCGTCGCCCTCGAAGGTTTCACCCATCTCATTCCGACCGCCGCCGCCCACGAGCTGATCCGCCAGAACCGGCGCGACCTGACCCTGGTGCGCATGACCCCCGACCTGGTCTATGACCTGCTGATCGGCGCCGGCTGTGCCAAGCGGCTGATCTTCTCCTGGGGTGGCAACCCCGGCGTCGGCTCGCTGCACCGCCTGCGTGACGCGGTGGAAAAAGGCTGGCCGCACAAGCTGGACATCTCCGAGCACAGCCATGCGGCCCTGGCCAACGCCTATGTCGCCGGTGCCTCCAACCTGCCCTTCGCCGTGCTGCGCGGCTACCAGGGCTCGGACCTGGCCAAGGTCAATCCGGACATCAAGACCATCGAATGCCCCTTCACCGGGGAGAAACTGGCCGCGGTGCCCAGCGTGCGCCCGGACGTCACCGTCATCCATGCGCAAAAGGCCGACCGCCAGGGCAACGTGCTGATCCAGGGCATCCTCGGCGTGCAGAAGGAAGCGGCCCTGGCCGCCCAGCGCTGCATCGTCACCGTGGAAGAGATCGTCGACGACCTCCAGGCGCCGATGAACGCCTGCGTGCTGCCGACCTGGGCGCTCAGCGCCGTCTGCGTGGTGCCGGGCGGGGCGCACCCGTCCTATGCCCACGGCTACTACGAGCGGGACAACCGCTTCTATCAGGCCTGGGATCCGATCGCCCGCGACCGCGACACCTTCACCCAGTGGATCGACACCTACATCCGCGGTACCGCGGACTTCGCCGCCTTCCAGGCGAAGCTGGCTGCGGAGGCCTGAATCATGAGCGACTTCACCACCAACGAAATGATGACCGTGGCCGCCGCGCGCCGCCTCGGCAATGGCAGCGTCTGCTTCGTCGGCATCGGCCTGCCGTCCACCGCCGCCAACCTGGCGCGCCTGACCCATGCGCCAGATGTGGTGCTGATCTACGAATCCGGTCCCATCGGCGCCAAGCCCTCGGTGCTGCCGCTGTCCATCGGCGACGGCGAACTGGCCGAGACCGCCGACACCGTGGTGCCCACCGGCGAGATCTTCCGCTACTGGCTGCAGGGCGGGCGCATCGACGTCGGCTTCCTCGGCGCCGCCCAGGTCGACCGCTTCGGCAACATCAACACCACGGTGATCGGCGACTACCACCAGCCCAAGGTGCGCCTGCCGGGTGCCGGTGGCGCGCCGGAGATCGCCGGTTCGGCCAAGGAGGTGCTGATCATCCTCAAGCAGTCGCACCGCAGCTTCGTCGACAAGCTGGCCTTCATCACCTCGGTGGGCTACGGCGAGGGCGGCGATCACCGCCAGCAGCTGGGCCTGCCGGGCAAGGGGCCGACCGCCATCATCACCGACCTCTGCATCATGGAACCGGAAGCCGGCACGAACGAATTCGTGGTGACCGCCCTGCATCCCGGGGTGACCCGCGAGCAGGTGGTGGCCGCCACCGGCTGGGCCATCCGCTTCGCCGACCAGGTCGCCACCACGGCGGCACCGACCGCCACCGAACTCGACGCCCTGCGCGATCTGCAGGCGCGGACCGCGGCGGCCCATGGCGGCCAGAAGGGAGGTGAGGAATGAGTCGCGCCGTCTACATCTGCGACGCCATCCGCACCCCCATCGGCCGGCTCAATGGCGGTCTTTCGGCGGTGCGCGCCGACGACCTGGCGGCCATCCCACTGCGGGCGTTGCAGGAGCGCAATCCCCAGGTGGATTGGAGCGCCGTGGACGAGGTGTTCATGGGCTGCGCCAACCAGGCCGGCGAAGACAACCGCAACGTGGCGCGCATGGCCGTGCTGCTGTCGGGACTGCCGGAAACGGTGCCGGGCGTGACCCTGAATCGCCTCTGCGCCTCGGGCATGGAGGCGGTGGGCCAGGCCTATCGCGCCATCGCCCTGGGAGAGATGGAGCTGGTGATCGCCGCCGGGGTGGAGTCCATGACCCGTGCGCCCTATGTCATGGGCAAGGCCGACAGCGCCTTCGGGCGGGGCCAGAAGCTGGAAGACACCACCCTGGGTTGGCGCTTCGTCAATCCGGCCATGAAAGAAGCCTATGGCGTGGACAGCATGCCGGTCACCGGGGACAACGTCGCCGCCGACTATGGCGTCAGCCGCGCCGACCAGGACGCCTTCGGCCTGCGCAGCCAGCAGCGCGCCGCCGCGGCCCAGGCGTCCGGTTACTACGCCGAGGAAATTGTCCCGGTGACCATCAAAGGCAAGAAGGGTGACGTGGTGGTGGCGCAGGACGAGCATCCACGCCCGGACACCACCGCCGACGGCCTGGCCAAGCTCAAGCCGGTCAACGGCCCGGATAAGACCGTGACCGCCGGCAATGCCTCGGGGCTCAACGATGGCGCCTCGGCCATCATCCTGGCCTCGGCGGACGCGGTGAAGAAGCATGGCCTCACGCCCCGCGCCAAGGTGCTGGGCATGGCCAGCGGCGGGGTGGCGCCACGCATCATGGGCGTCGGTCCGACCCCGGCGGTGCGCAAGCTGCTGGGGCAGCTGGACCTCTCCATCGACGCCTTCGACGTCATCGAACTCAACGAAGCCTTCGCCGCCCAGGGCCTGGCCGTGCTGCGCGAGCTGGGCGTGGCCGACGACAGCCCCAAGGTCAATCCCAACGGCGGCGCCATCGCCCTGGGTCACCCGCTGGGCATGAGCGGCAATCGCCTGGTGCTCACCGCGGTGCACCACCTGGAGAAGACCGGTGGCCGGCTGGGCCTGGCCACCATGTGCGTGGGCGTTGGCCAGGGGTTGGCGCTGGCGGTGGAGCGGGTGGACGGGATCTGAGATCCCTAGGTTAATCGCGGCCATGGCGGTCCGCCGATGCGGCCGCTCCTACAGACGTGACATTAGTAGGAGCGGCCCATGGCCGCGATTTGCCTATGATTGCAGAGCGGCTAGGCCGGAAAATCGTCCCGCTTTCACTTCCTCCATGCCCATACCCCCTGTAACCGCGTGTGTCTCTCCGAGTCCGATGGCGGTAGGCTATTCCCCGTCCGTCCATACCTATAATTAAGGATCTCCATGAGCACTCACCCGCACTACAGCTTCGAGGAACGCAAGAAGCGCATCTTCGCCATCGTCGGCGCCTCGTCCGGCAACCTGGTGGAGTGGTTCGACTTCTACGTCTACGCCTTCTGCTCCATCTATTTCGCCGCGGCCTTCTTTCCCAAGAGCGATCCCACCGTGCAGCTGCTCAGCACCGCCGGGGTGTTCGCCGCGGGCTTTCTCATGCGGCCCCTGGGCGGCTGGATCTTCGGGCGCGTCGCCGACAAGTACGGCCGACGTACCTCCATGGTCATCTCCATCCTGATGATGGGCGCCGGCTCCCTGGCCATCGCCTGCCTGCCCACCTACTCCAGCATCGGCGTCGCGGCGCCGGCCCTGCTGCTGCTCGCGCGCCTGCTGCAGGGCATCTCGGTGGGAGGTGAATACGGCACCACCGCCACCTACATGAGCGAGGTGGCCCTGCGCGGCCAGCGCGGTTTCTTCGCCTCCTTCCAGTACGTCACCCTGATCGGCGGCCAACTCCTGGCGGTGCTGGTGGTGGTGATCCTGCAGCAGGTCTTGAGCGACGCCGACCTGCGCGCCTGGGGCTGGCGGATTCCCTTCCTGGTCGGCGCCGTCGCCGCGGTGATCTCGCTGTTCCTGCGTCGCTCGCTGGAAGAGACCACCACCGCCGAGAGCCGCGCCAACAAGGAGGCCGGCACCCTGAGCGGCCTGTTCAAGCACCACAAGGCGGCCTTCTTCACCGTGCTCGGCTACACCGCCGGCGGCTCGCTGATCTTCTATACCTTCACCACCTACATGCAGAAGTACCTGGTCAACACCAGCGGCATGGACGCCAAGACCGCCAGCGC
>Ga0157371_10004547_pt1 | contig 12075 bp, 23 predicted proteins | sample C45metaG_FD_113462 | JGI IMG/M metagenome (GOLD analysis project Ga0157371, IMG submission 113462) | Corn rhizosphere microbial communities from Kellogg Biological Station, Michigan, USA - C4-5 metaG | ecosystem: Host-associated > Plants > Roots > Rhizosphere > Soil | place: USA: Michigan... | reverse complement strand
TCTGGTCGGCCATGTTGTGGAGGCCGGCGGCGAGGTCGTTGGTTACGGTGGGTGTGTGAGCCATGTGCTTGGCTCCCTTCTGTGAGATGCCGCCCCTAGCCCGGGCGGCGTTTCCGTTAGATGAGGCGGTCAGCGGGGCCGGTGCGTGGTGCAGTGGCCGTCGCCGGTGTGGCGGAGGACGACGCGCCCGTTGACGCGGAAGACACGGCGACCGGCGCAGCGGATGCGCAGAGCGCGGGTGACCTTCATCGCGTGTACCCGAGGCGTTCGGCGCGAGCACGCATCACCGCTTCATGCGCATCCCACTCAGACCAACCCCGCTCACGCAGATCCCCCGACGTGAAACAGTCCGGGTGCGTGCCGTCGATGTCCTCCACCAGGGAGGCACGGATAGCCGGGGCGTAGATCGCCACGGTCAGGACGATCAGGAGGACGGCGAGGAGGATCATGCTGCTGCCTCCTCGCTGAAGAGGGCCGCGTACCGGGGGCGCTGGCGGAGGACGATCTTCGAAACCGTCTGACGAGCGATGTTGAACAGCTTCGCGATCGTCTCCTGCGGCATCCCGCTCTCGGCGAGAGCGTCGATGTGACGCACCTCGTTGTCCGTGAGGGTGACCCGGTGCGCGGCGACCGCTCGAGCGGTCGAGACGCGACCCTTGGCGACCCCGTCGATCATGTTCTGCTGGCGGGTGCCGAGGAACAGGTGCAGCGGGTTCACGCACGAGCGGTTGTCGCAGGTGTGGCAGACGTCCATGCCAGCGGGGATGGGTCCGCGGCTCAGGAGCCAGGAAGCGCGGTGGGTGTCGATCGCGCGTCCCTCGTGCTTGACCTTGCCGTAGCCGGTCGAGCCCCCGAGGGCTCCCTGCCACTCCATGCAGCCGGACTCGTTGGCGATCGTGTTCGCGTAGAACTTCTCGCGGGTGGTCATCACGCACCCCGCTTTCCGGTGCGTGCGGGCTGCGCCCACGGGTCGACGGGGAGCGTGTGCTCAACCTCGTCGTGTGGGAGGTGGGTGGTATCTTCGGCGAGTTCGAACAGTCTCTGCCGACTCATGCCGAGGTAGTCGGCGACTCTCTCGATGTCCTTCGCGGGCCAGTCGAGGGTGCCGTTGATGCGTCCGTACGCGGTCGGCAGTGACCGGTCCAGGACGATCGCGAGTTCCTTCTTCGGGATGCGGCGCTTCGCGAACTCTGCTCTGACGACACCTGCGATAGCCTTCGCGATGTCGGGTGCGGTAATTGCTGACATGTCTAGGACGCTAGACGGTAATTACCGTCACGTCAAGCACATCTGTCGGCGAATGTCGCTAATTGATTACACTGTTGCGTATGGGTAAGACATCGCACCTGACGCCAGGCGACTTCGCTTCTGAGTTGGGCGCCTACTTGAGGTTCCTGATCGCCGCGCACGGGGGCAACGAGGACAAGTCGGGCAGGTGGATGGCACGTCTCTCCGACGGCGCACGCTCCCACGACTACTGGGGCGGCATCATCAAGGGCGAGAAGGCGATGACCGCGAACGACATCGGTGTCGTCGCCGCCCTGTTCGGGATGACCGCTCGCGAGTACGTCGCGAACGCCGCCACTCTCGCTGAGACAGGCACCGCACCGAAGGGTGATGTCGGAACCCACGGTGAGGATTACGACATCAGCACCGACCCGGGCGACTACGGACTCGCAGCGAAGCAGAAGCCGCAACCCCGGGACTGACGAGTCGGGGGACCATGCGACATCTCATCCAGTTGGCGGCACGCTATGGGCTGCGCGTCCACGGTGCGCACCTTGAGGGTGGGAAGCTCGGTGTGTACGCGCCCGAGTTGGGGCGCATCTACTTCGACCTGAACTTGACGTATGCGGAACGTCGATCGGTGATCGCGCATGAGCTCGGCCACCACCACCATGGGCACGAGGACGACTCCCCCGCCAATGAGGCGCAGGCTGACCAGTTCGCGGCGAGCCTGCTGGTCGACCCGGAGTGGTACGCCGAACTCGAGCAGATCAACCCGGACGCACACTGGATCGCCGACGAGATGCGCGTAGCGCCTTGGGTGATCGAGGACTTCCGCCGGCACTGCTTGAAGCGGATGGGGAACGTGACATACGCGCGGCCGAGGATGGGTGCATGGCAGTGGGATCACAAGGTGGTGAACCAGTAGGACGCTAAATACCGCATGCGTGGTAGCCTCTAGTGTCAGTAATTAACGACACAGGAGGCACCGAAATGGTTAGATTCGAAGATCCGGGCCCGGGAACCAAGAGGGCCCGCCACGATCACCGCGCGATTGCGGCGGAGCTGCGGTCACGCCCTGACGAGTGGGCGCTCATTCTGGAGGACGTTTCCAACAACTTTGCCAACCAGATCCGGAACGGCGTGCTCGCCGCGTATCGCCCTGTCGGCGCGTACGAAGCGACAACTCGTGGCAACACTCCGTCGGGCCGCGCGAGCATCTACGCGCGCTACGTGGGTGGGCCGGATGAGTGAGGGCAGCATCTCACAGCGCATCACTGAACTGCTGGGATCGGACGATTGGGTGGTCGTCGCGTTCAACGACGACATGTACACCGACCTCGAACTCGACGAGCTAGAGGCCACCCATGCACCAGATGCCGCGACTTCGGCCACCCCGTCTCAGAGGAGTGCGGCGGCGCGGATCCGGATGGAATGGGACCGCAAGCGTGGCAAGGTGACGCCGCAGTGGGTGGTCGATCTCGCCACTATCACACCCGCTGAGCCGGCTCCTGACGTCTTGGGCGACGCGTCCGGATGGGAGTACGCGGTCAAGGGCACCGGGGACGACGAGCCGTGGTCGGACATCAGCGGCGACCTTTTCTACATCGCGGAGCACGTCTGGGGGCACGCTGATGCAACCGATCAGATCGTGAAGCGACGCCCCGCTGGCCCATGGGTCGTTCACCTCACCCCGGATGGACAAGGGGCGGAGCGATGACGTTGCTCCGCGTGCTGTGCTTCGTGGGCATCCACCCCCGCCGCGGCTGGCAGTTCGTCGGTTCATCGTGGCAGCCGAACGACTACGTACGTATCTGCATTGAGTGCGGCCGCGAGATGCCTCGACGCATCCCGGTTGGGCAGGAGGCGGAACGTGGCTGACAAGGAAATCACTCGCCTAAGCGTGAACCTCAACGGGGAAACCGCCGACGCTCTCCGTGACCTCGCCGCCAGCAAGGGCATCTCGATAACCGAAGCTGTCAGGCGCGCCATCAGCCTCACAGCGTTCATCGAATCCGAGATCCGCGCTGGCCGCCAGATACACACCGTCAAAGCGAACGGCAAGAAGCGACGAGAGCTGATCATCCAATGAGCGACGCGCAGAAGACGCCGCTGGCAGACTGGCGCCCGATCGACTGGGGTGCAATCAACGGGTCGAACCCGGTTGGGGGCGCAGGCATGTGTAGGCCGGGCCTACATTCATGTGACGGTAATTGCAGGCTCGCCTACTCCCGCAAGGAAAGTCGGCTTGTAGGCCGGATGACTTTATTTATCGACAAGAGTGTGGGAAGATGGGACAAAACCGCGTGATTCCGCGGCAGAACAGGCCAGAGGACCGAGTGCGAGATACTGTTTCAAGTCCCGTTACTCACCCCAGTATTTCCGCGGCAAAACAGCCCATCCAAGGCTGACAGCCTACGTTCCGGCCTACATGCCCAGGAATCGCGCCCAACGAAGGGCAAGCGATGGTGGACAAAGAGGCAGCGATCGAGGCTGGCGCCGTTGCATGGTTCGACCGAGTGCAGTCCCAACGGCTCGACCCCGGCGCGAAAGATCAGTGCGGGCGCCCCTGGACGTGGCTATCCGTCAGTGAGGCTGACCGCCGCGCATACCGCGCTCTCGTAAGTCCGGTCGTGCTGGCGGCGCTTGGCGCGACCATGGAGGCAGCGAAATGATCGACACGACCGAACGGGACGCCCTGGCCCGAACGATTCACGAGTCGTTCTACCGAATGCAGGGCGGTGAGGGTCCGAGCGGAGAGCCCATCAATGCGGGCGATGTGCAGCTGGCCGTGGACATCTTGGCCGAGCGCGGGGCGGTCGTCGTGGACGACGCGACGGGCTGGGAGTACGGGCAGGAATCTCGGCTTCACGATGGAGTATGGATCTCCCCCATCGGCGACCTGGCGGCAGCGCGCCGTAGCGCGTGGCTCTTCCCGCTGCATCGCCGGCGCGCACCCGGGCCGTGGGAGCCGCTCCCCCTGTCGGAGGCCACGGTTACCGTCTCGTCTGATGGCTAGTCTCGGCACCCGGAAGCTCGCAAGCGGCGAGGTCCGTTTCCGTGTCCAAGGGCGTGACAACGGGAAGATGCAGCAGGAAGTGTTCCTCAACGTGGAGGGCGCTGAGAAGTTCAAGGTGATGGTGGAGCGCCACGGGTGGCAGGCCGCTCGAGCCGTCCTCGCCGCACGGCGGAACACACGCCCGAACGTGCCGACGCTCGCGGAGTGGACGGCTAAGTACCTCGACCCCGCATCCGGGCTCCTCACCGGTGTCGAGGACGGCACACGCGACGGGTACGTGCGGGCCGCTGAACGATCGTTCCTCACCCTCCTAGGTGAGATGCCCATCGACGCGGTCACGAAAGCTGACGTGGGCAGGTGGGTGGCGTGGCAGGAAGCGCAACCCTCCGCACGCCGCACCGGGTTGAACGTGTCCGCGAAAACCGTCCGCAACTATCACGCGATCCTCTCCGCCGTCCTCACCTCCGCATCCGAGAACGGGCTACGACCAGACAACCCCGCCCACAAAACCCGCATCAGCCGCGGCCAGAAACGTGAAGGCGTGTTCCTCTCCGTCGACGAGTACACGACAGTCCTCCACTTCATCCCCGACCGGTACACCGCGTTCGTCATGTTCCTCGCGAACACCGGATGCCGTTGGGGTGAAGCGACCGCCGTGACCTGGGGTGACCTGAACACGCGCACCTCTCCCCCGACGATCCGCATCGACAAGGCGTGGAAGAAGTCGGCCGGCGGTGGACCGATCTTGAAGCACCCGAAGTCGTCGAAGTCACGCCGCACGATCTCGATCCCCGAGGAGGTGATCGACGCGCTCGGTGAGCCTGGTGCGTCGGATGCGTTGATCTTCGCGAACCGGAACGGTGGGCACCTGTGGATGGGCCGGTTCCGGGACAGCGTGTGGAACCCTGCCGTCGAGAAGGCGCAGGATCAGGCGCTGTGCGAGCTCGAGGGGCTGACGCCGCTGCGGAAACGCCCGACGCCTCACGACATGCGCCACAGTCACGCGTCCTGGCTGATCGCGGGTGGCGCTCCCCTCCCGTTCGTCCAGGCCCGCCTAGGCCACGAGTCGATCACGACCACGATAAATACATATGGACATCTGCAGCCCGATGCGCACATTCAGATGGCTGACATCATCGCTCGGACCCTAGAAGGCTCTAGGCCTTTGAGGGTCGTGAAGGAATTGAACGCCTGAGGGAGTTGACGAGCATGCTGACCAGCTGCTGAGAGATGCGAAACTCCTGCGCCAATGCACTTTGGGAGACCCCACCAGCCGCGTAGCGGGTGCGAATCTGTGCAACGTCCGCTTCACTGACCCTGACATCCGAACGGTAATCCCCGGTGGGGTTTCTCTTCTTGCGGGACATGTCACGGTTGTTGTCCAGGGCGGCGCCCAGGAAGAGGTGGTCAGGGTTCATGCAAAGGCGGTTGTCGCAGGTGTGGCAGACGAAGAATCCTGTCGGGTCCGACTTCCAGACTGTGAATGCGACCCGGTGCGCCAGAGCGGGGAAGCTTGTCCCGCCCGAGTAGTTGCCGACCGCCATCTGGCCATACCCATGGGGGTTGGTGCTCCCCCGCCACTCCCAGCATCCCCGTGACGTCACGTCCCAACCCGTGTGGCGGAGTCGATCTTCAAGGCTGGCTTCGGGCGCGACCAGAGTCCGGGGTTGACTCACAAGGGAGCCTGTCCGCCACGCCTGGTTGTAGTGCTTCCGGCACCAACCCCTCCCGTAGTGAGGGGCCGAGCAATCCTCTTCTGAGCACTCTTTGGTCACATCGTCCACCTGTCAGTAATTACTGACAGTCTACTACCCCTACGGACACCTCGCCTGCCCGATGCGTCAGTTGAACACGCCGACAAGGTGAGTTGACAAGACGGTAATTACTGACGCATACTCAACACGTGCAAACGAATCAGCCGAGGCCGGTCGGTAGGGCGATGATCCCTCGTAGAAGATGAGAAGGGGTCGACGGTGACCCCGCCAACGGCAATAAGGAACCCCGAGCTCCCGGGCCAGTGAGCCGCGAACTTTCCGTCGTAGACGTACGACGATAAGCCCCCTCAGACCTGATCAGTCTGAGGGGGCTTCGTTCGTTCACGCTAGGCTCCGGGCATGGACCCGATCGGCACTCTCGTTCTCACCATCGTCATCCTGGCGTTCAGCTTCTTGATCCTGTACTTCGTGATCAAGGGCGCGGTTCACGCTGGGACGTTGGAGGCGTTGAAGGATCACACGCGGTGGGTTACGGCGCACCGGGATGCGATCGAGGAGAAGTACGCGAAGAAGCCCGACGTCGGCTAGTAGGCGCGTGACGTGGTTCGTTGGCGTCGTTCGGCTCGGTCGCGGAGCCGGCGTAGCCCGTGGACGAGGACCGGGTTGAGGCGTTCCGCTTCGGGGTGCTCGAGCGTCCGACTGAGAAGTTGGTAGAACCGAGCGGCGCTGATGCCAAGCTCCGCTTCGATCGCCTGCTGCTTCCCTGGTGGGTGACCGGGGTGGCGGGCTTCGAAGTCGAGAAGGGTGGCGTCGGACAGCATCCTTGGATACTGCCTGGGGTCTCCGACATCACCGGATGCTAGACTTCAGGCCATGACGGGCCCACGGGAACGTTATCTGCCTGAGGCCCCGCGGAGCGGGGCCTTCAGTGCTTTACGGGGTCACTGAAGGTCATGTGTCTGAGCCTGAGCCGCCCTTGAGGTTCGGGTAGATGCCGCCCGGTGGTGGTCCGGGGCTGAGGGTTGCGATGTACGCGCGGTGGACGAGCATCGTCGCCGCCCGGAGCGTGCCACTCTGGATGAGTTCTACGTCGCGAAACCAGGACCGGTAGAACACGCGGTCACCGTCCCGGCGGATCTCCACACGGCCGTAGACCTCACCGAACGGGGCGAGCATCGTCCACACGCCGGCGGGGTCCTCCTCGGCGGCGAGCATCGGGTGCCAATCGGGCATGTTGCGAGTCTGCAGGTGGGTGCGGACATCCGCTATGTTCCAGCCATGGATGAAGACCTCAAGCTCGCCCGCAACAACCTCCACAGTGCCATTGCCTCTTCGTTGGCAGAAGCTTCTGGGCACCCAGGGGTCTGGGAGAAGGCCGACCAGGAAAACGCTCAGCTGATCATCGACGCGATCGACCACTACATCGACGTGAAGTCGGGAGCCTGAGAACGACAGAACGCCCCCGCCCAGCCGGGAGGCTGAGCAGGGGCGTCCTGTACTTATGTGTTCGTTCGGGCAAGATGCGCTCGGATAGGATCGCGCGCATGGGTCATCGGGGGAAACGACGTCACCGGAATGCCAACGCCTGGTGGCGTCAACAGTACGGCGGGATGCCTGGCTGGGGAATCCTCGCCGCCGCGGTATTGATGGTAGGTCTCGGGGCGGTCGCCCTGTCTGGCCTGAGCCGCAACCCCGTGCCAGCGGAGGCTGGACAGTACACGCCACGCCCAGCACCGACGGTCGAGGCGCCCGCTGAGCGCACCCGTATCGCCGTGGTCGGAGACTCCAACACGGCCGTGAACTCCCCCGACCTTGCCGCGGGCGATATCGGTGATGCTTCCTGGGTGCGCGTGCTGCTCCGCAGCGGCTTCTCCTTCGCGGGAGGTTGGGCAGTGGGCGGCACCCCATCCGCCACGCAGGCCAACGCGCTAGCCCCAGTCAGCGACGCGGACGTGTTGCTCATCATGACTGGCACCAACGACCTCGGGACGGGTGTCCCTTGGGACGAGACTGTCTCGAACATCGACGCCATGCATGAGAAGGTGCCCGCTGGACGGGTCGTCCTCCTCGCAATCGCACCGCGCGATGAGGAGACAGACCCGTCCAGCGTCGAGTTCAACGGCTTGCTTGAGCAACTCGCCGATGACCGCGGATGGGAGTTCTTCGACGGAATGGTTTCCATCCGCGCTGTAGATGGCGGTTTTGTCGACGGGGCATCCAACGACGGTGTGCACCTCAACCGGGCATCGCAGGCGGACCTTGGACGCGCCATCGCCGACTACTTGACCGCTGGCTGACCCGCTAGGGGCGCCGGCTGAACGCGCGGATTCCCGCCACAGCCGCATCACGCCAGAGGTTCTGGCCGACTTGAGCAGGGTGGACTCCATCCGTGTTGACGTAGCTCTTACCGCCGTCCGTGCGCTTGCTGAACGCCTCAAACCCAGGTAGGTAAACCCATCCCTTCTGACGTGCGTGCGCGCGCAGAGCGACCTGCCGGGCGTTGTGCGCGGACGAGTTGTCCGTGCCACTCGCCGGGGTGAACTCGGGGTTCTGCGACACGATCCACACGGGCACCCCGGGGTACTTCGTCAGGAAGGCATCGACGAACTGGTCGATGGCGGCGAGGAACGTCGCTGGGCTGTCACTTCCGTAGTTGTGTCCGTGCGCGATCATCAGCATGTCTGGCCGGACGGGATACATCGCGTCGAGCCGTGCGAGTTGGTAGGCCGCCGTGGTCCCGGCCGCTGACGGGTTGTAGACCGTGGCGTACGGGTAGATCGAGGGGATGGCGGGGCTGCCAGGATTCGCGGGCGTGGTGACGGTGCCGCGGGCCTCGAACTCCTTGACCGCAAAATCCGGATCGTTCGCGACAGACGCGACGAACCCGACGCGCGACGTGCCAGTGAGCGCCGTCACCTCGTCCGTGGTCAGCGTCCCAGAGAGTGTGGCACCGTTCACCGTGGCCGAGACGGACGTACCCACGACATCGATCGCGAAAGGGTACTCGCCGACCGTTCCCTCAGGGATCGTCCCAACGGGGAAAGTCGCGAGAGTCCGTGACCCGCCTCCGGTCGTGGCGACGCTCAGGATGAGCGTGCAATTGCCCGTCGTGGGTCGAGTCAGGGTGACGAGGATGCGGTTTGCGGAGGTGATGTACGGACCGTAGAGACCGACGGACCGTGTGGCGGCAGACGGGGTGGTGTTGAACCGGATCAACGCCTTGGTGTGAATCTCGATCCCGGTGCGGTCTGCCGGCGTGAAGTAGCAGTTGAAGCCGGACCCACTCGTGGCCGTCGCGTAGATCATCCCGGAGGCAACCTTGAACGCACCAGGGGTCGAGGTCCACGTCGTCAGTGCCTTGCCGACGTCAGGCGCGCGCCCATTGAGTTCGACCGGGGATGCCGAGTTGAAGGCGTCCTGCGCGATCAGCACGTTCGGTGTCGCGACCTCACCAGACGGCGGTACGGCAGGTGTCTCTGCCGTCTGCCAGACGATCGGTGCGATGTAGGCGTCGTTCGCCTTGTTCCACCGGACCACACGCGCGGGACGGTCGGGCCACACCGACGCGAACAGAGCCTGCCACGCGAGCTCGTACCATTCGTTCGTGCCGTCACCGGTCGAGTCTGAGGCGATGGCGCACGTGAAGGTCGACGGCGCCCGCATGTCCAGCTTCGCGATTGCGGTGTCGATCAACTCAGCAGGGGTGTTGACAGTTGCACCAATTTTGGCGGTAAGTGCAGAGTCGGCGAGACGTGCCGGGAGATTGGCGTCAGGGACACGGGACTGGTTGTCGAGCGGTGCGATACCGAGGGGTGTGGCGCGCTTCACCTCGATGCGGGCATCCATCGCCTCGACCGTGGGGGCGACAGCAGCCGCCGCTGCAGCAATGGCCAGGTCGCGTGCGGTCTCGGCCCCAGCCTTCGCCGCGGCAGCATCCGTCACGGCCCCCTGCGCTGCAGTGGCCGAGTCGCCAGCAGCGGTGGCAGCGGTAGACGCGGACCCCGCCGACGTCGCAGCAGCGGTCGCGAGTTCGGATACCTCACCTGCGGCCTGCAGCACGCCAGCGACGACCTCAGGGCCGAGCCCTGCATCCGCGACGGCCTGCTTCGCCGCGCCGAATACAGACCGCAGTCGCACCTCGAACTGTCCCGACTTCAGGATCACGTACTCGGGGTCACCCTCGACACGGAACTGAGGGAGTTGCCCCACGCTCGACGAGACGAGCGGGTTGATCTCCGCACCAGAAACCGCCTCGTAAACAGCGAGAGGGGTCGCGAAGGACAAGTCCGTCCCCGCGAAAACCTGGAACTCCGCGTTGGGAACGAGCGTCCCGACACCGTCGTTGCCGGTCGGGTCAACCGCGATCGGCTGATCAAAGTAGTCGACCATCAGCCCTCCTCAGCAGTGATCAGGACGGTCTGCGCCTTGTCGGCGACACCGGTCGGTTTCCACAGGCCGAAGTGGCCGGCGACGGCAACGACGAACGCGGGCAGTGCTGTCAGGAGCGCGGCGCCCAGGTCGAAGATCTCACCGGAACCGATGGTGCGCGCGAGCTCGACGAGCAGCGACGTCACCAGGGTGAGCCCAGCGAGCAGCACCGCCTTCCACCGGCCGGAGGTGACCCGAGTGGTCACCAGGCCGACGAGGACGGGCAGGACGAACGAGATGACGAACTGGACGACCACAAGCGGGTCCAGGGTGAAAGCGAAGCTCATGATGACTCCTTGGGAGGTACGGGTTCGGTGTGCCAGTCGGCGTCGGCGAAGTAGCCGAGACCGAGTCGGTGGAGGATCGGGTCGGGGAGCTTCGGCAGGTCACCCAGCCGGCCCTTCTGGTCCCACATCCAGAGCTGCGTCTCGCGGGCACGGATCGCATCGTTCATCTGATGCGACTCGGTCTTGACCGTCTCGAGCTCTTTCCGGAGGGGTGCGACGGCCGCTTCGATACGCGCGTCGACGTACTTCGTGAGCTCGGAAGCATCGTCGAAGCGTTCAGCGATGCCGGACTGGGTGTCCCGCTTCCGCGTGGCGATGAAGATCAAGATCGCCGAGACGAGGCCACCGCCAGCGACGGCCCCGATAACGATCCCCACCCATGCGGGGACCTCAGGGATCAACTGTTCCTCCGACCACGGACCTCGATCCCCAGAATCCACAACCGGAGGCAGGGGATCAGCATGGCCGCGACGGTCAGCAGGCTCACACCGTCACGGGCGCCCTCGACCGCGACGGGGGCGTTCCTCATGGAGAGGAGGTAGATCAGTAAGAGGATGAACAGGGCGATCTTCCCCGCGATCTCGAGCGCGGCGAGACGGGGAAACACGGCACCAGTGAGGCAGATAACCCCGAACACAGCCCACAGCGCGTAGGTCGCCTTCGCGGCCCCATCAGGGAACATCGTGTCGATCGACGGGATCCCGACGAACAACGCCCGCACCGCGAGGGTGATCATGAGCGCGTCGAACACGGGGAACACGAACCATTTGAGAGGGCCGGCGTACTTGCGTTCCAGGAGAGGGATGGCGTCCTTCGCCCAGATCGTCTGCGCCCACAGGCGCCGCATCACTTCCCCGTTTCGGGAATGCTCTGCACCTGCTTGATGCTCTGCTTGCCCTTCGAGTACGGGAGCTTTCGGCCAGCCGCCGCGAACGCGCTCTTCAGAACTTCCCACTCCCCCGACGACACTCGCCGACGGTGCCCGTCCTTCACCTCGTAGACGACCTTGTCGCCCTTCGCCTGCACGTAAACGGTCATGTCGTCGTCCTCTTCAGGGATGGCGGCCGGAGTCGCCGGCCTAGGGTTGCTGGATGCGGGGGCAGGCTTGGGCGGCGCGATCACCGGTTTGCCGGGCAGATGCCGCCCGTGCGGTGCGCGGTACAGGTCAGGGTTGACGCGGATGCCGTCGATGATGAGTTCCTCGTGGAGGTGCACACCGTTGGTCTCGCCCGTGTCCCCCATCACTCCGATCGGCTGGTCGAGTGCGACCTTCTGCCCCTCACGGACCTTCACGGTCCCGGTCTGGTGATGCGCGAGTCGCACCTGTGCACGGTCGGTCACCTGGATGAGGACGTAGTTCCCCCAGCCGAGGTGATGCCCACCGTCGTTGAATGCGGTG
>Ga0157371_10004545_pt1 | contig 12083 bp, 12 predicted proteins | sample C45metaG_FD_113462 | JGI IMG/M metagenome (GOLD analysis project Ga0157371, IMG submission 113462) | Corn rhizosphere microbial communities from Kellogg Biological Station, Michigan, USA - C4-5 metaG | ecosystem: Host-associated > Plants > Roots > Rhizosphere > Soil | place: USA: Michigan... | reverse complement strand
TCAACGTCGAAGTCCGCCAGGGCGAGATCGTGACCCTGATCGGCGCCAACGGTGCCGGCAAATCGACCCTGCTGATGACGCTCTGCGGTTCGCCGCAAGCCCACAGCGGCAGCATCCGCTACATGGGTGAGGAACTCGTCGGCCAGGACTCGTCGCAGATCATGCGTAAGAGCATCGCGGTTGTGCCGGAAGGTCGTCGGGTGTTCGCCCGTCTGACCGTGGAAGAGAACCTCGCCATGGGCGGGTTCTTCACCGACAAGGGCGACTATGAGGAACAGATGGACAAGGTTCTCGGACTTTTTCCACGCCTGAAAGAGCGCTTCGCCCAACGCGGCGGCACCATGTCCGGCGGCGAACAGCAAATGCTCGCCATCGGCCGTGCGCTGATGAGCAAACCCAAACTGCTGCTGCTCGACGAGCCATCGTTGGGCCTGGCACCGATCATCATCCAGCAGATCTTCGACATCATCGAACAGCTGCGCAAGGATGGCGTGACCGTGTTCCTGGTGGAGCAGAACGCCAACCAGGCACTGAAAATCGCTGACCGCGCCTACGTTCTGGAGAACGGCCGGGTGGTGATGACCGGCACCGGGGAAGCGCTGCTGACAGATCCGAAAGTGCGTGAAGCGTACTTGGGTGGTTGAGCCTTTGCGGTAAACAGAAAACGGCCTTCGGGCCGTTTTTTTGTGCCTGACATAAGCCTCGGAGGCAATGAACATCTCCTGAGGGAGCGGCGGTGATTTGAGGATTTTTGAAAAAAATCAAAGTCAGTTGTAACGCATCGCGGTGACCTTCCTCTAGTGAGGCAAGCAAGCACAAACGCTTGCCAACCAAACTCACTTTCGGAGAAACATCATGACTGCTACCACCCGCACCCTGTCCGCTACCGCTCTGGTTCTGGCCCTCGGTTCTGCGCTGAGCATGGCCGCCGTTTCCACCGTACAGGCTGCCGACAGCAACATGGAAAAGTGCTTCGGCGTGGCCATGAAAGGTCATAACGATTGCGCCGCCGGTGCCGGCACCACGTGCGCCGGTACGTCGAAAACCGACTACCAGAGCAACGCCTGGAAACTCGTCCCTAAAGGCACCTGCACCACCACCGAGAGCAAGACTTCGTCGACCGGTTTCGGTCAGATCGAAGCGTTCAAAGCCAAAGTCTGATCCGTTCCCAGCCTGAGTGTCGACCATGAACAATTCACCGTTCGGGCTCCCGCCTCGCGCCGGGCTGGGGCTCAAGACCGAGCACTTCCGTGAAGTGCTCGGTTCACAACCGGACATCGGTTTCTTCGAGGTACACGCCGAAAACTACATGGTGGCCGGCGGTCCTTATCATCATTACCTGGGATTGATCCGCGAGCAGTATCCGCTGTCGTTGCATGGCGTTGGCTTGTCCATCGGCGCCGAAGGTCCGCTGGACATCCAGCACCTGCAACGCCTGACCAGTCTGATCGAGCGTTATCAACCCCACGCCTTTTCCGAACACCTGGCCTGGTCCAGCCACGGCCCGGTGTTTCTCAATGACCTGTTGCCATTGGCCTATGACACGCCGACGCTGAACCGCGTCTGCGAGCACATCGATCAGGTGCAGACCACGCTTAAACGCCCGATGTTGCTGGAGAATCCTTCGACATATCTGGCGTTCGAGCGCTCGACGATCGATGAAGCCGACTTTATCCGCGAAGTCATCAACCGCACAGGCTGCGGGTTGCTGCTGGACGTGAACAACGTCTACGTCTCGAGCATCAATCATCAACGCGATCCTTTGGCCTATATCGACGCCCTGCCCCTTCACGCCGTGGGCGAGCTTCATCTGGCAGGGTTTGCCGAAGACACCGACAGCCTCGGCGACCGCCTGCTGATCGATGATCACGGTGCGCCCATCGACAACGCCGTGTGGGCGTTATACCGGCAGGTGCTGGAGCGAGTGGGCCCGGTGGCGACGCTGATCGAGCGTGACAATCAGCTGCCAGCCTTCAACGTTCTGCACGCCGAAGCGCGTCAGGCTGACAGGCTGTTGCAATGTGCCGAGGTTCGGTCATGAGCAACCATGCCGATTTCGCTGCCGCCCTGCTCGATCCGCAACGACCCTGCCCTGACGGATTGGTCAGCGCCAATGGCGTCGATCCAGCCAGCCGTTTCGCGGTATATCGCAACAATGTGCAGAGCTCGTTGATCAACTCGCTGGCGGACAGTTATCCCGTGGTTCAGCAGTTGGTGGGCGACGAGTTCTTCAGGGCCATGGCCGGAATTCATGTGCAAAACAGCCCGCCGACGAGCCCGATGATGAACAGCTATGGCCACGATCTGGCGACGTTCATCGAAGGCTTTGCGCCTGCCGCCAGCGTGCCGTATCTGGCCGACATCGCCCGGTTGGAGCGCCTGCGCGTCATGGCTTATCACGCCGCCGATGCGCCCCCCCTGGGCCCTGAACGGATCGCCGCCGCACTCGCCGACCCGCAAAGCCTGAGCGCACTCACCGTCACACTTCATCCCTCCCTGCATCTGTTGAATTCAGCCTTCGCCGTGGTCGCGATCTGGGCTGCGCATCAACAGCAAGCAACGCTGGCAGGGATTGATCTGAACCTCGGACAACACGCCTTGGTGTTGCGCAACGGCCTGGAAGTCGAAGTCTTCGCCATTGATCACGGTGCGAGCGTGTTCATTCAGCACCTGCAAAACGGCCAGTCACTCATGCAGGCACTGGAAGACGCTCCAGCCTTCGACCTTAGCCAGGCACTGGCGCTGCTGATCAGCCGCAACGCCATCACCCACTTACACAAAAACAAGGTATCGCCATGAACATTCGGACTGAATCCCTGAACCCCATCGACCGCGCCATCGTATTGCTGGAGAAGATTCCTCGCAGCCTGATCGCCTTTATTGCGCGTTTCTCTATCGCCGCGGTGTTCTGGAAATCCGGGCAAACCAAGGTCGAAGGCTTGGCCATCGACTTGTTCGACGGCTCCTTTCAACTGGGTGTCCCCCATCTGGCGGACTCGACCATCCCGCTATTCCAGAGCGAATACCACGTGCCGTTGCTGTCCCCGGAACTGGCGGCGCACCTGGCAGCCTTTGCCGAGCATTTCTTCCCGATCCTGATTCTGATCGGCTTCGCCACCCGGTTTTCGGCCCTGGCGTTGCTGGGCATGACCCTGACCATTCAACTGTTCGTGTACCCCGATGCTTACCCAACTCATGGCACTTGGGCGGCGGTGTTGCTGTACCTGATGGCGGCCGGGCCGGGCAAACTGTCGATCGATCACCTGATCGCCAGGCGTTATCGCTGAAGCCGATCCAGTGCCTCGCCGCTGCGCTTGAACCAGACGATCAAGTAATCCGCCAGCACTTGCGTACGTTTCGGCAGTCCGCCCTGATAGGCGTGCACCAGGTACATCGGCATGCTTCGGGTCTGATAATCACGCAGGAGCCAGCGCAGTCGACCGCCCGCCAATTCCGCTTGCAACAGGTAAGACGGCAACCGCGCAATGCCGGCGCCCGCCAGCGCAGCTTTTTTCAACAGGCTGTAGTGATTGCTGGCGAACGGACCCGAGACCCGCACTCGCATCAACTCGTGCTGCTGGTGGTACAGCCATTCTTCGCGACCGCTGTAATGGCTGTTGAGCAGGCAGCGATGATCGGCCAACGCCTGAGGCGTCAGCGGTTCGCCAAATTGTTCGAGGTAGGCCGGGCTGGCACAGGTCATCTCGTGCCAGGCCAATAACGGACGCGCCACCAGGCGGTCGTCGTTGTTCACATCGGAGCGGATCGCCAGGTCAAAACCGTCGCGGGACAAATCACGGTAGCTGTTGCTCAGATCCAGTTCAATCTGCACCTCGGGGTATTGGCCGGAGAACTCCAGCAGCAGCCCATCGAAGAAGGTTTCTCCCAGTGAAACCGGAACCGTCATGCGCACCGGCCCTGCCATGTCGTCCTTCAACCGCGCCAATGCCTGACGTGCCTTTTCGACCTGAACCACCAACGCCTGAGCCTGCGGCAACAGCGCCGCACCCGCCGCGGTCAGGCTCAAGCGCCGCGTGGTGCGTTGCAACAGGACCACGGAAAAGCGCGTTTCCAGCAAGCTGATGCGCTTGGACAGCTGCCCTTTGCTGCAACCCAATTGTTGCGCCGCCAGGGTAAAACTCCCCGCTTCGATCAACACCGCAAACGCCGCCAGATCATCCATCTCGCTCATGGATTGTTTCCATTTGAAAACCAAAGGTTGCCTATTAGTGCGCTTATCAATGGAAAAAACCACTCTAGACTTCAACCTCGTTCAAACACTTCGAGGAACAGCACAATGAAAATTCTTTTGATAGGCGCAGGCGGCACTATCGGTTCGGCCGTCGACAAGGAGTTGTCCCAGCGTCACGAAGTCATCCGCATCGGCCGTAAAAGCGGCGACTTGCAGGTTGATATCAGCGACAGCGCATCGATCCGAAAACTGTTCGAAAAGACCGGAAAGTTCGATGCCCTGGTCTGCGCCGCCGGCAATGTCACCTTCGCGCCACTGGATGAAATGACCGAAGAAAGCTTCGCGCTGGGCCTCAAAGACAAGCTGATGGGCCAGGTCAATTTGCTGCTGATCGGCCGCGAATTCGCCAACGACGGCGCCTCCTTCACGTTCACCACCGGCGTGCTCAGCCACGACCCGATTCGCAGCGGCGCCTCGGCCGCACTGGTCAATGGCGCGCTGGACAGCTTCGTGCGTGCGGCGGCCATCGAACTGCCTCGGGGCCTGCGGGTGAACTCGATCAGCCCGACCGTGCTGGTCGAAGCGATGGGCAGTTATGCGCCGTACTTCCGGGGCTACAAGCCGGTTCCTGCGGTGGATGTGGCATTGGCCTACGCCAAAAGTGTGGAAGGCCTGCAAACAGGTCAGACCTTTCACGTGGGCTAAACCCTTGTGATGAACGGTCAGGCTGCGTAACGTGGCGGCACTTGTCTGGAGAACCGAAGATGCGTGTTGCCCGTTCCTTAGTCCTTGTCGCCCTGCTGCCGTTGTTTGCCGCCTGCCAATTGTTTGATGGCTCGCGTGAAAGTGCCTCCCACGTGGGCCAGACCCGCCTGCAGGGGCAGTTGACGGCGGCGGACGGCAAGCTGCTGTTCCAGCCGTGCAATGAACAGCGCAGCCTGGTGGTCAACGACACTGGCGGCACCAGCATCCTGCAAGAGGCCGCAAGCCTGGCCGATGCTCAGGGCAAACTGTTCGCCGACGTGCGTGGCCGGATTGACGGGAATCGCCTCGATCTCGAACAGTTGTACCGCGTCGAGCGCTCGGGCACCGCGTGCGACGACCCCAATTTCAAACTGCTGATCCTGCGCGCCGCCGGCCACACGCCCGAGTGGAACGTCAAGGTCAGCGGCAAGGGCATGGTCATCGACCGCGCAGGACAACCGCCCTTGGCCGTGCCTTATGTTGAAGAACAACTGGGCGATGGCCGTTTCAACCTCAGCACCGAAGCCAATAACCAGCACATCGAACTGTGGGTCGCGCCGCAACGTTGCGTCGACGGCACGACCGGCGCCATCAACCACATGAGCGCCGAACTGCGCATCAATGGCCAGGTGCAGCGCGGCTGCGGGTATTTCGGCGGATCGCGTAACGACTGATCGTTTTAGCCTCACTGGAATCATCCTTTGAGGCTTATAATCGCGGGCTTCAAACGCCTTGGCGCAGTTGTGCGCCCCGCGAACCGGATCCTGTCATGTTACGAATCACCGAACTCAAGCTGCCGATCGACCATCCCGATGAAGACCTGCGCCCTGCCATCGTGCAGCGCCTGGGCATCGCCAATGATGACCTGCTCGATTTCACCTTGTTCAAGCGCAGCTACGATGCGCGCAAAAAATCCTCCGAACTGTGCTTCATCTACACCATCGACCTCACCGCCAAGGATGAGGCCGCGCTGCTGCACACGTTCGCCGATGACCGTAACGTCAACGTAGCACCAGATGTCAGCTACAAAGTCGTCGGCCAGGCGCCGGCCGATCTGCAGCAACGCCCGGTCGTCGTAGGCTTCGGACCCTGCGGGATTTTCGCCGGACTGATCCTGGCGCAAATGGGCTTCAAGCCAATCATCCTCGAGCGCGGCACCGAAGTGCGCCAGCGCACCAAGGACACCTGGGGCCTGTGGCGCAAAAGCGTGCTCAACCCGGAATCCAACGTGCAATTTGGTGAGGGCGGCGCGGGGACGTTCTCCGACGGCAAGCTCTACAGCCAGATCAAGGACCCGAAATTCATCGGTCGCAAGGTCCTGCACGAGTTCGTCAAGGCCGGTGCGCCGGAAGAAATCCTTTACGTCAGCAAGCCGCACATCGGTACATTCCGCCTGACCGGCGTTGTGGAAAACATGCGTGAGCAGATTCGCGCCCTGGGTGGCGAAGTGCGCTTCCAGCAGCGCGTCACCGACGTGTTGATCGAGGACGGCCAACTGGTCGGCGTCGAGCTGGATGGCGGCGAGCAGATTCACTCCAGGCACGTGATTCTGGCCCTCGGTCACAGCGCCCGGGACACGTTCCGCATGCTGCATGGCCGTGGCGTGTACATGGAAGCCAAGCCGTTCTCGGTGGGTTTCCGCATCGAACACCCGCAATCGCTGATCGACCGCGCGCGTCTGGGCAAGTACGCCGGTCACCCGAAACTCGGCGCCGCCGACTACAAACTGGTGCACCACGCCAAAAATGGTCGATCGGTCTACAGCTTCTGCATGTGCCCGGGCGGCACCGTGGTCGCAGCGACCTCGGAGCCAGGCCGCGTGGTCACCAACGGCATGAGCCAGTACTCGCGTAACGAGCGCAACGCCAACTCCGGGATCGTCGTCGGGATCACCCCGGAAGTCGATTACCCGGGCGGCCCGCTGGCCGGCATCGAGTTGCAGGAGCGCCTGGAATCCCACGCCTATGTGCTGGGCGGCAGCAATTACCAAGCGCCAGCACAACTGGTCGGCGACTTTATTGCGGGCAAGCCTTCGACCGAGTTGGGCAGTGTCGAACCTTCCTACAAACCCGGGGTTGCCTTGGGCGACCTGGCGCTGGCCTTGCCGGCGTTCGCCATCGAAGCCATTCGCGAAGCCTTGCCGGCCTTCGAAAAGCAGATTCGCGGTTATTCGCTGCATGATGCGGTGTTGACCGGGATCGAGACGCGTACCTCATCTCCGCTGCGCATCACTCGCAATGAATTGATGCAGAGCCTTAACGTGAAGGGCTTGTTCCCGGCGGGTGAAGGTGCGGGTTATGCAGGCGGAATTCTGTCGGCGGGTGTCGACGGGATCCGGATTGCTGAAGCGGTTGCCCGGGATATCCTAGGCCTCGAAGCCTGACCCCAAGATGATCGTTCCCACGCTCCGCGTGGGAATGCAGCCAGGGACGCTCTGCGTCCCAAGAGCGGACGCAGAGCGTCCGGTGAGGCATTCCCACGCAGAGCGTGGGAACGATCATTGGGTCAGATATTGGCACGCAGGACGGTATCCGGCAGTGGCTCCCCGCGCTCGACCGTCGCCGCCACCGCATTCATCAATCCACTCAACTCATAACCCTGAGCCTTGAGCCAGTCCTGATCGTAATAACTGGTCTCATAACGCTCGCCGCCGTCACACAGAATCGCCACGATCGATCCCGACTCCCCCGCCGCCACCATCTGCTGCGCCGCCATCAAGGCGCCGATCAGGTTGGTGCCGCTAGACCCGCCGACCCGACGACCCAAGCGCTGCGCCAGGTAATGCATGGCCGCCAGTGACAACGCGTCCGGCACCTTGACCATCGCATCGATCACCTTGGGCAGGAACGACGCTTCGACCCGAGGCCGGCCAATGCCTTCGATCCGCGAACCGTGATCCAGCCGCAGCGTGGCATCGCCGGTCTGGTAGTAATCGAAGAACACCGAACGTTCGGCGTCGGCGCACAGTACGCGGGTGCAATGCTGGCGATAACGCACGTAGCGCCCCAGCGTGGCGGTGGTGCCGCCAGTGCCGGGGCTGGAAATCAGCCAGCTTGGCTCGGGGTGTTGCTCGAAGCGCATTTGCTGGAAGATCGACTCGGCGATGTTGTTGTTCGCGCGCCAGTCGGTGGCACGTTCGGCGTAGGTGAACTGATCGACGAAATGCCCGTCATGCTCACGCGCCAGGCGCTCGGACTCGGCGTAGATCTGTGTCGGATCATCAACCAGGTGACTCTTGCCGCCATAGAAAGCGATCTGCGCGATTTTCTCCCGGGAGGTGGTCGCCGGCATCACGGCAATGAACGGCAAGCCCAGCAACCGGGCGAAGTACGCCTCGGAAATCGCCGTCGAACCACTGGACGCTTCGATCACCGGGGCGCCAGGTTTTAGCCAGCCGTTACACAACGCATAAAGAAACAACGAGCGGGCCAGGCGATGTTTGAGGCTGCCGGTGGGATGACTGGACTCATCCTTGAAATACAACTCGATGCCCGGCAAACCCGGCAGCGGCAGAGGGATCAGGTGCGTGTCGGCGCTGCGCTGGAAATCGGCTTCAATGATCCGGATGGCTTCGCGGGCCCACTGGCGGCTGTCGTTCATGATGGTTTTTCTCGTCAGGTCGGCCTTGTTGCAAGGCTCAGTTCACAAGCTTAGGAAAAATCCCACAGCACGCACAGATACAGCTGAGACCCAATACGTCCGGCAACTGCTAGGCTCTGGTCCGTGCCGTCTTTCGCGTTGTAACGGCATATAACAAAAAAGAATATAACTTTTGTTTTAACAACTAACGGTACGGGTTAGGGTGTGCCACCTTTTGAATTTATCGATGGAGAGCGACCTTGCCTCTGCGTAGCACTTTCACGCGTTTCTTTCAGTTGGAAGCTGCCAGCGGTCTGTTACTGATCGCCGCCGCAGCCCTGGCTTTGATCATCAACAATTCCCCGCTGTCGTGGCTTTACAGCAGTTTTCTGGACACGCCGGTCGTGGCTCAGATCGGCGCGCTGCAAATCGCCAAACCGGCGCTGCTGTGGATCAACGACGGCCTGATGGCCTTGTTCTTCCTGCTGATCGGCCTCGAAGTGAAGCGCGAAGTCCTCGACGGCCAGCTGTCGAAACCTTCGCAAATCGTCCTGCCCGGCGCCGCGGCGATTGGTGGCATGGTAGTGCCGGCGTTGCTCTACTGGTTTCTCAACCGTGACAATCCTGCCGCCCTGAGTGGCTGGGCTATCCCGATGGCCACCGACATCGCCTTTGCCCTCGGCGTCCTCGCCCTGCTGGGCAAGCGCGTGCCGGTATCGCTGAAACTGTTCCTGATGACTTTGGCGATCATCAACGACCTGGGCGCCATCATCGTCATTGCGATTTTCTATTCCGGCGCGCTGTCGACCCTTTCACTGACATTGGCCGCGGCGTGCATCGTGGCATTGATCGCGATGAACCGGCTCGGCGTGGTCAAGCTCGGGCCCTACATGATCATCGGATTGATCCTCTGGGTCTGCGTACTCAAGAGCGGTGTCCACGCGACACTGGCCGGCGTGACCCTGGCCTTCTGCATTCCATTGCGCACGAAAAACGCCGAGCCGTCGCCGCTGCTGACCCTCGAGCACGCCCTGCATCCGTGGGTGGCCTACGGCATCCTGCCGCTGTTCGCCTTCGCCAACGCCGGCCTGTCCCTGAGCGGCGTAACCGCTGAGAGCTTCACTCACCATGTGCCGATGGGCATCGCAGTTGGCCTGCTATTGGGCAAGACGCTGGGTGTGTTCGGCCTGACCTGGCTGGCGGTGAAAATCGGCATCGCCGCCCTGCCCCAAGGCGCCAATTGGGGCCAAGTGCTGGGTGTGGCGATCCTTTGCGGGATCGGTTTCACCATGAGTCTGTTCGTCGGTTCCCTGGCGTTTGAGCCGGGCGTCAGCGAGTACGCCGGGATGGACCGGATGGGGATTTTGACCGGTTCGATTCTGGCCGCCTTGATCGGTTATGCGGTAACCGCGGCGGCGAGCCGCAAGCGCACCGCGCTGCAATCCTGAGCGTTAGAGAACACTCTTAACGACATTCAGGATTCGTCCTACAGCCACGATTAGCCTCGTTCGTTAACGTCGCACAGTCCCTTTTTCTGAGGGCTGTCGATGTACGAACGCAAGGAAGATCAGTGGCTGGCAACAAGGAAGTCCCCAGGGTTCAGAACCCACCGTCCGGCGACGGGCATCACATCAGTCACCGCTTCATGACGGCCACTGAGTTGGCCGAGCGGGAGACCCGACAGAACGCTTACGAGGCCATGCTCGCCAGGCAAGACGCCTTCGAGCGCAGTCGTGAAATCGTCGCAAAAACACACGAACCCGTTCGCGCGGGCTGTGTCTTCGCCAAGTCCTGCAATCTGCCGGACGCCATCATCGACTACTCGAATCCTTCGGGCATGGTGCCCACCGACAGCCTCAAGGATTACGGCGAAATCGCCTGGCTCGGCGCTCGCGAAGCAGACGATGCCGGGCTGCTGAGCCTCGAAACCATCAGCGGCAGCACCCTCTCGCTCGGCATTGGCCGACTTGCACTTAGCGCCCCCGCGCTCTCTGCTCCAGTCGCCGCAATCGGCGCTGCTGGAACCGCCGCATTGGCCACCGTGGTCGCACTGTTCTGGACACCCAGCCTGGGCGACAGCGCGCTCTATAACGAAGATCAACTGCGCGCCCTGAAACAGGCCAGAACCCGCGTTCGTTTACAAGTCGAGCAACAGGCTGACGGCAGTCTCAAGGGTTACGGCTTCTATACCGGCAAGAACCGCGATTGGGAAATGGTTGACGTTGTGCAGTTCACATTGCGCGGCAGTCAGCAGGTGGCTGATCTGGGGGATGGGGTTGAGCTGATCTGGACACCGGCTGTGGATGCTTCGGACATGCTCGGAATTCCAGCGTTGGAGGCGGCACCGCAAGCGCCGCATGTTTGGGTTTATCCGCCGACGAAACAGGCTGACAGCATAATCGTCGATCCGGTTTATCCGCCTGAGTACAAGGATTTCATTCTTGTGTTTCCGGCGAACTCTGGCATCAGGTCGTTATACGTGGTGGTCGCAAAGCCTTTCAACGGTTCTTATCACACACCGCCTAAAACTTTGCCAGCATTCCCCGATGCCATTCCAGTCCGGACCAAAGGAAATCGAAAACGCTGGGAAAGCAAAAAGAGGATTTATGAGTGGGATTACCAACATGGCGCCGTCGAAGTCTACAACTGGGCGGGAGATCATTTGGGGGAGTTTAATGCCGAAACGGGCGAACAGACCGATGATGCAAAGCCTGAAAGGCGAACTTACACAAAGTAATGATGAGGAACAAAAATGATATTTATTTTACTCACTGGTTTTTTCCCCGAACCTAATCCCGTCAATTCATTGCAATACGAAAAGGATGTGCCGCCGGCCTTAGAGACAGCAGTGCTTAATGTAATGGGCTGGTCTACTTTGTGGGATATCCCCATGGGTGAGCATCTACTTTCTCCCGACCAATCCAGAGAAATCTTGGGCTTAGTGGGTGCTCCCATTAGGGAAGACTTGGTGTACTACATGGGACTTTGTAACAACGATTGATTGTATCGAATCGGACAACAGTGAACTCCCCATACACAAAAAACCCCGACCAGTCACCTGATCGGGGTTTTCTTTTACCTTTCGTTCCCGCTTAGTGCGAAACGCGGCTAGTCCCATTAACAGTGGCAATCCGCACACGCTCGCCCACACGGAACACTTCGTTTGGCTGAACTTCCTGAACGTAGGCGCGCATGCTGCCATCGTCTTCGCGAACGGTGATTTCGACGCCTTGGGTACGGGTCAGGCCTTCTTCGGCAGCCGAGCCCACAAGGCCACCGGCGACGGCGCCGATCACTGCAGCGACGATGCTGCCTTTACCGCCCCCGATGGAGCTACCGCCAACACCACCTACAACAGCGCCCGCAGCGCCACCGATTGGGGTCTTGGTGCCTTCGATTTTGACCGGACGCAGCGCTTCGATGGTGCCCATGCGAACGGTCTGTACACGACGCGCTTCGTCACGGGAGTAGGAGTCACCGGTCAGGCTCGATTGGCAGCCAGTGAGCAACATCGCCATCGTGGAAAAGGAAGCAACCAGCAGAACAGACATACGCATAGCATCAACTC
>Ga0157371_10004544_pt1 | contig 12084 bp, 10 predicted proteins | sample C45metaG_FD_113462 | JGI IMG/M metagenome (GOLD analysis project Ga0157371, IMG submission 113462) | Corn rhizosphere microbial communities from Kellogg Biological Station, Michigan, USA - C4-5 metaG | ecosystem: Host-associated > Plants > Roots > Rhizosphere > Soil | place: USA: Michigan... | reverse complement strand
GGTTTACCGCCGCGGTCGGCCTGACCAACGTGCTGGCCACCTTCATCGCCATCTTCCTGGTCGACAAGTGGGGCCGCAAACCCATCCTCTACACCGGCTTCGTGGTCATGGCCGTGGGCCTGGGCGTGGTTGGCACCATGCTTGGCATGGGCAACCTGAGCCACGGCCAGCAGACCTTCACCGTGGTCATGCTGCTGATCTTCATCGTCGGCTTCGCCATGTCGGCCGGCCCGCTGATCTGGACCCTGTGCTCGGAAGTCCAGCCGCTCAAGGGTCGCGACTTCGGTATCGGCTGCTCCACCTTCACCAACTGGATCGCCAACATGATCGTCGGCGCCACCTTCCTGACCATGCTGGGCACCCTGGGCCAGGGCACCACCTTCTGGATCTATGCCGGGCTGAACGTGGTGTTCATCTTCCTGGTGTTCTGGCTGGTGCCGGAAACCAAGGGCGTCACCCTGGAGCGCATCGAACGCAACCTGATGCAGGGCAAGCGCCTGCGCGACCTGGGCCAGTAAGGCATCCACGGAAACGCAAACGCCCGGCACTGCCGGGCGTTTTTCGTGGGCGGTGGCGAGGCATCAGGAGACGTCTGCCCGGCAAGCGCCTTTTGTGATGGCGGACACGAATCCCGCTCAAAGCCTTGTCCCAGAGCCTTTCCTGCGGCATTTTCCCGAGCTTGCAGTTACCGATAGGGAGATCGGTCATGTCTGGAAAACCCGCGGCGCGCCTGGGTGACGCCGTCGCCTGCCCCCAATGCGGCGCCACCGCCCTGGTCCAGGGCTCGGCCAACGTCTTCTTCGACGGCCTGCCCGCCGCCACCCTGGGCCACGCCTGTGGCTGTGGCGCGACGATAAGCGCAGCCGTCATCCCCAACGTCCTCATCAATGGCCAGCCGGCTGCGGTGCTTGGCAGCGTCACCAGCCATGGCGGCGTGGTGATCGGTGGCTCGGGGACCGTGATCATCGGCATGGATGGCGGTGGAGCGAACGCTGGCAGCTTGGCGAACGGCGCCTGCGCGACCAGCGCGGACGCTGATCAGTTGGCGCCGGGGAGGGCCTCGCCGCTTGGCCTGCGCGGTCGGGAGCTGCCGGGACCGGTTCGCTCTTCCCGTCGCCCAGTTGGGGCTCCGTCGAATCAGGACGGCTTGCTTGGCGAGTCCGAACAGTGCATCACCCTGCGCATCGGAGTCTTCTTCGACGGCACCGGCAACAATCTCTTCAACGCCGCCACCGGCGCCGCCTGCCGGGCGGAGGAGCAAGGCTTCCGCCAGGACCAGGCCCAAAGCATCGCCCGGCATTGCGCGAAGTTCATGCTCAACACCGATAGCAGCTATGCCAATGCGGAGACGAACATTGCGCGGTTGTATCAACTCTATAAAGAAGATACCCAACGCCGCTTGAGACCGAGCGAAAGACTGGCTCAATTCCCTGTCTACATTGAAGGCATTGGCACCCGTGCTGGCCAGCCGGACAGTTTGCTTTCGATGGGTATTGGTCTCGGTACTAGCGGTGTTTTGGCTTGCGTCCAGACTTTTCCGGCTGCCTTCACTGAACGCTATGATCAGTTCAAACGCAGCAACCCCAAGGTCATCGTCGAGGCTGTCGAGTTCGATCTCTTTGGCTTCAGTCGAGGCGCGGCGGCGGCGCGGCACTTCGCCAACGAGGTGCTCAAGGCCGATGGCGGTATCGCGGCTACAGGGCTGGCGCCGTGCGTTGCTTGGCAGCGCGCCAAGGTGACGCTCAACTTCATCGGCCTGTTCGATACCGTGGCAGCGGTGGCCGATCCTCTGCGCGGCGACTTCAGTCCCGCCAATGCCGTCAATCCCGGACTCAATCTCTATTTGCCAGCGGGTTGTGCACGCAAGGTGGTGCAACTGGCGGCCGGCTACGAATACCGCCGTAACTTCGCCCTGACCAGCGTGGCGCCCGAGTATGAGGAGATCACCCTGCCCGGTGTCCATGCCGACTTGGGCGGTGGCTATCCGGACGAGATGCAGGAGCGCCTGCTATTGACTCGACCGCAGGCCTCGCGGGAGCGCTACGGTACCGATAGTCACGACGCCTGGAGCTATCGCCAGGCCGAACTGGAGCTGGCGCAGCTCCGGCGGGAGCCCTGGTTCGATCCCACCCATACCCGCTTGAATATCGATACCTGGCGTTTCGAAGTGCCCCGCAGTCGTGGTGAATTGCCGGAAACCGAGGTCTTCGCCGCGATACGCCTGGAGCGGAAGGTGCGCGGGGAATTGTCTCTGGTGTACCTGCGAGTCATGCATCGCCTGGCCAGCGCCCATGGGGTTTCCCTCACGGCCCTCGATGATGAGGATCCGGAATTCGCCCTGCCCGACGAGCTAAAGCCGCTAGCCGCCAAGCTCCAGGCGCGGGCCCAGGGCACGCCACTGCAGGTCGACGAGGCCGAAGCCCGCTTGCTGCTGAGCCGCTACGTGCATCGTTCGGCGCACTGGAACGCGCGGATCGGCAGCGGTCTGGGCAATGTTGCGGCGGTCTTCGTCGACGGCCCCATGCTCGATGGTCGTCGTAACGTCTATCCCAATCGCCAGCAGGCGGGATATTCGCGATGAGTCGCTGGTTGCTGTGTTTCGCCCTGGCGCTCGGCCTCTCCGGTTGCAGCTCCACCGCTGCTACCAAGCCTAAGCTTCCCTACGACGCCTGGTACCTGGGCTTCTTGGCACCTAACTACATGCAGGTCTGGCTGGAGCAGGTCAATATCGGCGACAACAGTGGTCGCATCTTTCCCAATGCCATGGGCGGGGTGGTCGCCATGGGGGAGCCTGATGATCTTTCCGATACGGCCGTGGGCTGGCCGGGAAGGATCGGCTCGGGTAAAGGCCGCTACCTAACCGGTCTGGACCTGCCCTACGTCGTCTCACTGCGTTGGCAATCGATGGTCGAGCCCCAGGCCTACCACGCCCTGTTCACCATCCCTGATTGGACAAGGGCCAAAATGGTCGAGCAACTACCCGCCGAGTGTCCCGTCAGCGGTCGCACCTCGGATTATCGTAAGGACCTCACCATCGGCCTTGCCCCCGGCGGGGTCGTCAAGGTCTGGATCATGGGTCCCTGCCTGGATCCCATCGAGGTCATGACCCTGCAAGCCGAGATCGAACCCAAAGGTCCCTATGGTGGCAAATCCAATGGCAAGTACCGGCCGCTGTCCCCGGTGGTGAAGGCCTATGTCGACAAATACGGCGTGCCTTACGGCAGCTGGTGGGCGCCGATTCCTTATACGACGGTCGGGCCCTGAGCGATGAGGGCGGTACCATGAGTCGCTGGCTGCTGTGCTTCGCCCTGGCGCTCGGCCTTTCCGGTTGCAGCTCCACCGCTGCTACCAAGGCCAAGCTGCCCTACGATGCCTGGTATCTAGGCTTCTTGGCGCCTAATTACATGCAGGTCTGGCTGGAGCGGGGCAGTATTAGCGATATCCATGGGCGCATCTTTCCCAATGCCATGGGCGGGGTGGTCGCCATGGGGCAACCGGCGAGTCTATCGGCTACCGCCAAGGGCTGGCCCAAGAGAATCGGCTCCGGCGCCGGTCGCTATATGACAGGTATGGATCTGCCCTATGTGGTCTCGCTACGTTGGCAATCCTTGGTCGAACCCCAGACCTACCATGCGGTATTCCTTATTCCCGACTGGGCGCGGAAGCAAATGCTCGAGCGCCTGCCTGCTGAATGTCCCGTCAGTGGGCGTACCTCGGATTATCGCAAGGACCTTTCCATCGGCCTGGCGCCGGGCGGCGTCGTCAAGGTCTGGATCATGGGACCCTGCCTGGACCCCATCGAAGTCCTGACGCTCCAGGCCGAGATAGAGTCCAAGGGACCCTATCAGGGACAGATGAAAGGTCAGTACGCTCTGCCCTTGACCGAGGTCACTCAAGCCTACATCGACAAATACGGCGTGCCTTACGGCAGCTGGTGGGCGCCGATCCCCTACACCACGGTGGGACCTTGAGAGATTGACGCCTGGCGTGCCCTTGATCGCTAAAGGTGGCTGCTGCGCAAGTCGTTGTAGCTCCGGAAACGCAAACGCCCGGCAGTGCCGGGCGTTTTTTGCCTGTCGCTCAGCGATGGCGATGATGACGATGCTTGGCGTGCTTCCAGCCCTTGCCGGGATGGTCGCGATAGCGACGGTCGTCGCGACCGCTGTCACCCAGGTTGTTGCCCAGGGCGCTACCGGCGCCGCCACCCAGGGCTGCGCCCACCAGGCCGCCGGTGCTGCCACCCACGCGGTTGCCGATCACATTGCCGCCGGCAGCGCCCAGGCCACCGCCGATGGCGGCCTCGGTGCGATTGCGCCGATCCGCGCCCAGTACACCACCCGCCGCACCCCCCACGCCGGCACCGATGGCTGCACCGGTGCTGCCGCCGACCTGCTGGCCGACCAGGGTACCGAGCACACCACCCACGGCGCCGCCGAGTCCGGCTTCGGTATTGCCCGCATAGGCCGGGGCAACGCCCGCCAGGGCCAGCAACAAGAACAGGGCTGAAGGTTTCATGGAGTCCACTCCGTGGTAGAGACGAGCCGATCCTCGGCAAAAATCGCTGCCCTGGCAAGTACCGAACGGTCGTTTGAAGGGTAAAGGTTGTCTTTACCCATTCCTTTGATTTCCTTGAACAAACCTATACGGGAATAGCGGGTCTCGCCCACCTGGCGGGCTCTGGAACGGGGCCTGCAGCCGGGCGCAGGCTGGTCTAGACTCAAGGCGACCGCGCTGCCAAGGGGACTCCATGATCCGCGCTCGTCTGTTGTCTGGCTGCCTCCTGCTCCTCGTCAGTGCCAGCGCTGCGGCCTGGGAATACACCCTCATCGCTCCCGACAAGCCGGTGCAGAACTGGAGCATCAGCAGCGATCGCCTGGGTCTGCGCGATGGTCTGGCCTTTACCGTCGGGGTGCACCGCCTGAGTGGCGGTCGCCAGGAGGGCTCGGTGCTCATCGAGATCGATACCGGTGCCCTCCAGCTCACCGTGGTGGCCACTCGTGGTATGAACGTCCTGCGGGCCCAGGCCGGTACCCTGCGCCTGGGCTGGGATTCACCGGTACGCGAGGTGGTCAACCCGGCCTTCGTCAATCTGGAGAGCCGGAGTGGACTGGGCTGGCTGGAGGGCTTCAACGAACTGGTGGCCCGTGCCGGTTTCGAGTGGGTCGGGCACCCGGGGATGGACAGGGGGCAGCTGCTGACCCTGCACGGACGGGCCAGCTATCTGCCGGCCAGCCAGGTGGTGCTGACCATCGACGAACAGCCGCCGCACCGCATCAGCCTCAAGGGCGTACTGCACGAAGAGGCCTTCAAGCAAGCCAACTTCCGCATCGACACCGAACTGGTCACCCACGCCGGCGCCACCGGTTTCACCCTGCACGACCGCCTGACCAACCAGGGGGCACATGCCGCCGAGTACCAGGTGCTCTATCACAGCAACTTCGGTCCACCGCTGCTCGGTGAGGGCGCCCGGTTCGCCGCCCCGGTGCGAGAGGTTTCGCCCTTCGATTCGCGGGCGCGCCGGGAGCTGGGCGAGTGGCAGACCTATCGTGCGCCCATGCCGGGCTATGGCGAGACGGTCTACAACCTCTATCCCTGGGGCGACGATCAGGGGCGCAGCCTGGCGGTGCTGCACGATCGCAGTGCCCACCAAGGGGTAGCGCTGGCCTTCAATGTGCGGGAATTGCCGGTCTTCACCCTATGGAAGAACACCGATGCCAAGGCCCAGGGCTATGTCACCGGGTTGGAACCGGGCACCAGTTTTTCCTACAACCGCAGCCAGCAGCGGGCGCTGGGATTGGTACCGCGCATCGAGGCGGGTGGCACGCGCGATTTCACCCTCGATTACCGGTTGCTGGCCACCGCTGCCGAAGTGCGGCAGGCCCTGGGTCAGATCGAGGGCATCCGCCACGGACGGCCGACCCGGGTGCGGGAAACGCCGCTGGCTCAGGACCCCTAGCGGCGTGCCGGCACCGGGCGGGTGCGGCCACTGCCATCGATGGCGACGAAGACGAACACCGCCTCGGTCACCTTGCGCCATTCGCTGGACAGGGGATCGTCGCTCCAGACTTCGATGAGAATCTGGATGGAGCTGCGACCGATCTCCAGGGTGTTGGTATAGAAGGAGAGCTGTGCGCCCACGGGCACCGGGGTCATGAAGGCCATGCGATCGATGGCCACCGTGGCCACGCGACCGGCGGCCAGGCGACTGGCCATGGCGCTGCCGGCCAGGTCCATCTGGGCCACCAGCCAGCCACCGTAGATGTCGCCAAACCCGTTGGTTTCACGGGGCAGGGCAGTGATCTGCATGGCCAGGTCGCCCTGGGGGATGGGATCTTCTTGTTCGAGCTCTTCGATCATGACAGGGCCCTCGGGAGCCCGGATAGGTAGGTAACGTTCAGCATCTGTACGCAAGAATGCTGCCAATCTCTCCAAAGAGATCGTTAGGAGGCTACAGTATAACGCTTGGGGCAGAGCGGCTCGACCGCTTTTGCACCAGAATGGTACGCCCATAGCTCGGCAGATGACCCCTGAATGGGCACTGAATGAATAGCGGAAATTCCTTGTGGATTTGCTATCGTGGACACCGTGCCGGCCAGGCAATCCAGAGGGTCGAGCACGTCCGATGATCAGGTAATGATCGGTAGACCTGCTGTTGCCGTGCTCCACAAGGGCGCAGGTGGCGTGGTGCAGGTCCGGTGCCTATCCGGCGACCCGCCCGATCCCTGCCAGCCGCCCCAGGCGGAACGTCACTCGGGGCCGCGTCTTGTCCGCTACACCCGGAGAGATGCCAGAGGCCGAATTTCCTTTGCGCTCCTCTCTTGTCCGGGATCCTCGATGAAACTGCAATCTGCCTCCGCGCCGCTCACGTCGCGCCCTCTGGGCCGCAACGACTACAAGACCCTCTCCCTGTCCGCCCTGGGCGGTGCCCTGGAATTCTACGACTTCGTCATCTTCGTGTTCTTCGCCGCGGTGGTGGGGAAGCTGTTCTTTCCCGCCGACATGCCCGACTGGCTGCGGCAGATGCAGACCTTCGGCATCTTCGCCGCGGGCTACCTGGCGCGACCGCTGGGCGGCATCATCATGGCCCACTTCGGCGACCTGCTCGGGCGCAAGAAGATGTTCACCCTGAGCATCTTCATGATGGCGCTGCCGACCCTGGGCATGGGCCTGATGCCCACCTACGCCCAGATCGGCGTGGCCGCGCCGATCCTGCTGCTGGTGCTGCGCATCATCCAGGGCGCGGCCATCGGCGGCGAGGTGCCCGGCGCCTGGGTGTTCGTCTCCGAGCACGTCCCCGGCAAGCACGTCGGCTATGCCTGCGGCACCCTGACCGCCGGCCTCACCTTCGGCATCCTGCTCGGCTCGCTGATGGCGACGCTGATCAACACCGTCTTCACCCCGGTGGAAGTGGCCGACTATGCCTGGCGCTTTCCCTTCCTGATCGGTGGCGTCTTCGGCCTGTTCTCGGTCTATCTGCGCCGCTGGCTGCATGAAACGCCGGTGTTCGCCGAACTGGCGATCCACAAGTCGCTGGCCGAGGAAGTGCCGCTCAAGACGGTGCTGCGCGACCACCGCAGCAGCGTGATCCTGTCCATGCTGCTGACCTGGATGCTCACCGCTGGAATCGTGGTGGTCATCCTCATGACCCCGACCCTGCTGCAGACCCAGTACGGTTTCTCCGCCGCCCTGGCGCTCAAGGCCAACAGCCTGGCCATCGTCTTCCTGACCCTGGGCTGCATCGTCTCCGGGGCCCTGTCCGACCGCTTCGGCAGTGGCCCGGTGTTCATCGTCGGCGGCCTGATCCTGGCGGTAGCCAGCTGGGCGCTCTATGCCGGTCTGAAGATCCATCCGGAATGGCTGTTCCCGCTCTATGCCCTGGCTGGCGCGGCGGTCGGTGTCATTGGCGGCGTGCCGCGGGTGATGGTGCTGGCCTTCCCGCCCAAGGTGCGCTTCTCGGGGCTGTCCTTTTCCTACAACGTCGCCTACGCCATCTTCGGTGGCCTGACCCCCATGGTGGTCACCCTGATGCTCAAGGAGCATCCGCTGGGTCCGGCCTGGTACGTCATGGGGCTGGCCCTGCTGGGCGTGGGCATTGGTTTCTACCTGCTCGGCCGCGAGCGCCGCGCCGCCGCCCTGGCTCCGGCCTGACCCTGGCCGGTCACGCCGCCCGCATCGGTGGCGTGACCGGATTCGCCAGGTCGACCTGTCCGGGCGACCTCGGCATCACCAAAAACGTCATCCCCACAGACGCCATGCTTCGCGAGGACTAGGCTCGAACCGCTACGGCTTGTTTGAAAAGCCGCCGAGCGAAGGCGAGGCAAGCAGAAAATCGGCGAGGAAGCGCAGTTTATGACCGGTACACGAGCATTCCGAGCTGATCTTTGACGTTGCATCGCCGAGGCCAGGCGCTTTTCCGACCAAGCCCAGAGCCAGTCCAACAATAATAGCGAGGTGCAACATGTCCGGTAATCGTGGCGTCGTCTATCTGGGCGCGGGCAAGGTCGAGGTGCAGACCATCCCCTATCCGAAGATGGAAACCCCGCAAGGCAAGCGTATCGACCACGGCGTCATCCTGCGCGTGGTCTCCACCAACATCTGTGGTTCCGACCAGCACATGGTGCGCGGCCGGACCACTGCCCCCGAAGGCCTGGTACTCGGCCACGAGATCACCGGTGAAGTCATCGAAGCCGGCCGCGACGTCGAGACGCTCAAGGTCGGCGACCTGGTCTCGGTCCCCTTCAACGTCGCCTGCGGTCGTTGCCGCACCTGCAAGGAGCAGGACACCGGGGTCTGCCTGACCGTCAATCCCTCGCGCGCCGGCGGTGCCTACGGCTACGTCGACATGGGCGGCTGGGTCGGTGGCCAGGCCGAATACGTGCTGGTGCCCTATGCCGACTTCAACCTGCTCAAGCTGCCGAATCGCGACGCGGCCATGGAAAAGATCCGTGACCTGACCTGCCTGTCCGACATCCTGCCCACCGGCTACCACGGCGCCGTCACCGCCGGCGTCGGGCCGGGCACCAGCGTCTATGTCGCCGGTGCCGGCCCGGTCGGGCTGGCCGCCGCCGCCTCGGCGCGCCTGCTGGGTGCCGCCGTGGTCATCGTCGGCGACGTCAACCCGGTGCGCCTGGCCCATGCCAAGGCCCAGGGCTTCGAGATCGCCGACCTGTCCCTGGACACCCCGCTGCACGAGCAGATCGCCGCCCTGCTGGGTACTCCGGAAGTGGATTGCGCGGTCGACGCCGTCGGCTTCGAGGCCCGTGGCCATGGTCACGAAGGCGCCAAGAGCGAGGCCCCGGCCACCGTACTGAACTCGCTGATGGGGATCGTGCGGGTGGCTGGCAAGATCGGCATTCCCGGTCTCTACGTCACCGACGATCCGGGCGCCGTGGACGCCGCCGCCAAGCAGGGTGCCCTGAGCATCCGTTTCGGCCTGGGCTGGGCCAAGTCCCACAGCTTCCACACCGGCCAGACCCCGGTGATGAAGTACAACCGCCAGCTGATGCAGGCGATCATGTGGGATCGCATCAAGATCGCCGACATCGTCGGCGTGCAGGTGATCACCCTGGACGAGGCCCCCCGCGGCTACAGCGAATTCGATGCAGGCGTGCCGAAAAAATTCGTCATCGATCCGCACAAGCTGTTCAGCGCGGCCTAGCTATTGCGCTAAGGATTTTGTCCGAGAGTGCTGGCCATTTGGCATTTCTCGGGCACGCCTTGCAGTCGTTTGTCGCACCAGGGGGTCTACCTCCGCAGCGTCCGCCCGGGCGCTGCTTTTTTGTGCCACAAACGAGGCCAGTATGATCCCGAATGTCCTTTCGACCCTTCGCCGTATCTTCCCCTCACTGCTCGTGGCGTCCTTGCTGCTGCTGGGCAGCAACCTTGCCCGCGCCGAAGGCGGTGTCTCCTTTCGTTTCGCCGAAGAAGGGCAGGGCTGGGTGCTGCGCGGCTCGGTCGATGTCCTCAAGTGGCCCTTCGTCTATGACCGCAGCCGTGAGCGCGCGCGCAACACCCTGGTACGGCTGGATGGCGATACCCAGGTGCGGGTGATCGAGACCCGTTCCTTCCAGCGCTGGAAGCGCGTCGAGCTGCAGCAGGATGGCCGTACCGTGCTGGGCTGGGTGGAAAGCTACAGCGTGCCCGAGGCCATGCGGCTGGACTGATCGGGAGCAAAAGGCTACCGCCGCCAGTCACACCTCTGACACCCATCCATTCCAGAGGAGCGACGCATGTCCGCGATCACCCGTCTTCAGCTCAACGACGGTCACCACATTCCGCAATTCGGCCTGGGGGTCTGGCAGACCCCGGCCGACGAGACCGCCCAGGTGGTCAAGACCGCCCTCGACCTGGGCTACCGCCACATCGACACCGCCGCCATCTATGGCAACGAAGAGGGCGTCGGCCGCGCCATCGCCCAGGCCGGCCTGCCGCGTGAGGAGCTGTTCGTCACCACCAAGCTGTGGAACGCCGACCAGGGCTATGACAGCGCCCTGCGCGCCTTCGACACCAGCCTGGCCAAGCTGGGGCTGGATGCCGTCGACCTCTACCTGATCCACTGGCCACTGCCGGAAAAGGGCCTGTTCCTCGACAGCTGGAAGGCGCTGATCGAATTGCGCAACCAGGGCCGGGTGAAGTCCATCGGCGTCTCCAACTTCCGCCAGGCCGACATCGAGACCCTGCTCACCGAGACCGGCGTGGTGCCGGTGGTCAACCAGATCGAGTGCCATCCGCTGCTGCAGCAGCAGGAGCTGCGCGACTTCAACACCTACAAGGGCATCGCCACCGAGGCCTGGAGTCCGCTGGCCCAGGGGGGCGAGTTGCTGGGTAGCCCGGTGCTGCAGCAACTGGCGACCAAGCATGGCAAGACGCCGGCCCAGGTGGTGCTGCGCTGGCACATCCAGCTCGGCAATATCATCTTCCCCAAATCCAAGACGCCCAAGCGCATCGAAGAGAACATGCAGATCTTCGACTTCGCCCTGGACGACGAGGATATGCGCCAGATCGCCGGGCTGAACCAGGACAAGCGCCTGGGGCCGGATCCGTCCACCTTCAACGGTTGATCCTGCCAGAGGCGCCGCGATGAGCGGCGCCTCTGTATGCCTGGCGCGCAAGGCGCCAGTGCCTGTATGCTGCGCGGCCCTTTTGGGAGGCCCCATGCCGGATTGGCATAGGGCAGGCTACAGCGGCATTAGACACACCCCGTTACCCTCTGGCAAAAGTGTGACGCCTTGGCGCTCCTCGTCCTTTTCGAGCGCCGTTTCCGCAGCCTGAACGCACCCCTAGTTGGCGTCGCATGCGCTTTGCGCATCACGGACCGACACGGTGACGTTCGTCCCGAACTCAAGCCAACTAGAACAAAGGTGTCGGTACATGACCAAGCCCAAGCTCAGCCTCGCATGGCAGATCCTCATCGGCCTCGTGCTGGGGATCGCCGTCGGCGCATTGCTCAACCATTTCAGCGCCGAGAAGGCCTGGTGGATCTCGAACGTTCTCAAGCCGGCCGGTGACATCTTCATCCGGCTGATCAAGATGATCGTGGTGCCCATCGTCATCGCCACCCTGGTGGTCGGCATCGCTGGCGTCGGCGACTCCAAGAAGCTCGGTCGCATCGGGCTGAAGACCATCCTCTACTTCGAGATCGTCACCACCCTGGCCATCGTCGTCGGGCTGTTCTTCGCCGACAGCGTGCAGCCCGGTGCCGGCATCGACATGAGCACCCTGGGCACCACCGACATCTCCCAGTACCAGAAGACCACCGCGGAAGTGCAGCATGACCACGCCTTCATCGCGACCATCCTCAATCTCATCCCGTCCAACGTCTTCGCCGCCGTCGCCCGGGGCGAGATGCTGCCGATCATCTTCTTCGCCGTGATGTTCGGCCTGGGCCTGGGCGCCCTGCCGGAAGCCACCCGCGAGCCGGTGGTGCGGGTCTTCCAGGGCATTTCCGAAGCCATGTTCAAAGTCACCCACATGATCATGAACTACGCCCCCATCGGCGTCTTCGCGCTGATCGCGGTGACCGTGGCCAACTTCGGCTTCGCCTCCCTGCTGCCGCTGGCCAAGCTGGTGGTGCTGGTCTACGTG
>Ga0157371_10004541_pt1 | contig 12090 bp, 6 predicted proteins | sample C45metaG_FD_113462 | JGI IMG/M metagenome (GOLD analysis project Ga0157371, IMG submission 113462) | Corn rhizosphere microbial communities from Kellogg Biological Station, Michigan, USA - C4-5 metaG | ecosystem: Host-associated > Plants > Roots > Rhizosphere > Soil | place: USA: Michigan... | reverse complement strand
GGTTTTCAGGTTATTTCATACGGAGCTTGAAGCAGTTTATGAAGAGAAAAACCGCTCCCTCGATAATGATGCAACCAAGGTACATGAAGCGATGATGTATAGCATTTTTCCTACTAATAACTATGGCCAGCAAACGACCATCGGAACGGTTGAAAATTTAAAAAATCCTTCATTAAAGTCCATCATCAAATATTATAACACCTATTACGTACCCAATAATATGGCTATAATCATGGCGGGTGATTTTAACTCTGATGTGTTGGTTAAAGAAATTGATCAGCAATTCAGCTATATGCAGCCAAAGGCTTTCCATCCCTATGATCCTGCGCCTGAAAAGCCCATCACAAAAATTACCGAAAAAGTAGTTTATGGTCCTAGCGCGGAAAGCGTTGACATTGGTTTTCGCACCCCTGCGGCAAATACGCATGGTGCACTTGTTCTATCTATGATATCAAACATCCTTTCCAATGGCTCAGCGGGATTGCTCGATATCAATCTGAACCAAAATCAAAAAGTTCAAAAGTCAGGCGCATATCTGGAACAGAATAAAGACTACGGCGTTTTTAATTTGGTAGCATCACCCAAAGAGGCGCAATCTTTAGATACATTAAAGGCTTTGTTATTGGAACAATTGGAAAAGGTAAAATCCGGAGATTTTGATCATACACTTTTGAAAGCGATTGTTGCCAATGATAAGCTGCAAAATCTAAAAGGCATGGAAAGTAATGCCAACCGGTTGAACAGCCTTATGAATTCGTTCATAAAAAGCAAAGGTGAAAAGTGGAATAGGACTGTAGCAGAAGATGCCGATATGGCCCAAATCACGCCGCAAGAAGTAGCGAGAATTGCTAAAAAATATTTCGGCGATAATTATGTGATTGTTTATAAAAGAAAAGGTGAAGACAAGAATATTGTGAAAGTGGTAAAGCCTGCCATTACTCCGGTAGAAACCAACAGGGGCAAGTCCTCCGCTTTTGTACAAAAGCTGGAGAAGATGCCAGTTAGTGATATAAAGCCGCAATGGATCAACTACCAAACTGCTATTACCCGCTCAAAAGCGGGCATTGCAGATGTACTGTATGTTCAAAATAAAGACAATGAGCTGTTCAATCTGAATTACCGTTTTGATATGGGTTCGTGGAATGACAAATTGCTTTCTTATGCGGTGGCTTATCTTGATTTTTTAAGTACTGATAAAATGTCCGCTGAACAAATCAGCAAAGCATTTTATGATATTGCCTGCAAATATTCTATTAATGTTTCAGGTGAAACAACAACAGTAAGCATTTCAGGATTGCAGGAAAATTTTGATAAAGCGGTCTCTTTATTTGAAAACTTAATGGCAAATTGTGAGCCTGACGAAAACGCATTAAGAGCATTGAAAGGCAGGTTTTTAAAATCCCGGGCCAATAATAAACTAAACAAAACCATGATTGCGCGAGGTTTGATGGCTTATGCGCAATATGGGCAACACAATCCGTTTAACACTGTAATAAGCGATGAGGACCTGAAGAATTTAACCTCTGCTCAATTGGTAAATGAACTGCATAACCTGTTTAATTACAAACATACGGTGATTTATTACGGGCCTTTATCTGTGGCAGATTTTACAACTGCTATCCAGAAAGATCACCGCATGCCACAGCAGTTTGTATCCTATCCTCAAAAGGAAACTTTCAGCTTTGCTTCCCAGGAAAAGAACAAGGTTTTATTTGCTGATTACGACATGGTTCAAAGTGAAATTTATTGGATCAGGAATATTAAACCATACAACTTTTCACAGGAAGCAACCATTGATGTATTTAATAATTATTTCGGCGGTGGCATGGGGAGTGTTGTTTTTCAGACGATTCGTGAATCGAAAGCCCTTGCTTATTCTACAGCTGCCTATTACAGAACGCCGGTAAAAAAAGAAGATCCTTTTTCTGTTATTGCTTATGTAGGTTGTCAGGCAGATAAAATGAATGAGGCCGTTGCCGGAATGAATGAGTTACTGAATGATCTTCCTGTTTCTGAACAGGCTTTTGAGCTCGCTAAAGAAGGCGTGAAAAAAGACCTTGAAACACAGCGGATCGAAAAAGATGCAATTATTTTTTCTTACCTGGACGATGAAAAAATGGGTTACAATACTGATAAGAGAAAAGAGATTTACGAGGCGCTCCCCAAAATAACTTTTGATGATCTAAAGCAGTTGCATCACGATTTGTCTGAAAAGCCTTATACCTATTGCATTATAGGCTCTGATAAAAAAATTGATATGAAGGATCTGGAAAAAATAGGAGAAGTCGAGAAACTGAGCCTGAAAGACATTTTTGGTTACTAAAAATTATTTTTCGAAGAAAATATTAAAAATTAAAAAGAAATGGTAGGAGAAAAACATTCCTGTTTGGAATACGATACGATGACGCAAACTGAAAATTTTATTGAAAACAAATTCAGGCATTTGTGGAAGATGGTCGGAAACACACCAATGCTCGAGATACGCTACCGCTATAAAGGCGAGAGCAGAAAGTTATATGTAAAGTGTGAGAACTATAATTTAACGGGCAGTATCAAAGACCGCATGGCTCTTTACATTTTGCAAAGGTCATACGAATTAAGTCTTATTAAGCCAGGGAATATCATTGTAGAAGCAACGAGTGGAAATACGGGTATTTCTTTTAGCGCAATCGGGAAGGCTTTAGGGCACCAGGTTAAAATCATCATGCCAGATTGGCTCAGTAAAGAAAGGAAGGACATTATTAAAAGCCTCGGTGCTGAGGTCATTTTAATTTCAAAATCCCAAGGTGGCTTTTTGGGAAGCATTGCACTTAGTGAGCAGATGGCTAAGGAGGATGAAAACATATTTCTGCCGAAACAGTTTGAAAATATTTACAATCCAGAAGCCCATGAAAAAACCACTGCCAAAGAAATATGGATGCAGTTGCAATCAATTGATCTGACTCCGGATGCTTTTGTTGCCGGAGTAGGAACCGGGGGTACAATTATGGGCGTTGGAAGGTACCTGAAAAAGCGAAATAATTCAATCAAAGTTCATCCGCTGGAGCCAAAAGAATCACCTACAATTTCTACAGGCCATAAAGTTGGCTCACATCGGATTCAGGGAATTTCAGATGAATTTATACCGGCGATTGTTCACCTGGATCAGTTAAATGAAATTGTTCAGGCATCAGACGGAGATTCTATTATTATGGCTCAAAAGCTGGCAAGGCAATTAGGTTTAGCGGTTGGAATATCTTCAGGTGCGAATTTTTTAGGTGCTGTACAGTTGCAAAATCAACTGGGTTCAGAAGCCGTAGCAGTTACGGTTTTCAGCGACAGCAATAAAAAGTATTTAAGTACTGATTTGATGAAAGAAGAACCTTTGAAAGATGAATATTATTCTATTGACATTCAACTGTTGGATTATAGAGCTATTAGCTGTATGTAATATTTGAATAAACTCAATAAAAATGATTCGATCCCAAAACATAAACTCTTAGGCAATGAAAAAAATGCTCTTAATTCTGCTTGTTTTGATTCCTGGACTAGGCTTTTCTCAGGATATGCCCATTCAGCTGAATGTTGAGCGATTTAGAACAGGTAATAATTCCTGCATTCTTTACATTCATGTAAATATCGATGAAGGATGGCATGCATTTGCTTTTTCTGACACTGCTTTGGGAATTGAACCCTTAACGCTTTTATTGGAAAATCAAAATATACTTTTTCCCACCAAGATGGAAAATGAAAATAATTGTAAGACATTATTACTAAAGGATCCTTTGTTTAACGGTAAGTCTTTCAGGGTATATACTAAAAATCTGTTGATAGGAACGACCATTGACATAACAGATAAGATACCTTTCATTACAATAACATTAAAAGGGTTTGCTTCAGACAACAAAAAAATTGTGCCGATAGAAATTACCAAAGAAGTGAAAATAGGAATTTGAAAAAATTGTAGAGCTGAATGATCAGTAATACTGTAATTTTTCTCTCGTGTGTTTAGTTTCAATTATGGGGAGTGTTTTTGCACTCCCTTTTTCGTATTTGAACGACTTTTAGTCAGGAGAAAAAGTTCATTTTGCTTAATTCTTCTTTATGAATTATAATCACATAATTGATTAGTTGTAAATTGCCTCTCTTTTGTTTAAACTGCTTTTTCCTAATGGAGATTTTAAACGATGATATTGCAATATGGCAGTCTTTTAAATCTGGTGACAAAGATTCATTTAAAACCATTTATTTCAGGTATTACGGTAACCTCTATGAGTATGGCATGCGTATCGTCGCTGATAAAGAATTAGTGAAAGATACAATTCATGATCTTTTCGTAAAGCTGTGGAAGAATAAGTTGAATTTGTGTGATGTAAGGGCTATCAGTCCGTATCTCTTAGTTTCGGTCAGAAGTGCTCTTTACAACAATTTAGAAAAAAACGATCGTAAACAAACTGTAGAAATCAATGAAAATACTCCTTTTGACATGGTTTTCTCCGTTGAATCAGATTATATTAAAAAGGAAGCTACATCTCTTCAAAATCAAAAACTCATTGATGCTTTAAACTTGCTCACTCCCCGTCAAAAGGAAGTAATTTATCTGCGTTATTTTGAAGAACTGGATTATTCCGAAATAGCTGAAATGATGGATATTACTATTAAAGCTGTATATAAATTAACTGCAAGAGGTCTAGAGACACTCAGGAACATTTTAAATATTCCTGGTAGTTTAATGTTGTGGCTCCTGGCGTTGATATGCAGCCATGTATTTCATTTTTAGAAATGTTCTCGTGTAAAAACACAATAATTTTAAATTTTGGAAAAATTCGAAAATATTTATTTTTCATGGGGTAAATCTTTTTTTTCACCTGTCCTTTCTAAAGGGTTAGCAGAGCAAATAATAAAAATAGATGCAAAAAAATTACGATTCTTATAATGCCGGGCAATTTTTAGATGATGCTTTTTTCATTGATTGGATTAAGGGTCAGAGCCCGGAAGCTGATCGTTTCTGGAATGATTGGGTAGCTGGCCAACCGGAAAACATAATGGAAATGCGATCTGCTGAGAAGCAACTAAGGGCGATCCTGTCTGCAAAAAGGATAAAAGCGGATGATAATGATGCAGAAGAGGTTTGGGCACGAATCGAAAATTCTTTACAAAAAGAAACTTTTCCATCTGCAAAAATCAGGAAAATGCCCCAAAGGTGGTGGGCAGCCGCGGCGATACTTTTATTGATTGCATCAGGAAGTTATTTTTTTCTTAATCGCCGGCATTCAAACAACGAGGTAGCAGCAATTAAAAATAAGGTGCTGGTAAATGATGCGCCGCCCGGGGGAAACAAAGCAATATTGACATTGGCGAACGGCTCTAAAATTATTCTCAGTAATGCCAAAAACGGCGCACTGAGTCAACAGGGGAATATAGAAGTGGTTAAATTAGATGATGGTAAACTCGCTTATCGCCCGGACGAAACAAATGCTCCTGTAAGGGTAGAATACAATACCGTATCTACTCCACGTGGTGGCCAATATCAATTGACCTTATCGGATGGATCCAAAGTATGGTTGAACGCAGCGTCCGCTATTACTTTTCCGACTGCTTTCACGGGCAAAGAAAGAAAAGTAGAAATAAAAGGAGAAGCCTATTTTGAAGTAGCACATGATGCATCCAAACCTTTCAAGGTAACAGTGAATGGTATGGAAGTACAGGTTCTGGGCACTCATTTTAATATCAATGCCTATGATGATGAAGGTGAAATTAAAACGACTTTATTGCAAGGGTCTGTAAAAGTGTCGAAAGGTACCCGCAGTAAAATGATTCAACCTGGAGAACAGGCAATTGTTTCGGCAGGTAATGATGTAGATATCCAGGTTCAGGCAGCAGATGTAGATGAAGCGGTTGCATGGAAAAATGGCTTATTCCATTTTAATAATGCTGATCTTCAGGAAGTAATGCGACAATTATCAAGGTGGTACGATGTGGATGTTGTTTATAGTAGCACAATTCCAAAACGTGAATTTGCAGGAGAGATGCAACGGGACTTAAAATTATCCCAGGTATTGCAATTGCTGGAGAAAAATGACGTGAATTTTAAAATTCAGGGGAAAAAATTAATTGTATTGGCTCAGTAATTAACCGTTCTAAAAGAAAAGCCGGAAATGCTACCAACATTTCCGGGCGAAAATTAGATTCATTGAATTAAACAAAAAGTCTTACAGATCATTTATTCAAATAACCTAACAAACAAAACTATGCAATTTTTTAGTTATTACAAACTATGGCTTTCACGTCAAACATGGCTGGCTATGAAACTCCTAATGATCCTGATGTTTGCAGGCTTTCTGCAGGTTTCCGCTACAGGATATTCCCAAACGGTTACCATTTCCGGCAAGGATATTCCCTTAAAAAAAGTATTTGAGGCGATTAAAAACCAGGCCGGGTATGTATTTTTTTATGATGTCGATGTTTTACGAAAAGCAAAGCCGATAACAATTGATGTAAAAAATGCTCCGGTAGAAAAGGCTTTAACTGAAACATTTAAAGATCAACCTTTTACCTGGACAATTGAAAACAAAACCATTACGATTTTAAAAAAGGAGCCAGTCCAAAATCTTCTAGATCAGATTCAGCGCATAGCAGCACAAACAGTGGATCTACATGGAAGAGTTACCGATGAGAATGGCAAACCACTGGAAAATGTTTCAATTCTTGTGAAAGGTGGAAAAAATGGTACTGCCACTGACGCAAATGGGAGGTATATTTTGCATCAGATAGATAATAATAGTGTTGTTATTTTTTCTATGGTAGGATATCTGCCGCAAACATTTTATATAAAAGGTCGCACTGAATTAAATGTTTCACTTCGAATTGATGTAAAGCAACAAACGGAAGTAGTAATAATTGGTTATGGATCTGTTCAAAAGAAAGATGTTACCGGCTCTGTATCGGTAGTATCGGCAAAAGACATTCAGGATGTTCCTTTTACCACTGTTGATAATGCACTTGCGGGAAAAGCAGCCGGTGTTCAGGTTACTAAATCCGATGGCACACCTGGCGGAGCTGTTCGCATCCGGGTTCGTGGCTCAACTTCTCTTTTGGGGGGCAACGAGCCATTGTACGTAATTGACGGTGTTCCTGTGCAGGTGCAAAGCAATTATATCAATCCCGGATTTGATGTTTCCAGTCCTGTGGGCAATGATGTAACTGGCGCGGGAGGTGTAAGTGCCGGCATGTCCACAGCTTTCGTAAACGGGCTGAACAGTATAGGAGGTTTAAATATTGATGATATTGAATCCATCACTATTTTGAAAGATGCTTCTTCAACGGCTATATATGGTTCGAAAGGAGCAAATGGGGTCGTAATTATTACAACCAAAAAAGGCAAAAAGGACATGAAACCACAAATCATGTTCAGCTATTATTCGACTTATTCAAAGCCGGTTTTACCTCATGTATTGAATGGAGATCAGTATAGAATGTTACTTTCAGAAGCAGCAAAAAATGATTATGAGTACCGCACAACAGCAGGTCTTAGTATTTCACCTGAGCTAAATGCTATTGTCAATAACCCTGACATTTATTTTGGAAAAGCCAACACCGATTGGCTCGACTTGGTTACACGCAATACGTATTCCAATAATGCTGAAATATCCGTTCAGGGCGGTGGTTCGGCGACTAAATACTACAGTTCTTTTTCTTACAACAGTACACCCGGGGTTGTTAATGGAACCGATTACCAGAGGATTGCCGGAAAATTAAATATTGAAAATGAAATTGGAAGTCATTTCAGGTTCATTACGAATGTAAATATGGGGTATGTAAATCAAAATATCACGAATGGAGCGTATGGGCAGGCTTTGAGAGCAAGGCCGGATTACGCTCCTTATGATTCTACAGGCAATTTTACTGATTTTTCAAAAGTAGGGTATAGCTATCAGGGCTTTCAAAATCCATTAGCTCAAATTACGGCGATTAATAATTCCAAAACGCTGAGTCTGCTCGGATCCATTTCTGCATTATATGATTTTAATCCTCATCTGGAATTTAAAAGCACGGTATCCCTGAATATGCAAAATTATAACCAGCGTAATTTTACGCCGAGCTATTTAAGCATTGGTAGTTATTTTGGCAATGTGGCTAACAATGGGGGTATAGGAAGCAATTCAACGAGTGAACTTAATAACTGGTTTGTAGAAAATACATTGACTTATGATAAAATATTCAATGAAAAGCATGCACTAAATGTCCTGATCGGTACTTCTTATGAAACAAGAAAAATCAGCTCCTTTAGTGCCACGGCTACCGGTTATCCCAATGATAATGTGTTAAACAATCTTTCGTCCGCTACTACTTTTTTGCGTACTACAGGTGATAACCCAACTAAGCCCCAGAGTTATTTATTGTCCTATTATGCAAGAGCCAATTATGGCTTCCTTGATAAATATTTATTCACTTTTACAGGAAGGGCCGATGGCTCCTCTAAGTTTGGCCCCAACAACAAATTTGGTTATTTCCCTTCTGGTGCTGTAGCCTGGAGGATTTCAAAGGAAAATTTCCTGAAAGATGTTGATTGGATTAATGAGATTAAGTTGAGAGGAAGCTATGGATTAACCGGTACCCAAAATATTGGCGACCAGATGTATCGCACATTATACAGCCCTTACTCTTATGCAGGAACAAGTGCTTTAATTCCGACCCAATTAGGCAATCCGGCTATTAAATGGGAAACAACGAAAGAAACGGATGCAGGTTTGGATTTTTCTTTATTCGGAAACAGGTTGCAGGGAACCGTGGATTATTATGAGAAGCTTACCAACGGCGTCTTACTCTCATTGCCTGTTGCTCCAAGCAGTTCTTACAGTTCCTTACTAAATAATATTGTGAATCTTAAAAACAGTGGTTATGAGCTTTCATTACAAGGTGATATTATTCGTACCAGAAACTTCCGGTGGAATGCATCTATAAATGTTACATGGAACAAATCTCTCGTGACAAAGCTTAGTTCGAATGCTGATTTAAGCCAGATAGGCGATTTAACAGGATTGGAATACCAAAATACGGCAATTGTTCAAGGCAAGCCACTAGGATTAATTACGGGTTTAAAAATAACCGGTCTTATAAAGAATCAAAAGGAATTAGATGAATATAAGCAGCAATTGGGCGGTTGGTATAATTATTTCTTCCAATACCTGTCCATTGGAGACCCGATGTTTCAGTTAGACACTGCTTCTAACGGTGGTTTTGGACATTATGTCGCCTTTAACCAGGTAATTGGTAACGCTGCCCCAAAATATTACGGTGGCTTTACGCAAAGTTTTAGCTACAAAAATTTTGATCTTAATCTTTATTTCACTTTTTCCCAAGGAGGACAGCTGATGTGGGGAGACGATGTTTCCAGCCTGACATTTGTAGGCACTTCTAATGCAAATGCTGTCATGCTAAACAGATGGACACCGCAAAATCCAAATACCACTCAACCGCGTCTGGTATGGCAGGATCAGGCATTAATGTACAATACAAGCTTAAGCGTATTTAATTCCTCCTATGTAAAATTGCGGACAGCGACACTTAATTATCGTTTCAATAAGACAGCATGGATGAAACGGGCAGGCATTACCAATGTTTCCATATTCGCCTCTGCCACCAATTTATTTACCATTACAAAATATCCAGGGAATGATCCTGAAACTTCGGATGATCCTTATAGTGTAGGCGGTGGTTATTTTGACGTAAGCAATTTTCCGCCGGTAAAAACTTTTTCACTTGGGCTTAAAGCAGGCTTTTAATCTTCAATTAAAAAACGAATTCAAATGAAATCTTCTAATATAAAAATATTCCTTTTCGCTTTCGCAAGCTGTTTATTGCTGGCAGCATGTAAGAAGCAATTAAACGTACTTCCGACAACTTCAGAAGTTGATGGAGATGTTATTACGGATGTTCAAAGTGCCAGGACCACTTTGAACGGCGTATATTACCGGTTCGCCGATGCAGGAGCAGATTATAATAGTATTCCTATTACTCAATGGTATGATGTACAGGAGGGCATACCGTCAGAATTAGCAGGGCTTGTTACCTATCCTTATGGAGGAAGCGAGGTTACGGACCATACTTTTAATGCTACTTCCTTAAGTGTTGGTATTATTTGGAACTACGGATATAACCTGGTAAATGCAGCAAATGGTTTTCTCAAAAATGTAGAACCAGTTGCTGCTATTGCTTCTCCTGTCAAGCAGGAGATGATAGCAGAAGCTAAATTTTTGCGTGCTTTTGGCAATGCCACATTATTGCTTTACTATGGTCAGTATTATGATCCTACAAGCCAGTACGGTATAATTCTTAGAAATGAGTTTGTTACTGCCGGTAAGATAAATTTGCCAAGAAGCAGTGTTGCCGATGCTTATACTTCTATACTTGCAGACCTTGATTCCGCAATAGCATTTCTGCCGTCTGAAAATTCACAAAAATATTATGCAAATGTCTGGGCAGTAAAGTTGTTGAAGGCACGTGTATTGATTAATCGTGGTGCAGCTGAAGATTATACAGCGGTCATTGACTTAACAAAAGATATTATCGCCAACAGCCCTTTTTCTCTTGAGGATAATGTGAAAGATATTTTTTTGAGCAAAGGATTTAACAGCAATGAAGTAATGTTAGGAATTCAGCCTTACACAAAAGGGGGAAGCGGAAAGTATAGTCAATATTTATATTACACAGATTATGTTGGTTCTGATTCTTTAAAATCCCTGTTTACTAATGATCCGCGGAATGAATGGATGTACAAGACAATAACAAATCCTTATTTTGGAACGGATGAACATTTAATTACAAAATATTATCCGGGCTCAGTTGATAATCGGGCTCCTGACCCAATTACAGAATATAGTTATGCCTTCCGGCTTACAGAAGCGTATTTGCTGGAAGCCGAAGCGATCACATTATCCGGAGGGGATATGGGCGAGGCAAAAGCTTTATTGAAAGAGATAATGAAGCATGCGGGAATTACCGATTTTACAGCAGTAGATGCGGCAACAACTAAAGATGCGTTGCAATTACTGGTTGTCAAGGAAGAGATGAAAAATTTTGTAGCAGAAGGGGGGCAGGACTGGCTGGCGGTACGCAGATTACCCTTTGCTACTCTGCAAGAATTGATACCTGTTATTAAAGACAAAAACCAGTTGATATTACCCATACCTGAAAGTGAAATAACATCAAATGCACAATTAGCGGGAAAACAAAATCCAGGCTATTAATATCGCAAGTAAAACAATAAAAAATAGATAGATGAGCAAAAAAATATTAATCTGCCTGTCAGCGGCTCTTGTACTGCTGGCTTGTAATAACGGAAAAATTAAAACCGAAAGCACCGGTTACACGGTTAAAGGCACTTTAAAAGGAATTGATTCCGGAATGGTAAAATTAGTTTCCAATAATGAAGACGACCGGACTTCTAAAACAATTGACAGCGCTTCTTTTAAGAATGGAACTTTTGAATTAAAAGGCAAAGCGGACCCGCAAATGGTTTCTGTAATGATAGAGCCGGGAAACTGGTCATTCAATATTTTTTTAGAAGATACGGTATTGAATATAACCGCCGACACCACTGGTTCTCAACATTATGATTATACGATGTACGGCGGCAGCAAAGGGGCCATGGTAAAAAAATTTACGGAAGCAGGTTCTAAAAATTTTGATGATTGGATGAAATATCAAAATGATCCGGGACAAAAAAAATACGAACCTGTATTTGCCGAATTAGGTAAAAAAATACAAACTACAAAAGATATTGACGAGCAATACAAATACAGGGATCAGGCAGATTCAGTAAGAAAGCTGCTTAACCAATGGCAGGAAGACCAGATAAAAAATTATATCACTAAAAACCCTTCTTCTGTAGCTGGCGCTTATATGCTCAGGGAGTTATACAATTGGTATTCTGACCTGCCATTTGAGGATATGCAAAATATGGTGGCCAGCTTTACAGGAGATGCAAAAGACTCAAAATACTACAAAAGCCTTGAAGGCATCCTTGCAAAACGTAAAGCGGTAATGCCGGGAAGCACAGCACCTGATTTTACTTTATTAAAAAGAGATAGTTCAAAATTCACTTTGTCC
>Ga0157371_10004540_pt1 | contig 12090 bp, 11 predicted proteins | sample C45metaG_FD_113462 | JGI IMG/M metagenome (GOLD analysis project Ga0157371, IMG submission 113462) | Corn rhizosphere microbial communities from Kellogg Biological Station, Michigan, USA - C4-5 metaG | ecosystem: Host-associated > Plants > Roots > Rhizosphere > Soil | place: USA: Michigan... | reverse complement strand
TTGCATTGTATTTTTTGGGCAAAGTATTATCTTCGCCGCCCAAAATGTCGGGGTAGCTCAGCTGGTTAGAGCATCGGATTCATAACCCGAAGGTCGGCGGTTCAAGTCCGCTCCCCGATACTTTTTCTTCTGTCTCTTTATTCCCCCAATAATTCATTACACTTCAAATTCTTTTTTAGGAAAAATATAAATATTAGCTATTTCTTTGTTTACTGTTGTAAAAAAAAAATGCCCGCTCAAAAAACTCCAGCGGTGCATTTTACATATTTATCACCTGGCTCCCGGAGGACAATTTTCTCTCAGATAATCTGTATACAACCTTGCTAAAAATTCCCTTGTTCCTTCTCCTTCAGAAAGTGCATGAGTTCGATTGGGAAAAGGCATGAACTGAAACTTTTTATTGTATTTTATCAATTCATTCAACAACGCTTCCGCATTATCATATTGCACATTATCGTCGCCGGTGCCGTGAATGAACAACAAATTTCCCTGCAAATTTTTCGCATAATGTATCGGCGATCCTAAAACATAATTCTCCTTATTTTCCGGAATCAAACCCATATATCTTTCCTCGTAAATATTATCATAGAACAGCATATTGGTAACCGCGGCAATCGAAATTCCTGTTTTATAAATATCAGGAAATTGAAACATTAGATTTAAAGTAGAAGAACCGCCACCACTCCAGCCCCACACTGCCACACGATCTTTATCAAACCAAGGCTTTTCAAGAATCTTTTTTGCAGCCATCGCCTGGTCATGAATGTTTAATCTTCCGATCTCTCCATAAATAGACTTACGCCATTGTGCTCCTCTTAAAGAAGGCGTTCCACGATTGTCAACCGAAATTTGAAAATAGCCGTCTTTGCTCATATCGCCCTGGTATAAAAAATTAAATTGCGCACCAAACCTGTCGCCCACGGTAGATGCTGCCGGTTCACCATACACATAAAAAACAACCGGGTATTTTTTCGTGGAATCAAAATTTTCCGGATAAACTATCCAGCCATCGAGCATGATATTGTCATCTGTCGTTACCTTAAAATAATGCACATTGCTGTTTTCATTCACCTTCATGTTGTTAGCAATACTTTTTTCAGGATTTAAAGGCTTACCATCAGGCAATGAAATCCATTCGGTGGCAGGATAGGTTTTGTAGTTTGAAAACGAATGAAAAGCAAATTTTGCCTGCGGCGAAATGTTGTAATCATGAGTGCCAGCTTCATCAGCCGGAGAAAGTAATTCTAATTTTCCAGTCCCATTCAGGTTGGTCCGATATAAATAAAGTTGGGTGGCGTTATTTGGTGAAGCCATAAAATAAACATAGCCGTCTTTTCCATCAATACATTTAATCGTTTCAATATCGTAATCACCTTTTGTTACCAGCCTTTCTTTACCCGCACGATCTACCAGGTAAATGTGACGCCAACCATCTTTCTCCGTCACCCACAAAAAATCTTTTCCGTCATTAAGCCAATCCCACCCGGTAGGATCATCATCGTTCCATCTTGATTTAATATCGATAAAAGCTTTATCATCTTCAGTATAAAAATTCTTTGCAGTCCCGCTGTTCACATCACAAAAAAATAATTTGCTTTCATTTTGTTTCCTGTTTAATTGCTGCAAAACCACTTGTGAAGAATTGTCGGCCCACTCCATTCTTGGCATATAATGTTCACTCGCATCGCCTGGAACTTTCATCCATTTGATGTTATCATTATCCACCGTTACCACCCCAATACGAACCGGAGACGGTGGCTGGCCAACCTTTGGATATTCAACAGGAATTATTTGCGAGTAAACTGAATCAGTCGTGTTCAACATATAATAGTCACGCGTTTTCCTTCCATCAACTTGCCAGAAGGCAATTTTTTTACTATCAGGGCTCCAGCGAAAACCATCACGACAACCAAATTCTTCTTCATAAACCCAATCAAAAGTTCCATTAATAAATTTGCGTGTACCGTTTACCGTTAGTGCCTTTATTTTATGCGTAGCCAAATCTTCAACATATAAATTATGGCCGCTTACATAACCGGCTTTTTTTCCGTCGGGAGAAATTTTGGCAAACATTAATGACTGCGCCGGAAGCGATTTGCCCAGGCGTGTTAATTGATTATTCGTTAAATCCAAAATCCAATAGTCGCCACGTGTACGATATCTCCACACTTTTACGCGGTTGGTGAACATCAAAAGCTTTCTATAATCCGGAGAAAAACTGTAAATATCAAACTTCAAAGGTGCTTCAGCTCCTTGCGGTGTTAGTTGTTCTTTGGTGACCAACACAGACTGCTGGTGGGTTTTTACGTCAGTCTTTACAATGTTTCCGTCTTTCAAAGTGAAGATTGAATTTCCATCTTCGGTCCAGTAAATTTCTTTCGCTCTGAATTGCGAAAATGAGGTAAATGTTGAAATGGAAAAAAAGATAATCAGCAAAAATCTTCCGGGTTTAAATTTCATATAGTTTACTATTTGCAGTAAAAATACAGAAACAGCTTTAAGCTTATCTTTCCGTTTATATAAATGGAATAAATTTGTGTATGGCAGAAAAGGAAAAATTAAGAATTGATAAATATTTATGGGCCATCAGGATTTTTAAAACGAGAAGTCTTGCTGCTGAAGCTTGTAATTCAGGAAAGGTAAAAAGTAACGGATCTAATGTGAAACCTGCTAAAACAGTATCGATAGGAGATCAATACGAAATAAAAACGGAACACAAAAAGTGGAAGATTGAAGTAATTTCTTTATTGCACAATCGGGTGAAATATGAAGAAGCCATCAAATATTATCTCGATCTTTCTCCGGAAGAAACTATCGACAAAACACAATCAAGCGCTTTTGTTTTTAATACCGGAAAAAGACAAAGCAAGCAGGGGCGGCCGACGAAGAAAGAGAAAAGAAGATTGGATGATTTGCTGGGGAATCGTGAATTGTAATTGTGAGGTGTCAATAGTGAAATGGTGAATTGAAAAATTTCAAAACCAAATAGTTAAATACAGCAATTAACGAATCAGCCAATAAACAAATAAACTAATTAACCAATTAACTTTCTAATGAAAATTGATATTATCTCTGTTGTTCCCCAATTGATGGAAAGTTTTTTTGCGCATTCTATTTTAAAACGTGCAAAAGAAAAAGGTTTGTTGGAAGTGAACCTTATTAATTTAAGAGATTATACAAACTACAAACACGGACAGGTGGATGATTACCAGTTTGGCGGTGGGGCAGGTTTAGTAATGATGATAGAACCATTGGTAAATGCGATTGAATCGTTGAAACAAAAAACTGCATATGATGAAACAATTTATCTTACACCTGATGGAGAATTGTTTGATCAAAAGATGGCTAACTCTCTTTCTCTAAAAAATGATTTATTACTTATCTGTGGCCATTATAAAGGAATTGATCAACGAGTGCGCGATCATTTTATTACCAAAGAAGTTTCTATCGGAAATTATGTGTTAAGTGGCGGAGAATTAGGCGCTGCAGTTTTAGCAGATGCGATTGGAAGATTAATTCCGGGAGTTTTAAATGATGAAACTTCAGCCCTTACCGATTCCTTCCAGGATAATTTACTGGCGCCGCCGGTTTATACAAGGCCCGAGGAATTTCGCGGATGGAAAGTACCTTCTGTTTTAATGAGTGGAAATCATTCTAAAATTGAAGAATGGCGACATGAAAAATCGGTACAAATCACCAAAGAAAGAAGGCCGGATTTATCGGATTAAAAAGAAACTTTTGCACCTAACACTTTAGAATTAATCTTTCCCCTAACTGCTTTCCGCTCTTCGTATTTTCCCTTTTTAAGAAAAAAAGAATCGACAGATTTTGATTCAGGATCGACAATAAAATATTCAGGAACGCCAAACTTTTCATACACCGATTTCTTCTCTTTGTAATCCAATTTAGAAGTAGATGGAGAAAGAATTTCGATGATCACGTCAGGAGCGCCACACAAGCCATCTTTTTGGACTTTATCCAGGTTTTTATTTTCTAGAAAAAGCAGATCAGGCTGTAAAATATTGTCTGAAGAAAAATGAACATCTACCGGTGCGATTAATATTTTACCAGTTGGATTTTTCTTTAAATAAATAGAAATTTCAATATTTATCTCATTCAAAATTTGTTGATGAAGAATAAGAGGAGCAGGACTCATAATTAGTTGGTTATTGATAAGTTCACACAAAGTGCCTTCAGGGAGGCTTGCCCAAACTTCCTGTATCGTTTTTGGCGGACGTGTTACTGTTTGTGTCATAGCTTTCTAAAATTACACATATTTTCCCTGACAGTAAAAGAACAAATTCTTATAATTTTTATTTTATTAACGTTGTCCTCCGGCAAGTACTAACTACAGATTCCGTAAGAATAGTAAAGGCAGCTTTTTTGCTGCCTTTTATAAATGTGGAAGATTATTAAGAACGCCCATGCAACCATTTTGATTCTCTTTCCGACTTATTATCAGATCCTCTGATTTTAGATTTAAGATTAAATGGTTAAGGTTTTAATTGTCCGGGCTTTTCATAAAGCCCGGTTTTGTTTACGCTAGAGTTCTTTCTTTATATTCTGCGTCAGACATATCCGGGATTTCTTCTGCTTTATATTCGCCGGAATCTAATTTCTTCTTTGTTTCTTCAAACGCTTTCAACGTAAGATCAACATCTTCATCAGTATGTGCTGCTGTAGGAATAATCCTGAAAATAATTTCACCTTTTGGAATTACAGGATAAACAACCACAGAGCAGAAAATATTATAATTCTCCCGGATATCAGTTACCATATTGGTCGCTTCGGGCAAACCGCCTTTCATATAAATAGGAGTAACCGGGCTATTGGTAGCTCCAATATCAAATCCTTTTTCTCTTAATCCGGTCTGCAACCGGTTCACAATGTGCCATAATTTTTTGCGTAATTCCGGCATCGTCTTCAACATTTCCATTCTTGTCAACATTCCATCTACAACTACCAATGGAAGACTCTTTGCATAAATTTGAGAGCGAACATTATATCTCAAAAAATCAATTACATCTTTTGGACCGGCGATAAATGCGCCTATGCTTCCCATGCTTTTCACAAAAGTGCTAAAGTAAAGATCAACATCTTCCTGGCAACCTTGTCCTTCATCTGCACCTGCACCTGTTGGCCCCATAGAACCAAATCCATGTGCATCATCTATCAATATCCTGAACTTGTATTTTTGTTTTAATGCAACAATTTCTTTTATAATTCCCTGCGTTCCACTCATTCCAAAAACACCTTCAGTGATCACCAAAATACCTCCGCCTGTTTTCTTTGCCATTGCTGTGGCACGCTGCAACTGCTTTTCGCAGTCTTCAAGATCGTTATGCTTAAACTTATAACTATACCCGATATGTAATCTTACACCGTCCACAAGACAGGCGTGCGCTTCGGCGTCGTAAACAATTATATCGTGGCGGTTTACCAAAGAATCGATACAACTCATTACGCCCTGGTAACCAAAGTTTAGCAGCATCGCGTCTTCACGGCTCACAAAATCCGCCAAAACCTTTTCGAGTTGTTCATGCAAAGCCGTGTTTCCACTCATCATCCTCGAGCCCATAGGATTGCCCATTCCCCATTTTTTTGCAGCAATAGCATCAATTTCCCTTGCTTTGGGATGGTTAACAATTCCTAAGTAATTATTTAAACTCCAAACTATCTTTTCCTTTCCTCTAAAAAACATCCTGTTTCCCAGTTCGCCTTCTAATTTTGGAAATGCAAAATAACCATGAGCTCTTTTGAGATGGGCGCCAATCGGGCCTGCATCTTTCTTCATCTTTTCAAAAAGGTCATTCATTTAATTGTATTTATGATTTTAATATGCACAAAAGTATGATTTCAGGTTTTAATCATTCTAAAGAGAATGGGATTTTTTGCCGCAGTTAACTGGCCTTGATTATAACAAAAATATATAAAGATCGGTTAAAAAGGTGCTGCAAAAGTACGTAATAATGAGATTCAGAGAATAGTTGAAAAGCAGTAAACGCAGAAATAATCGAATTTTTTTTCCTACCGGTTTTTAAATTTTAAGATTCGGAAAGCCAGGTTTTAAAAAGTGGTGCAGTTTCCTGGCTGATGATAATTTCAGTGTCGGGAACATGAATCTTCATATCAACTTTTAGCTTGTTGCATTCACAAGCGGTAAATGCTTTTATGAAATTGATATTCACAATTGTATGACGGTTTGCCCTGAAAAAAAGATCGGCATCCAGCTCCTGCTCAATGTCGGTAAGGCTTTTACTAAACTGATATTTTTTTGAGTCGTGTGCTACTACAAAAACTGAGCGTTCTTTAATATAAATCATCGCCACGTCCGACACCGTCAAAACAATATTTTGATGGCCGTTTTTGACTATCAGCCTTGTCTTCTTTTTTCGGTCAGTTATCTTCATTGGCGCAAATATTTGTACAACACAAAGTTTAATTTTCCTGCAAACAACGATTTATCAAAAAGTGCTTTTTCTTGTTAACAAATCTCTAAAAAGCAAAAGCCGAAATCGCATAAAAAAGACCAAACCGGGAGACAGTTTGGTTTTTCAGAAAAAGAATTTTCTTTAGCTCGCTTTTTTATACTTCTTCTGAACATACATAGAGCCGTTGTCATTGGCATGAACGATCCACAAAGATTTTGCGTCCTGCAGAATCAAATCATAAAAGTGTTCGTTCTCATCGGCCACTTCTGTTACTCCAAAAACACTTTTTCCTTTGTATTTCGAATCAATTTTAGCACGAATAAAAGGATTGAGTCCTTCGGCGGTATAATTTCTGATCGTTTGTATCGCATTTCCATCAGCGTCATAATAAATGCGACAGGAAGAATTAGCTGCCTTATCAGCAAAATAAACAAGATAAAAATTGCCAACATTTAATATCGTTGGATTAGTAACCTCCGGAAAATTGTGATGAAAAACTTTACGGATTTTTGCAGAAGCATCAATTGAAGCCGAATGCAAAGGAGTGGCGAAGATGCCGAAGCTGCAGCTCGCAGCGAAGCATAGAAGAATAAGCTTTTTCATAATTATAATTTTAAGATGGTGAAGGAATGAGAGCTAAAATTATCGCCTTTCTTTGCCGGCAAAAAGCAAATTCGTATTGCCGGTAATCCTTGCTGGTATTGAGTTCTGTTAAGACGCAGTTAACAGTATGCCTGAACCATTTAATAATTATTCTGAACGATTATTTTTAGTGATTGAACTGAAAAGTGATTATTTGAATCGTCAAAAATATTTTGTTGCGATTTGTAGATGAACGGAAATTAAAAATCAGCGCCGCAATAAAACACAACCTGTGAAGGACAGGCCTTAAAATATTTTTTAAAGGATTTACTGAAAGAATAAACATCGTTAAAACCTACCTCGTAAGCCACTTCAGTTACCTGCCAATTGCCTTCGGACAAAAGTTGCATCGAGCGTTCGAGCCTTTGTTTCAAAAGGTATTGATAAGGAGATAATCCGAAAGCATTTTTAAAACAGCGAAAGAAATGAAACTTCGACAAACCTGCTTCCTTGGCAAGCGTATCGATATCCACTTTTCGCGATACGTCCTGATCAATAAAATTTTTAGCTTTTGTTAGTTGAAGTAATAAATCAGTGTTCACTGCTTTTTTTGAAGCGATATACTCTTTCATAACGCAGGAATTAAAAGTGATTAGAAATAATTGCATGCTCTCAAAAAATCTTTATCAAATTAATTTGTTTGAAGGACAGAGAAAGTTGCAAAATGATAAACGGAACTTTTCAGTTATAAAACAAAAAAAGCAGGAAAACTCCTGCTCACTATCAATTTTATTAGGAAATACTTTTATCCAAACAAATCACTGCTCAAATAACGATCACCCCGATCGCAAACGATAAAAACGATTATTCCTTTTTCCAATTCTTTACTCAACCTAAGCGAAGCTGCTGCTGCACCTCCGCTACTCGTTCCCGCAAAAATTCCTTCCTGTTTGGCTAGTTGCCTGCAAGTTTCTTCTGCTTCATCTTGTGAAACATCAATTATGCGATCAACTCTTTTTGGGTCAAAAATTTTAGGAATATATTCTTTTGGCCAACGGCGGATTCCTGGAATCTGCGATCCTTCGGATGGCTGGCAACCTACAATTTGAATGTTTGGGTTTTGTTCTTTTAAAAATTCGGAACACCCCATGATAGTTCCTGTAGTTCCCATCGAACTTACAAAATGAGAGATTTGGTGATCGGTATCTCTCCAGATTTCCGGGCCCGTGGTTTTATAATGCGCTGCCGGATTATCAGGATTAGCAAACTGGTTCAACAAAAAATATTCACCTGAAGCACCTTTTTCATCTGCATAATCACGACTCGCTTCCATACTTTCCATTAAGGTAACTTTTGCACCATAAGCTTCCATGATAAGTACTCTTTCGCGCGTAGAATTTTTAGGCATTATCAATTCTATTTGCAGGTTAAAAATGTTGGCCATCAACGCCAAAGCAATTCCTGTATTTCCGCTGGTTGCTTCTATCAATTTCGTATCGCTGTTTATCTCACCACGTTCCAACGCACTTTTTATCATGTTGAGTGCGGGCCTGTCTTTCACACTTCCACCAGGATTATTTCCCTCGAGCTTGGCGTATATTTTTACATTTGGATTCGGATTTAATCTTTGAAGTTCTACTATCGGTGTGTTTCCTACAGTATCTAAAATCGTTGGCATTACTTACACGTTATTATTTACAAATTTATTTTCTACGATGGTTATTTGTGGAATTTGAAAAACCAAAGAACCGGGAGGAACTGACTGTGTGAGCCAAACGTTGCCGCCAATAACAGATCCCTCGCCTATCAATGTATCTCCACCGAGAATCGTAGCGTTTGAATAGATCACGACGTTGTCTTCAATATTCGGATGGCGCTTTTGTTGTGACATACTTTTATTGATGCTCATTCCGCCTAAGGTAACACCCTGGTACATCTTTACATTTTTACCAATTACAGAAGTTTCGCCGATAACAATTCCCGTTCCGTGATCAATCATAAAATATTCGCCAATTTGGGCTGCCGGATGTATATCGATGCCAGTTTTGCTGTGGGCATATTCAGTAAGTATCCGTGGAATGAGCACCACCTCAAGTTTATGAAGAGCGTGGGCAATTCTGTAAAAACAAAGCGCAAAAAAACCCGGGTAAGCACGTATCACTTCAAATTCATTTTTCGCCGCCGGATCGCCCTGGTGAATCGCTTCAATATCAGTATTTAATATACGAAAAAGCTCAGGTAACTGCCTGAAAAAATCCGCACTTACTTTACGGTGATCACATTCGCTGCAAGCTTTTGTAGCATCCAATATTTGTTTCAGCTCATCCTGAAGTTTTAATAATTCTTCATTAATCGCCTCGGCTGTTGGAAACTTACATTTAGACATTTCAGGATATAATATACAAATGAGTTTGGAAGCCCAGTTGGCGATTACTTTATTCGAAGGAACCTGTTCTTTTTGCTGCTGCTTTAAGTAAAGATTGTTTAAAAATTCCTCGTTCATTATTCCACGATTTTTAAATTTCAGGATTGTAAAATTAAATGTTTATTTGAAGGCATGATGTTTTTTTACAAATTGACAGCAGTTGAAAGCAGATTTTGAATTTTTTTATGAGTAAAGCAAGAAAAAATAAGCGTTGTTGTTTTCTGTTTACAATTTCTTAACAATTTCACGACAAGATGACTGATTACTAGTAAAGCGAGATCGCTCAAGTGGCCTCGAATTATTCTTGGAGATCATCCTGATTTTTGCCTAAAAACCAATACCAGCAAGGACTTTCACATTTTATTGATACGATTAACATCCGTTAATATCAGATAATTTGATTATAATCCAGCAAACATTGGTTCTAATTTTGTTCAACTCACTGCTTAAATAGCAAAAATGAATAGTGAGCTATTAAACAAAATATAAAATATGAACTTAGAAAATATAAATTTGGTTAAAAGAGGCGCGTTTTGGGCAAACCTCAATAGAACCAATAAATTGAACGACACTTTATTTAAAAAAGATAACATGCTTCGACGATACAGGATCGCTACAAGTGTATTCTTTTTTATTGCCGGACTTACTTTTTCAACCTGGGCGAGCCGTATTCCTGCGATACAGGCCAAGTTGCATTTAAGTGACGGAGCGCTTGGTGGAGTGCTTTTTGCATTACCATCCGGTTTAATGTTAAGTCTTCCGTTATCCGGCTGGCTTGTTTCGAAATATGGAAGCAGGCCGATGATGATTGCGGGCGCTTTATTTTATCCTGCAATATTATTGTTGCTGGCTTCATCGACTTCTGTGTTTCAATTAACCATTTCGCTCTTTGCATTTGGCGTGATGGGCAACCTGATCAATATTGCGATGAACACGCAAGCGGTGGGCGTAGAGAGTTTATATGGACGATCTGTAATGGCCTCGTTCCATGGATTATGGAGTCTCGCAGGTTTTACAGGAGCGCTTGTTGGTGGTTTATTTGTATCAGCAGGAATTTCACCGCTTATTCATTTTTCAGTAATCGCCGCTTGTGCAACATTACTGGTTTTGCTTTTTTTCAAAAACTCTTTGCCACATGATACCGGCAATAATGAGCCACAAAAGCTTTTTGTAAAACCTGATGCGAAAATTCTTCTTTTAGGTTTGATCGCCTTTTGTACCTTATTATGCGAAGGTGCTATGGCTGACTGGAGCGGGGTTTATTTTAAAAAAATAGTAGAAGCGCCGGCTTCCATGATCACCCTTGGTTATGTAGCTTTTACAGCCATGATGGCAACCGGTAGATTTTTGGGAGATTGGCTGGTAACCAAACTGGGCGTAAAAAGGATGCTGCAGATAAGCGGAACAATGATTACTTCAGGCTTGTTGCTGTCTGTGTTGTTTCCTTACCTTATAAGTGCAACCTTAGGATTCTTGCTTGTAGGCTTTGGAGTTTCTTCAGTAGTTCCAATCGTTTATGGATTGGCTGGTAAATCTAAAACTATGTCTCCGGGAACCGCTTTGGCTTCAGTTTCTACGATTGGTTTTCTTGGATTTTTAATTGGTCCTCCCGTAATTGGTTTTATTGCCCAAGCCGTTAACCTTCGCTGGTCGTTTACGTTGATTGGTATTTTAGGTTTTGGAACAGCACTGCTGGCAAGAAAACTAAATTTAACCGGACGAGGGGATGATGACAGTGGAAATAATGAAGGGAAAACGAACAAGGAAAAACCCGAAAACCCTCGTAACGGTTTTGTAGCATGGCCTGAAACGCTTTATATCACAGCAGATAATGACAATTACGTATTTCATGGCCGAACAAGAGGTGGCGGCTATGTAGCGTATCCGAAAATAGGATAATCCAATCTTCCTGAACACATTTTTTTAATAGCGAAAGAGGGTCTGTTTTTGCAGCCCTCTTTCATTATTAATACAGTGAACGAATAAATTCGTAGATTTTTTATTTCTGAAAAAATTTTAAAACATTCCACAAAATAATCCCTATTCAGTCCTCAAATTATCAGCAGGATTGGCTAATGCTGCTTTGGTAGAATGAAACATGACAGTCAAAACTGAAGTAAGAACAATTACAAGCGCTGATACAATAAATGGGATAATTGAAATACCGTCATTATACGGAAACACCTTTAGCCACTTACTCATGAAATAATAGGCGATGGGAAAAGCAATTGATGCGGCTATTAAAGCCAACCACAAATAATTGATCGTAATCAGGCTGACGATTTGTGAAATGCTGGCACCCATCACCCTTCGAATGCTGATTTCCTTTTGCTTTTGCTGAGTAGTGAAAGCTGTGAGTCCGAGCAGGCCAAGGCAAGTGATCATAATCGTAAGAATAGAAAAAGCAGCAAATATCTTCCCACGCTTTTGGTCAGCCGCGTATTGTGAATTAAAATCTTCATCAAGGAATTTATATTCAAAAGGAAGATTTGGAAAATATTTCTTCCAGGTATTTTCCACTTTTGCAATTGTATTTTTTAGCTCGGAAGTGTTCATTTTGACTTGAATCATATTGCCGTTTGGCCCGTAAAAAAAGAGCAACGGTTCAATAGGATTGTACAAAGATTTCTGGTTAAAATCTTTTACAACTCC
>Ga0157371_10004536_pt1 | contig 12096 bp, 12 predicted proteins | sample C45metaG_FD_113462 | JGI IMG/M metagenome (GOLD analysis project Ga0157371, IMG submission 113462) | Corn rhizosphere microbial communities from Kellogg Biological Station, Michigan, USA - C4-5 metaG | ecosystem: Host-associated > Plants > Roots > Rhizosphere > Soil | place: USA: Michigan... | reverse complement strand
TATAAAGCAAAAAATGAAATTGGAAATGCCACCTTTATTTCTTCGATAAAAGACGAAAATCCTATGTTTGACAGCATTGATGTTTCTAAAAATATTTTCGATTTTCATTTCAGGAATAACCCAGCTTCTCCAGCCGTAAATGCAGGCACTGCCACGCCTTTTCTATATGATCTGGACGACAAAAAAAGAGATTCTACTCCCGACATTGGCTGTTATGAAAGATAGAATATATTGAAAAGAGAAACCTAAATATTTGTTTGTTTACTGTTGACACAGGATCTTAAAAAAATATTATAATAGTCATTCTGATCAAAACCGGTAATCATCAATGATCATATCCGCATCAGACAACTCTTCTTTTGGTTCCGTGGTTGCTATCGCTATTACTTTCATTCCGGCAGCTTTTGCAGACTTTATTCCTACAACTGCATCTTCAAAGACCAAACAATTTTTTGTCGGAACATTCAACAGTGAAGCAACTTTTAAATAGATTTCGGGATCTGGTTTTCCTTTTTTTATGTGAGAAGAATTTATTACCGTTTTAAAATATTTTTTTATAGGAATATTTTCAAACATGAAATCAATATTGGGCTGAATGCCAGAGGTAGCAATAGCAATAGGAATATTTTTAGTTTTTAATATTTCTAAAAAATCGATTAGCCCGGGCACCGGCTTTATAAAAGGTTTGTAAATATCCCGGTAAAGCGCTTCTTTTTCCAAAGTATGTCTCGTCGCTTCTTCGTCACTGATCTGTTTTCCAAAAATATACCTGACCGCATCTGCATTCGTGCGGCCGTTCATGTTTGCGTTAAATTCTTCCTCAGAAATTCGTTTGCCTATTTTCTCTAAATATTTTTCCCATGTTTGGCGGTGATAAGAATTATTATCTATTAAGGTTCCATCAAGGTCAAAAATTACCGCTTTTGTTTCAAATTTATTCACAATCTCTTCAACAATTTGCCGCAGTGCAGTTTCCATACTTTTTTCAATTGCCTTTTTTTAAGTGGAAAACAAAGGTCGGATAAATGTCAATCAATCTTTATCAATATATTTTTATGATTCGTTACCTTTATAGAAAAAACAAATGAAAAAGATGTTTTACGCGGGAATTTCCCTGCTGTTATTTTCGTTTATCATTCCGTCTTCAATTTCAAATACTATGAAAGCCGAAACAATTTATCAATTCAAAGTGCCTTCTCTTAACGGCGGCACCATCGACTTCTCGCAATTTAAGGGAAAGAAAATTTTGGTGGTAAATACCGCTTCTAAATGCGGCAATACTCCCCAATATGAAGACCTTGAAAATCTATACAAACAATATAAAGATAAACTGGTAATCGTCGGTTTTCCTGCCAATAATTTTGGCGGCCAGGAGCCGGGCAGTAATAGTGAAATAGCTGAATTTTGTAAAAAAAATTACGGCGTTACCTTTCCTATGGCAGCAAAAGTTTCAGTAAAAGGAGATGATATCGCTCCTATTTATAAATACATACTTCAGCAAGCTGAAAAAAATGGATTCACTGATCCTATTAAATGGAATTTTACAAAATTCTTATTTAATGAAAATGGCGATTTTATTACTGTTTTCAATAACCGCGATCGGTTAATCCCTAATAATCCTGATCCAAAAGGTAGCGAAGCCTATGAAAAATTAATCAGTTATCTGAAGTGATGAATTGCAAATGAAATAACGTTCACCTTTTTAAATTGATCTACCTAAAACACAGCAATAGCAAGATACTTCTATGCAATTCGACCAGGTAATAGCGGATGACCGAATAAAACAACGGCTGAAAGAATTAGTTCAAAAAAACCGGCTTTCTCACGCACTTTTATTTCTTTCGAGGGAGGGAAGCGGCGCTTTGCCTTTGGCAGTTGCTTTTGCGCAATACGTCCTTTGTGAAAAAGTAAACAGTAAATCAACTAAAAACGCTATTTCGTTATTTGGAGAAGAAGAAGTTGAGCAAAATCCGGAACTGTTAGAAGATAGTTGCGGGCAGTGTTCTTCCTGTATTAAAGCCAGTCAGTTGATTCATCCTGACCTGCATTTTTCTTATCCTGCTTTAAAAAGGGACAGCAATCATAAGCAGGTTTTGAGCACTGATTATATCACAGAATGGCGTGAATTTATTCAGCAATATCCATATAATAATGTCGCCGATTGGGTAGATTTTTTAAAAGAAAATTCTAAATCAAAAATTGAAAATCCTGCAAGCAAGCAGGCAAATATGACGGTTTTTGAATGTGATGCTATTTCTCATAAGCTCAGTTTAAAATCCTTCGAAAGTGATTATAAGATCCTGATTATGTGGATGCCGGAATTTTTGGGCAAAGAAGGAAATAAACTGCTTAAACTGATTGAAGAACCGCCGCCAGATACACTTTTTATTTTTATCGCAGAAGATGAAAATGCGATTTTGCCAACAATTTTATCAAGAACACAGTTGGTAAAAATCCCTTCTCTTTCTAATCAACGAATTGAAGACGTATTGATAAAAAATTATCAATTAACCTCAGAAAAAGCAGCGGAAATTGCGGCAGTGTCAGAAGGCAATTTTAGGGAAGCATTGCAATTGTTACAAGCTCCGGAAGAAGATTCACAAGCACAGGTAAGGGAATGGCTGAATGTGATTTTAAAGAACAATGTCGCAAATCAATTAAAATGGCTTGATGAAATTAACAAGGTCGGAAGGGAAAAACAAAAACAATTTTTGAGGTATTTTATTCATTTACTGGAGCAGGGAATACGCGCCGCCTATCTGGATGAGGATGACTTACGAATGATTCCAAAAAATGAAAAGGATTTTGCTCTACGTATGAATAAAATTTGTGCAACAGAGGCGCAGGAGGCAATGATCAGGGAACTGGATAATGCTATCTACCATATTGAAAGGAATGCTCACGCTAAAATGTTATTTCATGCATTAACGATTCGCTTTTTTCACATAATTAAAGATAATTCGCTAATTTTGGTACATTAGATTAAGGAAATTAGTCAGTCATTTATAATTATGTTACGATTTGATTTTGGCCGTATCTAAAGTATCTTCTTTAGCCCGGAAAAGTTTAGTGACTTTACGTAAATTCGTATCTTTTTCTCCTACAAGCATGCGGAAAAAATTATACAACTAAGATTAATGCTCCTTTTCAAATTATTATATAATTTATTTTTATAAATATTTCTATGGGATGTACGACTTGTGGAACAGGAAAACCAAATGGTTGTAAAAGCAATGGAGGTTGCAGCTCGGGTGGATGTAACAGATTAAACGTCCATGATTGGCTGGCAAATTTGCCGATCGATGATATGGAAAGCTCCTGTCGGATTGTAGAGGTTTCATTCAACCAGGGAAGCCGGAAAGATTTTTACAGAAACAACACTTTAAATATTTTTTCAAAGGGAGATATCATTGCAGTTGAAGGTGTCAGTGGCTTTGATGTGGGAACGGTAAACCTTACAGGAGAATTAGTTCGGCTTCAGTTGAAAAAGAAAAGAGTTGACGAAAACAGTTCTGACATAAAAAAAATTCTTAGATTAGCGACGGATAATGATATCATCAAATGGAAAGAAACAAAAGCCCGCGAACGTGAAGTGCTGATCAGGAGTCGCGCAATTGCCCGGCAGTTAAATCTGGATCTTAAGATGTCGGAGGTTGAAATCCAGGCAGATGCAAGAAAAGCCACCTTTTTTTATATAGCAGATGAGCGGGTTGATTTTCGTGAATTAATTCGAATTTACGCGACCGAGTTCAAAGTAAAAGTTGAAATGAAACAGATCGGGGCGCGACAAGAAGCAGGAAAGGTAGGAGGTATAGGAAGTTGCGGACGCGAACTTTGCTGTAGTACATGGCTAACAGATTTTAAAAGTGTAAATACCAACGCCGCCCGATATCAAAATCTCAGTATTAATCAAACAAAATTAAGCGGCCAGTGCGGAAGATTAAAATGCTGCTTAAACTATGAATTAGACACATATCTCGACGCGTTGCAGCACTTTCCGGAAGACGCGGATGTAATTGAAGTAGCGAAAGGCCGTGCTTTTTTGGTTAAAAAAGATATTTTTAGAAACTTGATGTGGTATACGATGGCGGACACTACCAAACATTATCCATTAACTATTGAGACGGTAAAAAAAATACAAGAGCAAAATAAAAAAGGCATTAAACCCGAAGCGCTGGAAACAGTAGAGATTGTTAGCGGGAAACCAAAAGAAGTTGAACCTGAATTCGTAGATGTAGTAGGTCAAATTAGTCTTAAATCCTTGGAAAAAAATAACAGGAAAAGAAAAGGAAACGACCGTAAACCTAAGGCCACAGACAAAGGAACCGCGAATCGGAACCAGCCTGCAAGCGTGCAAAACCGCTCTGGTCAAAATCAAAAAAACAAACAACGTCCTCACAATAATAACAGAAAACGGCCGCCAAAAGAATTATAACAATTTGATTATCAGTAGGATACACTTTTCGTCAAAACGCTCTTGATAGAGATTAAGGGGAGACCGCCCCTTTTTATTTGATAGCAATCGGATAAAGAAAGGTAGGTGTCATAAAAACGTTTCGATTGCACTTTTTTTAGCTGTAATATTGTTGTATTTCTATTTCTTCCATTACAATATCAGGAACAAGATATCTAATCGATTTCTTCTCGTGAATCATTTGTCGGATTTGCGTGCTGGATATATCAAGTAAAGGAGCCTGTAGTACTTTTACTTTCTCATTTAATTTCTGTTTACTTACTTTAAATCCCGGTCTCTCATAAACAATGATAGGATAGTTTTCCAGGAGAACTTCACTGTTTTTCCACTTTGTTATATTTTGAAAACTATCACTTCCGAGTATTAAAGAAAAACAATCTTTTGGATGCTTCTCGCGCAAATAGCTCAAAGTATCAATAGTATAAGACGGCTTCGGAAGTTTAAACTCAATACTGGAAGAACGCAACTTTTTTTCTCCTTCTATTGACAAATCAATTAAATGCTTCCGGTGATTTTCGTTTATTAAAGATCTTTGATCTTTAAAAGGATTTTGGGGAGATACAACCAACCAAACGCGATCAAAATCCGTATAATTAGCCACATAATTGGCAATTATCAAATGACCATTGTGTACAGGATTAAAAGAACCGAAGTACAAACCTATTTTCATACGCTTTTCAAATATTTACAACTTCATCAACTATAATTTGCTCCGCTTCATTTAAACGCAAGCTAAGAGAATAGCCGGCAACCAGGACATAAATCGGATCTCCCAACGGCGCCTTTTTCCAAACGGTAATCTCTTCGTCCGGCAGACAGCCCATTTCCATTAACTTTAAAACAATCTCATGATTTTCAAAAGACTTAATCTTTACTTTTGTTCCGGCTTTAACCTGTGATAATTTCATTCTTTCTGATATCTTATGTAACATAATGGGCAACTAAAACATGGGTACGATTACTTTTCAAAAACACAACGTTTCCTTTCCTTTAAAAGAAACACCACTAATAAAATCTTTTTTGACTTCAATTTTCGCAAGAGAAGGCACTGACTTTAAAGCTGTTTCTTTTATTTTTTGCACCGATGAATTTTTGTTAAAATTAAATCAACAATATCTGAATCATGATACCCTTACAGATATTTTAACGTTTACCCTCTCTGAAACAAGTATGCCTATTGTTTCAGAAATTTATATTAGCGTCGAAAGGGTGAAAGAAAATTCGCAAAATTTAAATATTTCCTTTTCTATGGAATTGTGCAGAGTTATGATTCATGGCGTCCTCCACCTGTGCGGTTACAACGACCGCACAAAAAGCGAAAAGAGGACAATGAGAGCAAAGGAGGACTTTTACCTGTCTGGAATTTAACGTTTCACGTGAAACAAAGGAGGCGTTTCACGTGAAACGCTCCAGCCCACAGCCTTGATTTTAGTATTTTTGTAAAATGTTTAATGAATACGATGTGATTGTCGTTGGCGCCGGGCACGCAGGTTGCGAAGCGGCGGCAGCAGCAGCTAATTTAGGAAGCCGCGTTCTTCTTATTACTATGAATATGCAGAACATGGCGCAGATGAGTTGCAATCCCGCAATGGGAGGAATAGCAAAAGGACAAATAATAAGGGAAATCGACGCATTGGGCGGATACTCGGCAATTGTTTCTGATGAAAGCATGATACAATTTAGAATGCTAAATAAAAGTAAGGGGCCGGCAATGTGGAGCCCGAGAACTCAAAATGATCGGATGCTTTTTTCACAGAAATGGCGCCTTATGCTGGAAAAAACATCTAATGTTGACTTTTACCAGGATTCTGTGGTTGGTTTAACCAAAAAGAACGACGTAATAACAGGGGTGAGAACTTCTCTCGGTCATACGATTCAAGCAAAATCGGTCGTTCTGACTAACGGAACCTTTCTGAATGGTACTATTCATATAGGAGAGCGGCAAGTAAACGGGGGAAGAGTTGCGGAAAAGTCGTCAACAGGAATAACAGAACAATTGGTACAATGGGGATTTGAGAGTGCGAGGTTAAAAACTGGTACCCCTCCAAGAATAGATGGCCGTTCTTTGGATTATTCAAAAATGGAAGAACAAAAAGGAGATGAAGAGATAGTAGGATTTTCCTTCCTTCCAACTAAAAAACCGAAAGAATTAAGAAGTTGCTGGATTACTTATACAAACAAGGAAGTTCACGATATTCTAAGAGCCGGCTTTAATAAAAGTCCAATGTTTCAGGGAAGAATTAAAGGAACGGGGCCGAGGTATTGCCCAAGCATAGAAGATAAAATTAATAGGTTTGCGGAGAGAGAAAGACATCAACTTTTTGTAGAACCTGAGGGAAGGGACACAATTGAGGTTTATGTGAATGGATTTTCTTCTTCTTTGTCAGAAGAAACTCAATTTCAAGCTTTGAGGCAGGTGCCGGGATTTGAGAACTGTAAAATGTTTAGGCCAGGATACGCCATTGAATACGACTATTTTCCTCCAACCCAGCTTAAGATGACGTTGGAAACTAAAACCATTAAAAATTTATTTTTTGCCGGGCAAATCAATGGTACCACAGGATATGAAGAAGCAGCCTGCCAAGGGATAATGGCAGGAATTAATGCTCACCAAAATGTTTTTGGCCACAGTCCCTTTATTTTAAAAAGAAATGAAGCATATATTGGTGTATTAATCGATGATTTGATTAATAAAGGGACGGATGAGCCATATAGAATGTTTACAAGCAGGGCCGAATATAGAACGCTACTACGGCAGGATAACGCCGATCTCCGTTTGACAGAAAAGAGTTTTAGAATAGGCCTTGCTTCTCAGCAAAGAATGAACCTGATGATTGAAAAAAGAGAGGAGATAGCTCAAATAATAGAAGTTCTGGAACAAATAAAATTATCGCCGTTGGAAGTGAACGACTTTTTAACGGAGAGAAATTCAACAGTGTTAACTCAAAAATGTACAGCATCTCAAATCCTTCTGCGACCGGGAATTACTCTTTTAGATCTTACAACTTCAATAGAAGCGATACGCGCTAAAGTCGGTAAATATCAGCAGAAGTCATTGGAACAAGCTGAAATACAAATTAAATATGGCGTTTATATAAAGAAGGAGGAAGAAATAGTAAAAAAAATGAGCGGGTTAGAAGAACAGATAATTCCAGATTCGTTTAATTATGAAAATATTTCTTCTCTTTCAAATGAAGCGAAACAAAAATTTAAAAAAATAAAACCGCAAACGCTTGGACAAGCAAGCAGAATAAGTGGGGTAAACCCTACTGACGTTCAAATCCTAATGGTTTATATGGGACGCTAGGTCTTCCTGATAATTAAAAATTATGCAATTAAAATTAAAACCTAATTTGAGTAAAAATAAAGTGTTCGAAATAGTAAAACAGTATTTAGAGCAAGACGCTTTTACTATAATAAATTCCGACGAAAACCGTCCATGGGGCGGCTTTTATGTAATTGACGAAAATCAATCAGAAAAGTTTATCGACTTCTTTTTTTCGGATGTTCCGGACCTGAAAACGCAAAATTTTGGCAAATTAAGTCCGAAAATATTAATTGTAGAAAAAGGAAAACGTTTAAGCTGGCAATACCATTTTCGCAGGGCAGAAATATGGAAAATAATAGCCGGAGAAGTAGGTATCGTACGAAGTGAAACCGACTCAGAAAATGAGCTACAGATCAAAAAAGAAGGAAATATAATTACGCTAAAACAAGGAGAACGACATAGGCTGATTGGATTAAATAGCTGGGGTGTTGTTGCGGAAATCTGGCAGCATATAAATAAAAATGAACCAAGTAACGAAGATGATATTGTTCGGCTCCAGGACGATTTTGGTAGATGATTCACCTAAAGCACTAGGCGAGCAATTATTAGAAAAATAGTTAAAATACAAAAACCCTTTCAAAAAAGGGTTTTTGTGGTGTGGGGCGGGATTGAACCGCCGACACAAGGATTTTCAGTCCTTTGCTCTACCAACTGAGCTACCGCACCAATAATGGCCGGCAAAAATAGAATTATTCAGTTAAAATAAAAATTCCTTTTTTTAATTCTTTAATTGCCATATTCCACCAAAAACTTGATCCGCATAATTTTTAGTTGCTCTAAAGAGTAATTGCCATCAGAAAGCTCTTCTTTTGCAATTTCAAGGCTGGAGGTTTGACAACCTTTAAAATAATCAATTATCTCTTCTCTTTCATAATCTTCCACAAGATCCTCAATTGCATAATCCAGATTTAATTTAGTCCCGCTTGCAACAATGGTTTCCATTTCTTCTAACAATTCCTCAAGCTTTAAAGTTCTATTTTTCGCTATTGTTTCCAACGGCATCTTCTTATCAACATTCTGAATAATAAAAATCTTATTGTTATTCCTGTTTACCACACTTTTCATTACAAAATCTTCAGGCTTCTCTATTTCATTTTCTTCGACATATTTTTCAATCAGATTGACAAACGGTCTTCCAAATTTTAAAGCTTTTCCCACACTTACTCCCTGGCACTTCTCCAACTCTTTCAGCGTAGTTGGATACAACGTTGCCATATCAATCAAACTATTTTCCAAAAAAATAACAAAAGGCGGCAAATTTCGCTTTTTGGCCTCTTGCTGCCGCAAATCTTTTAACAGTTGGATTAATTTATCGTCCGTAGCTACGCCTTCCGTTATTTCAGCCGGGTTATCATCCTCTTCGTCACCATCTGTTTCGTAAATGTGATTCAAAGCAATTTTAAATGAAGTTGGCTTTTTCAAAAAAGCTTCTCCTTTTTTTGTAAACTTTAAAAGCCCATAATCCTCAATATCCTTTTGAATCAGGTTTTCCAAAAGCATCTGCCTGATTAAAGAATTCCAAAAGTGTTCATCTTTTTCCTTGCCACTTCCAAATACCGGCTTTTCTTCATGCCGGTACATTTTGATTTGCGGATTCAGCTTTCCAACTATTACCGGGATCATATATGTAATCGGGAACCTTTCTTCCAAAGCCCGAATTGCCTTTAAAGCGATTAAAACTTCTGCTTTTGCCTCAATCAATTCTTTCGGATTTTTACAATTATCGCATTTACCGCCACAATTGTCCTTTGTGTAAATCTCACCGAAATAATTCAACAACATTTTCCTTCTACAAACGCCGCTTTCAGAATAAGCGACTGTCTCATTAATCAGCTGAGCGCCGATTTCTCTTTCACTCAGAGATTTATCACGCATCAAATGTTCCAGTTTTGCTACGTCCTTATGAGAATAATAAAGAAGACATTTCCCCTCTAAACCATCCCGGCCGGCGCGACCGGTTTCCTGGTAATAATTTTCTATTGATTTAGGAATATTATAATGTATAACAAAGCGAATATCAGGCTTGTCGATTCCCATTCCAAACGCAATAGTCGCAATAATCACCTGAATTTCTTCTCCTAAAAACTGATCCTGTCTTTTCGCGCGCAATTTAGTATCCAATCCCGCGTGGTAAGCAACTGCTTTAATCCCATTTGCGACCAAAGTTTCTGCAAGTTCTTCTGTTGTTTTCCGGTTCAGCGTATAAATAATTCCGCTCTTGCCTTTGTTCTGAGATATAAATTTTACAATACTTTTGATCGCCTGATCTTTTTTAACCTTCGGCACAACTTCATAGTATAAATTTGAGCGGTTAAAGGAAGAAATAAAAATATTTGGATCACGAAGGCCAAGATTTTTAATAATGTCGCTTTGTACTTTAGGCGTAGCAGTAGCCGTTAGCGCAATCACAGGAATTTTTTCATCTATCTGATTCATAATTTCCCGCAATCTTCTATATTCCGGCCTGAAATCATGGCCCCACTCGCTGATACAATGCGCTTCATCAACGGCAAAAAAAGAAATTTTTAAATCTTTAAAAAATTCAACATTTTCTTCTTTAGTCAATGTTTCAGGTGCCACATATAGCAGCTTGGTATTTCCGGAAAGCAAATCATCCTTCACTGCTTTTTGTTGCCCTTTATTCAAGGAGCTATTTAAAAAATGAGCGATACTATCAGTGCTACTATACCCCCTTACCAGATCAACCTGGTTTTTCATTAAAGCAATTAATGGAGAAACAATTATTGCACAGCCATCAGATATCATGGCCGGCAATTGATAACAAAGGCTCTTTCCGCCACCTGTTGGCATTATTACGAAAGTGTCTTTGCCTGATAGCAAACTTTTAATGATTTCTTGCTGTGGCTCTTTAAATGAATTAAATCCAAAATGTTTTTGTAAATGCTCTACTAATGATCCTTCGTTTATTTTTAGTGACTTGTTTCCTGATTCTGAAGTGTTTGAAGTTTTCGGTTTTGGTTTACGTATTGTTTTTGTTGCGGACATGGTTTTTCGTTTCTACTGTACTATCTTTTTAAGGCTCCAAAGTTAATTTATAAATTTAAAACTAAGGTTAAAGTTATGATATAGTACTAGCTTTTTATTCATTATCCGGTTAAGGTACTAACTTTTGATGTGAAAAAATCAAAATACTTTTGCTTTGCCTAATCATTCAATTCCACTAAGTTTGCCGTCTTGAAAAAAATTATTTCATGTTTGTCGTTGGATGATAAAAAGTTGCTATTTTGAATCGTTGTTAAATGAAAAATAATATCATTGATACTGGTAAACGAACAATTATTGCAGAATCTTATTCTATTGCCGGAATAGAAAAATTTATAGATAAGGATTTCGAAAAAGCGGTTACCGCAATTTACAAATCAAAAGGCCGGCTCGTGATAAGCGGAATAGGCAAAAGTGCAATTGTGGCACAAAAAATTGTTTCCTCTTTAAATAGTACAGGAACGCCCTCACTTTTTTTACACGCTGCAGATGCGATTCATGGTGATATCGGTATGGTTCAGCATGACGATATTGTTATGATCATTAGCAAAAGCGGCGACAGCCCGGAAATAAAAGTATTGGTTCCGCTGGTAAAAAATTTTAAGAACACGCTGATCGCTATGTGTGGAAACAAGCAAAGTTACCTGGCAAAATGCGCAGATATTTTTTTGAATACGACAATAGAATCAGAAGCGTCTGCAGATAATCTGGCACCAACAAGCAGTACAACCGCACAAATGGTTATGGGAGATGCCATTTGTGTTTGCCTGATGGAATTGCGTGGATTTGGTTCAGAAGATTTCGCCAAGTTTCATCCCGGAGGCGCATTGGGGAAAAAATTGTACCTCCACGTAGGAGATCTTTCCGTAAATAATGAAAAACCTTCAGTCAGCAAAGAAAGCGCGTTAAAAGATGTAATTATTGAAATAACAAAAAAACGTTTAGGCGTCACTGTTGTCCTTGACAATGACAAAAATATTAGCGGAATCATTACCGATGGCGACCTGAGAAGAATGTTGGAAAAGGATTTGTATCATAAAAATGTAAAAGCCGCTGATATCATGACCTTAAATCCTAAGACGATTGATAGTAAATCGCTGGCTGTAAATGCACTTGATATCATGCGAAAAAAAAATATAACGCAATTGATTGTTACCGAAAATAATAATTATGCCGGTATCATCCATTTGCACGATCTGATTAGGGAAGGAATAATTTAAATAAAACTTATGATGAATAAAAACAATTATGTAGCCATCATGGCTGGTGGTATTGGAAGTCGTTTTTGGCC
>Ga0157371_10004534_pt1 | contig 12097 bp, 7 predicted proteins | sample C45metaG_FD_113462 | JGI IMG/M metagenome (GOLD analysis project Ga0157371, IMG submission 113462) | Corn rhizosphere microbial communities from Kellogg Biological Station, Michigan, USA - C4-5 metaG | ecosystem: Host-associated > Plants > Roots > Rhizosphere > Soil | place: USA: Michigan... | reverse complement strand
TTCGCATTTACATAAGAAGAAACAAAGACAGAATCATCGTAAGCGGGGTTAGGATTTTTTGTCCAATATTGATAGCGCGAAATAAGATTATTTGTTTGCCTGTAATACGCGGTTGCGATGATATTATTTCCATTTCTGAAATTAACATCATAAGAAAGCTCGAACAAATTGGTGAACTCCGGAACGAGGTTCGCATTACCTACACTAATATTCAACGGATCGCTGAAATCATAATAAGGAATCAACTGCCAGAAATTAGGCCTGTTTATTTTTCTTGAATAATTTAATTGAAGATCCTGTTTGTCATTAATTTTTTGAGTTAAGAAAACACTTGGGAAAAAACTTAACGGATAAGAATTACTGAATTTTTGATTTGAATCAACCAGTTCTCCGGCATATTTTGAACTTTCAATTCTGCCTCCCAACTGGTAAGTAAAATCATGAATTTTTTGCGAGAATGTAAGATAGCCGGCATATACCTGGTCGGTATATTTATAATTGCTGTTCAGTGCTTTCATGCTCAGGTATTTTCCTGAATTATAATCAAAAAGAAAATTCTGATTGTCGCTGTTTGAATTTCTGATTTGTCCTCTCACGCCTGCTTCCAGCTTTAATTTATCATTGATCGGATTGGAGTAATCAGATTGAAAAGTAAGATTATCGCTCGTTCCGTTGCCGGAAGTTCTTTGTTGCGTTTTCGGCCCGTTTTCAGTTCCGTCAGCATTATAATATTGAGTTCCGATATCCTGCAAATTGGAATTTTTGCTGTAATCATAATTTACATCCGCAGTGATATTTTTATTCGGCTTCGCAAAATTATGTTTGAAGCTTAATTTACCATTATAATTATTCCACGTAAAGTCTCCATTGCTAAGGCTATTACCGGTATTGTGTGTAGTGATTCCATTTAATGTAGTGTCCCTGATAATATTAGTATATTCATTATCACCAAATTTGCCCTGCCGGATTCCGCCGGAAACAGTAAGCGTATTTCTGTTATCCATAAAATAATCGAAGCCTAAATTACCGCCAGCCATGCGGCCGTCATTGGTAGGATTACTTGTTTGTAAAAGATCCGCGACTGTTCCGTTTACATTATCTACACGGTTATTGGTTTTTGAACTTTTCGATTTGAAGTGAAAATAATTCCCGCTGGCAAAGAAATTGATTTTACCCTGGCGTATATTAATGTTTCCTCCCAGGTTGGTCCCTCCTCTTGTATCAATACCCGCTCTTACATTACCATTGTAACCCGGTTTTTTATTTTTCTTCATTACAATATTAAGAATACCTGCGCCGCCACCGGAAGCATCAAATTTTGCGGAAGGGTTGGTAATAATTTCGATGCTTTCGATTTCATCAGCAGGGATTTCATCGAGCGTTAGAGTTGTAGGTCTTCCATCTACAAAAATTTGCGGAGTTGCATTTCTTAACGTCACATTTCCATCAATATCAACGTTCACAGAAGGAACATTTCTCATTACGTCAACCGCAGTTCCGCCAACGCTGGTAAGACTTTTATCGACATTAAAAACTTTACGGTCGATGCTCATTTGCATCATCGGTTTGCTGGCAGTAACTACTACATCAGCCAATTGTTTTTCCTGGGGCAGCAATTTGATATTTCCAAGATCTCTGTCAATGGCGTTCAACATCTGGTTCATATCGCCACCCATTTTCAGATTGAAAGAGATTTCGTCGGTATAGGGTGCGTGCCCAACTGAACTGATCAATAATTGGTATTTTCCAAAAACCGGTAATTTATCAATACTAAACTCACCTTTTTTATCAGTAAGCATTGCAGCAACAATTACAGATCTCGGCTTTTTTGTTGCCGTATCCATTTTGGTTTGCATCAATTGAACAGATGCCGCCTCAATTGGTTTGTTCGTATTTCCATCGATCACTTTTCCATAAAAATGTCCAACGTTCATGTTTCTTCCTCCGGCAGGACGGTTAGCTGGTGCTTGCGGATATTGAGCCATTGAGGTTGCGGCTGCAAATACGAATAAAAAAGCCAGGTAAAATTTTTTAATTTTCATTATTGCGCGGTTTATTTTTTTGATCTTTTTTAAATCCGGCTGCAAATCTCAAGTCATATTCTGCTAACTATTTTTTAATTATAGATGAATGGTATTTAATAAAGAGCCAACGGTTAAAATGCATTAACATATCACAATGAATTTTTTTATAAATGGCAGATTTTTTTTGCAAAAACAAAAAAAGGTAAAAGGTAAAATCATTTGTTCTTTTACCGGAAATTTTCATTTAATTTTGCTGTCCCAAAAACGGTGGCTGTAGCTCAGTTGGTTAGAGCATCAGATTGTGGTTCTGAGGGTCGTGGGTTCGAGCCCCATTAGCCACCCAAATAAAAATTCCCACTCTCCTGAGTGGGTTTTTTAATGCTGGTATTTTCCAAATAATCCTTTTTTGAAACCGTACATACTTTTGCAAAAACCTTTGTTAATTCAATCCCTTAATTTTAAAGTAGAAATTTAATTTCTTTTACTTTTACTTATGAACCCAATAATCAGTTTTATTATGAGCAAAAAATTTATTCCCGTACTTATTATTCTAATATTAGGTGGCTTATTCATTGGATATGGAGTGATGGGAAGAAGCGAACACAATGATGATCCGAAAACAAAATACCAAAAAATACTTCAGAATGTCGGCATCGTTTTAGAACAAGGCCATTACAATCCTAAAAAAATTGACGACAAATTTTCCCAAGAAGTTTTGAAAAAATATGAGGAAGATCTTGATCCTGATAAATATATTTTTCTTCAAAAAGATATTGATGCTTTCAAGAAATATGAAAACCGGATTGATGATGAAATTCATGGAGCGCCCTTAGAATCTTTTTATGCCATCAGCGATACTTATTTAAAAAGACTGGCAGAAGTTTCTGCTTCTTACAAAGAAATTTTAAAGCATCCTTTTGATTTTACCAAAGAAGAATATTTGCAAACTGATGGGGACAAAAGAAATTATCCAAAAACAATTGAAGAGCGAAATGATTATGGAAGAAAACGTTTGAAATACCTGGTTTTGGTTAGATATGTGGATCTTCAGGAACAAAGAGATTCAAGTGCTAATAAAGATTCTGCTTCGGTAGCAGATTCTACTCTTCAACGTCGGGCAATCGGTATTGTTTCCAAACAAATGGACCGCTATTTTGAAACTTTAAAAAATCACAATACCTCTGATGATCTGTTCAGTGATTTTGTAAATTCCATCACCAGCACGATGGATCCGCATACAACTTATTTTGCACCCGTTGACAAAAGAAGTTTTGATGAAATGTTGAGTGGAACATTTTATGGAATCGGAGCGCAGTTGCAGGAAAAAGATGGGAAAATAACCATTGCAAGTTTGATCACAGGAATGCCGGCATGGAAAACCAATCAAATCACACCTGGTGATGAAATACTAAAAGTTGGACAGGGAGATGCCACTCCGGTTGACGTTACCGGTTATGCAGTAACCGACGCTGTTAAATTGATCAGAGGTGAAAAAGAAGGATCGGAAGTAAGGCTTACATTAAAAAAAGCGGATGGAACCGTAAAGGTAGTTCCGATCAAAAGAGGTAAAATTTCTTTGGACGACACTTTTGCAAGAAGTGCCGTCATCAATAATAACGGACATAAGATCGGTTATATTTATTTGCCTGAATTTTATGCAGACTTTGATAATCCTTCCGGAAGACGCTCTGCTACTGATGTTGCCAAAGAAGTGCAGAAATTAAAAGATGCTCATGTGGAAGGAATTGTAATGGATTTGAGAGGAAATGGCGGCGGATCTTTATCAGATGTGGTGGATATGGTTGGATTGTTTATTAAAGGCGGTCCTGTCGTGCAGGTAAAAGGCCGCGAAGGAGCTGCAACCATTTTGCCTGATAAATACAAAGAAAAAGATCCTTTATATTCCGGACCGTTGGCGGTTATGGTGGATGAATTAAGTGCTTCGGCTTCTGAGATTTTTGCTGCTGCCATCCAGGATTATCATCGTGGAATCATTATCGGAAGTTCTTCAACTTACGGAAAAGGAACCGTTCAAAGAAGTGTTTCTTTGGATCCTCAGTCAGAAAATCCTTTCTTCAATCATCCTTCTGAAGGTTTGGGAGATGTAAAATTGACATTCAGAAAATTCTATAGAATTAACGGTGGCGCTACACAATTGAGAGGTGTTGTTCCGGATATTATTATTCCCGACAGGTTGGAAAATGCAAAATTGCGCGAGAAAGATAATCCGGATGCTTTGCATTGGGATGAAATTCCAAAAGCCAATTATACCTTATGGAATCCGGGATACAGCTATGCTCCTGTTGTTCAAACCGTAAATGAAGATATCAGCAAAAACCTCGATTTTAAAGGAATCAAAAACGAGGTTACCTTGCTTGATAAATACAGAAATGATGAAACTCCGTTAAATATTGTGAAGTACAAACAAATGCAGAAAGATATTTTGCAGGCTTCCCAAAAATTAGATTCTTTCCTGAAATCTCCTTCTGACATGCGTGTACAAACTTTGCCTTCAGATTCACTGGAAATTGCAGGCGATACTGCAAAAGTTTCAAGGCAAACACAATTCATCAAATCAATTGGTAGCGATATTTATGTAAATGAAACGGTCAAAGTTTTAGAAAAAGTAATTGGAGAAGAACAAATAGCACAGAGAAAATAAACATACTTTACCAAAATCAATTCTGAGCAAAACCGGTGTTCACACCGGTTTTGCTGTTTTTAATCCCGATCAATTAGAAACAAAAAAAGAAATAGAATTATTCGTTTGTTCACTCTATTTTCAAATGAAAATGATTTTCAACATCGCTTTTCTTAATTCTATTTTTCACTAAAATTTATTTTCTTTTCCATTATCTTTGCGACCTAAAATTTTAAAATCTTGGCTACTACAAAGTTTTCCAAAGAAACTTATCTATACTGGTACGAACTGATGCTCCTGCTTCGGCGGTTTGAAGAAAAAGCAGGACAAATGTATGGAATGCAAAAAATTCGCGGATTTTGTCATTTATATATTGGTCAGGAAGCAATCGCTGCAGGTTGTATGACAGCTTCAGCCCCTGACGACATTTTTATTACCGCTTATCGTGATCATGGCTTGGCTATTGCAAAAGGAATTTCTCCAAAAGAATGTATGGCCGAACTTTATGGAAAAGCTACAGGTTGCAGCAAGGGAAAAGGTGGAAGCATGCACTTTTTTGGCGTGAATCATAAATTTTTTGGCGGTCATGGAATTGTAGGCGCTCAGATCGGAACCGGCGCCGGACTTGCATTCGCAGAAAAATATAAAGAAACTGATAATGTGGTTTTATGTTTCTTTGGCGATGGAGCTGCCCGCCAGGGAATACTTCACGAAACTTTTAATCTTGCCATGCTCTGGCAACTTCCGGTAGTTTTTATCTGCGAAAATAATAACTATGCAATGGGAACCTCGGTTGCAAGAACTTCCAATGTTTTAGATATTTATAAACTTGCAGATGCTTATGAAATGCCGGGTGATCAGGTAGATGGAATGGTGCCTGAAACTGTACATGAAGCAGTTGAAAGAGCGATAAGACGCGCAAGAGAAAAAGGTGGTCCAACGTTATTGGAAATAAAAACATATCGCTACAAAGGTCATAGCATGAGCGATCCTGCAAAATACCGTTCGAAAGAAGAAATGGAAGAATATAAACTTCAGGATCCTATCGAAACCACTCTTGCAAAACTCAAAAACCTTGGCGTAACTGATGAAGAGATCGAACAGATCAATGAAAGGGTAAAAAATGAAGTGGCCGATTCAGTGAAATTTGCAGAAGAAAGTGCATTTCCGGATGACGATGAAGCTCTCAAAGATGTTTATGCCGAAGATGATTATCCATTTATTACGGATTAAAAGAGAAAAAATTACATTAAAAATAAATCCATAAACCATACTAATGGCGGACAAAAAAGTACACAAACAGGATGTAGACGTATTGGAAAAAGCCCGCGGCTTTTGGGATCAATATAGCAAACCCATTACTTACATTGCATCGGCAATCATAGTCGTAGTGGCTGCATGGCTCATCTACAAATACATGTTTAAAGCTCCCAAACAGGAAAAAGCTGATAAAGTTGTATTTGTTACACAAAAATATTTTACTGAATTTACAACTGCCACCGATTCTGCAAAATTGCAGTTGGCAACAAAAGTGTTGAACGGCGACGGTGTTAATCCCGGAGCATTAAAAATCATCAATCAATATTCCGGAACTCCGGCAGCCAATTTGTGTGATTATTATGCCGGCGCTTGCTATTTGCAACTCCGCCAGTATGAAAAAGCAATCAAATATTTGAAAGATTTTGATGCTAATGGCGCTACTCAAATTCAAAGCCGTGCTCTCGGAATGATCGGAGATGCCTACGCTGAGATGAATAAAAATGATGACGCACTTAATTATTATAAAAAAGCGGCTGACGTAAATGAAAAAGATGCGTTCACTTCTTCAGAATATTTGTTCAGAGCCGCATTGTTTGCGCAAACCATCGGAAAAACAAAAGATGCAATTGATCTTTTCAAAAAAATAAAATCTGATTATCCGCTTACTGAAAAAGCGGCTGATGTAGATAGATATCTGGCAAAGCTGGGAGATTTTTCAGAATAAATTTTCAGCATTTAAATGGCAACAGTCAACGAAAATCTTTACAATATTGACACAGGCATTCTCCCGAAGGATGCCTGTATTGTTATTGTGCATACGCAATGGAATCGTGAAATAGTCGATAAATTACTTGAAGGCTGTTTGGGCATTTTTGAAAAGTATGGAATGCGCAATTACAAAATAATCAGCGTTCCAGGCGCATTTGAAATTCCATTTACGATCAAAAATTTTTGGGAGACTTATCAGAATAAATTTGAAAAACCGCAGGCTTTCATTGCGCTTGGATGCGTGTTGCGCGGCGGCACTCCACATTTTGATTATGTATGCAAAGCCATTACTGATGGCATTTTGCAATTGAATCTGACATTGCCTGTACCAACCACTTTTGGTGTTCTTACCGTCGATAATCAGCAACAAGCAGAAGAAAGAACCGGTGGTGCACATGGAAATAAAGGTGAAGAAGCAGCTTTGACCACTTTGAAAATGATCACGCTGAAATATTCAAAATAAAAATTTGTTTTATAATTTCTTAATGAAAGTACAGTTATTCATACCATGTTTTGTTGATCAGTTGTATCCTCATACAGCTTTCAATATGTCGAAAGTTTTGGAGAAAGCCTGTTGTGATGTAGAATATAATACCAATCAAACGTGTTGTGGGCAACCGGCTTTCAATGCTGGCTTTTGGGAAGATGCCAAAAGTGTTGCTTCGAAATTTATTAAAGATTTTGAAGGAACAGATTATGTCGTTGCCCCATCAGCATCATGCGTCGGATTCGTAAGAAATTATTATGGCGAACTTTTTCAAAATTCTTCACAGCACAACCTTGTAAAAAATCTTTCATCACGAATCTTTGAATTCACTGAATTTTTAACCGGCATTTTAAAGATTGAAAATTATGGAGCAGAGTTAAAAGTAAAAGCAACTTATCACGATAGTTGTGCAGGTTTGCGTGAATGCAAGATCAAAGAAGGTCCAAGAAATTTATTGAAAAAAGTAAAAGGTCTTGAGTTGATTGAAATGGCTGAAACCGAAACCTGTTGCGGTTTTGGAGGAACTTTCGCTGTAAAATTTGATGCTATATCAGCCGCAATGGCTGATCAGAAAATAAATCATGCATTACAAACAGGTGCCACACATATTATTTCTACTGACCTTAGTTGCCTGATGCATTTGCAAGGCGTTATCACTAAAAAAGATTTGCCATTAACAACGATGCATATTGCTGATGTTTTGGCAAGCGGATGGGAATAAACTTTATTTTAATTCTCCGGTTTCAGGATTTTGGTTAAAAATCATACACATCAAATCAAAAAGCTCGGGATGATTTTCTTTAAATAAATCCGGCTGATTAAAAAAATATTCAGACGTTACAGCAAAAAATTCTGCTTTGTTGTAAGCGCCATAATCATTGATATCAGAATGTCCGGAAAGAATGCTTTCAATATTTTTATTGATCAGCTCTATCCATTTTGAGTTGAATTTTCTGTTCAACAAAGCTTCAGGCAAACCATCAACATCACCATCTTCTTTGTCTAATAAATGAACAAATTCATGAATACCGGTATTTTCTTTACCTTGATTTTTGAATCCATAATGCAAAGCCGGCTTTGATAAGATCATAACTCTCTGCATTGGTCCGTTTCCTATCATTCCCAAAGTATTTTTTTCATAATCGCTTGCAAGGAATTCTTCTTTGTTAAACGAAGCGGGATAAAGCAGCACATTTTTTAAATTAAAGTAAGTCCATTTTTTAAATCCAAACACAGGAATAACCGCGCTGGAAGCGACTAACAGCGTATCAAGTTCATCAACTGTTGTGTCAATTCCATCAATGCGAACACGCCCTAAAAACTCTTTTATTCTTTCTTCAAAGATGGTTTTATTTTTTTCATTTAACCTGTTGTAATAAGAAACATGTTGCGATAACAGCTGTTTATAATTTTCCGGAAGTGCAATTTTTTTTATTGGCTTTTTATAAAAAATAAAAAACAGGATCAATAAAAACAGAAGAATCAAAACAATTACAGGCGCCATTTGTCGATATTTTCTCTTCTAAATCTAAACAATTTTTTTTGCTGAAAACGTTAGATGAAACGCAAAAAAAGAAAAGTGATTATTTCTTTATTTACTGTAAAAACAGAATTCAAATTGCTGAATAATTTTTGTAAACTTGTCTCTTTAAAAAAGCTTCAGAAATAATGTCCACGACTAAAATGCGTATTCTCTTTTTTTGTGTAATTGTACTTTTTTTCGCTTCCTGTGTTCCAAAAAAAATCTCTTCGAATTCAAAAAATAATTCTGCAAACACTGAAATCCTCTACCACGTTTTTCAAAGAAGTTTTTACGACAGCAATGGCGATGAAATCGGCGACCTGAACGGGCTTCGCGAGAAATTGGATTATCTGCAGGATCTCGGAGTTACATCTATTCAACTGCTTCCTTTGTATCAATCACCTTTTTATCACAATTATTTTTCGGACGATTTTTATAAAATCGATTCGACATTAGCAACTTTCAATGATTATATTTCTTTGGTGAAAGAAGTGCATCACCGCGGAATGAAAATTTATATGGACATGGAAACACAATATGTTACCGAAGATCATGCGTGGTACAAAGATTCTTACAACAATCTGAAATCTCCTTATAGTAATTATTTGGTTTGGGCCGATTCGGCGCATACTCAAACAGAAAAGATTGTGATGAATGTTACAGAATTGAAAGGCTATAACGGTGTTGTAAAAAAACTGATCATGGTAAACCTGGATAATCGTGCAATTCTTGATTACAACATCAAATTGTATTCTTATTGGTTGGATCCGAATAAAGATGGAAAATTTGATGATGGCGTTGATGGCTTTCGTTTTGATCACATGATGGATGATCTCGACAATCGTCACCGTGTTACGAATACATTTGAAAAATTTTGGAAACCGCTGATCATTGCGATAAAGAAAGTAAATCCAAAAATTATCAATGTTGCAGAACAGGCAGAATGGGGCTCGTGGCCCGCTGATTACATCACCAAAGCCGGCGTTGACAGGGTTTATTCTTTCAAATTGATGGGCGGAATTCGTTCTTTTAATAAAAAATATTTGACACTGATGGCCGATTCTGCTTTTCATGTTTTTCCAAAAGGAAATCATCAAATCATTTTTATTGAAAACCACGATCTGCCAAGGTTTGCCAACCAGGTAAATGAATTTCTTCCCAAATTAAAAATCGCTGCTGCTTTAAATTTATTGCTTGGTCAAACTCCTTCCATTTATTACGGCCAGGAATTGGGAATGAACGGAAAAGGTGAATGGCAAAAATGGGGCATGACAGACGCGAATGAAATTCCGGATCGAGAGGCTTTTGAATGGTATAAATCTGATACTGGAAAAGGAATGGCGTTGTGGTATAAAAACTCTGGCCCATGGTGGGACAATCGTTACTCAAAACCAAATGATGGCATTTCGTTGGAAGAAGAAAAACCGGATACGAATTCGATTTATAATTTTTATAAAAAGATGATTGCAATTAGAAAAAATAACCCGGTGATTTCAACAGGAAGCTATCAAACCCTTGTCAATACGAATGATCAGGTGTTTGCATATCAACGATACGATTCATTGAACAGGATTATTGTTTTGATAAATTATGCTGATTCACCGCAAGCCACAGAAGTTACTTTGCAAAATGTTGATCCAAAAAATAAAAATGTTCAGCTTTTGAATGGAACTGTTTTTCCTGTTTTTTCTGAAAATAAATTTTCGATGAAAACGCCACCTTATGGAATTGAAGTGATCAAAATAACTGCTCATTAAGAACAAACAATTAAAATGCAACAATCAAAATTTCTCAATCATCCACTTGATATCATGGATGATTTTTATGAATTGGAAAATGAATATTTTGTTTCAGGAGAAGTAAAAAATTTCAATTCTAAAAAAGGTGAAGGAAAAATTCAATGGAATTATCACCGCTGGCAGATGGATTGGTTTTTCAATAAAATTGATATGCATCTTCAAAAAGCAAATCAAAAAGAAGCGCCTTTCCAGGATTATGAGTCACATCCCGTTTGTGATTTTTCTCTTTCATTTATCAATTCAAGAACGGTGTGGCTGCGCATGAAAACCACGTCTGCACTGCAACAGGAGCATCCTTCACTGATGCTTGATGGGCAGCCGCAAATAAAAGGAGGTTGGAAAATAAAAGAGGATTCTGAAGAAAAAACGATTTATAAAAGTGAATCCGGTTTATTGATTCTGAACAAAAAAAATTTCAAGATCGAAATATTGGATGCAAATGGAAAACGGTTAACATCAACGAATAGTTTTGAAGAACTGGAAGGAATGCATTCGAAAAAATATCCGTTCCTTTTTATCAAAAGATCAGCAGATTATTCAAGAAGTATTGCTGCCTCATTTTCATTAATGCCTGATGAAAAGATTTTTGGTTGCGGCGAATCATTTACCGGTTTGAATAAACGTGGGCAAAAAATGGTGCTTTGGGCATGTGACACACAAAGCACTGCCAGTAAACAAATGTATAAGCCCGTTCCTTTTTTTATGAGCAGCAGAGGCTATGGAATGTTTGTCCACACTACATCTCCCGTTACTATGGATTTTGGTTACACACATGAAGGCAGTAAAACTTTATTTGTCGGCGATGATCAATTGGATATTTTTTTCTTCATTGGATCTCCGAAAGAAATTCTTACAGAGTACACAAACATAACCGGAAAAAGCCTGATGCCACCTCTCTGGAGTTTTGGTTTATGGATGAGCCGTTTCAGTTATCGTTCCCAAAAAGAAGTAATGACCGTTGCAGATAAATTAAGAAAAAATAAAGTGCCATGTGATGTGATTCACATTGATGCGGGTTGGTTCAAAAGCGGCATCAATTGTGACTTTGAGTTTGATCAAAAAAACTTTCCTGATCCTAAAAAAATGAATGCGGAATTAAAAGAAAAAGGATTTAAAACGTCGCTTTGGCAAATTCCCTATTTCACTCCGTTAAATCCAATTTTTAATGAAGTAGTGAAAAAGAAATTGTACATCAAAGATGGCAATGGAAATGTAGCAACAGAAGATGCGATTTTGGATTTTTCAAATGAGGAAACAATTGACTGGTATTCCAAAAAAATAAAAGCGCTTTTACGTTTAGGCATTGCCGTTATAAAGACTGATTTTGGTGAAGCTGCACCATTAAAAGGATTGTATGCTTCCGGCAGAAACGGTTTTTACGAACACAACAATTATCCTTTACGCTACACTCAATTGGTCAGTAAGATTACGCAGGAAATCAATCATGAAAGCCTGATCTGGTCGCGCAGTTCGTGGGCAGGCGGACAAAGAAATCCTGTTCATTGGGGCGGTGATGCAGAAGTGTCTGATGCAGGAATGGCAGGCTCTTTGAGAGGCGGGCTTTCACTTGGATTAAGCGGATTTTCTTTTTGGAGT
>Ga0157371_10004533_pt1 | contig 12101 bp, 12 predicted proteins | sample C45metaG_FD_113462 | JGI IMG/M metagenome (GOLD analysis project Ga0157371, IMG submission 113462) | Corn rhizosphere microbial communities from Kellogg Biological Station, Michigan, USA - C4-5 metaG | ecosystem: Host-associated > Plants > Roots > Rhizosphere > Soil | place: USA: Michigan... | reverse complement strand
TACCATAGTTAGTAGCCATGTGCTGTATCCCTTAGATGTCCAAAACTTGTGGCTGTTGAGCAGTATGAGGATGCTCAGTACCAGCGTACACTTTCATTTTCTTGATCATCGCGTAACCAAGAGGACCTTTTGGCAACATGCCTTTTACAGCACGTTCGAAGATTTCTTCTGGTTTGTGAGCAACTAATTTTTCGAAATTAGTTTCACGAATACCACCAGGGAAACCAGTGTGGCGATAGTATTTCTTATCAAGTGATTTTTTACCAGTCACTTGTACTTGTTCAGCATTGATCACAACGATGTAGTCACCAGTGTCAACGTGAGGTGTATAAGAAGTTTTGTGTTTACCGCGTAAACGACGAGCGATTTCAGTCGCAAGGCGACCTAAAGTTTTGCCAGAAGCATCAACAACATACCAGTCGTGTTGAACTTCAGCTGGCTTAGCGCTGAGAGTTTTCATTAAACCACTACCTATTATAGTTGGTTTGGACTATGGAATCTGTCCAAACAAAAAGGAGTGCGAATTCTATCTGAAAAGAGCTAGAGTCGCAATTGAAATATTGAATTTCAAGCGCATCATTATATGGATAAACGTACCCAAAAGCAAAGCTTAGTTTGGATAAAATGTTGTAAGGTTTTCTGATTTATATTGGAATTGTGACGGGATTCATGAATAATTAAAAATGAGATAAAGAAAATAAGTCAGGCAAAAATGAAAACAATAAATTCAATAAAATTCGTTCTCTACCCCTAGTCGCGGTAGGCAACTTAAACCTCAGTTTTGCTCAAGTGGATTTGCTGGATAAGGCATCATCTTTACCGAAACTTCATCCACGTGCTGCTGTAGATTATCAAAATCAAGCTGATCTTGGAGATCGACTTATCTCAGTTCAATGGATGATGGAAGATTTTTCTACAGAATTAAAAGGCGGCGTGGCTGTCACTTGCCAGCCTTTAGGTATTCAAGTGACAACAAAAGATATTGTTGCAGGCTCAACGATTCCACTTACGCTATATGATCCAGAAAATGACAATGGAGACGAATATAAGTTAAGAGGAACTGTTGGTGCAGATGGTATCGCAAGAGTGGTTTTTGATATGTGTGAACCAGAAGCATTTCATGATTTTTCTATAGCGCCAAATGAAAAGGTGATGCCGTCTAAAACTGTTGAAAGCAAACTTGTTCAAAAAAATCAAACTCAAAAGAATCAAATACAGATCCCCTTTTCTTTAAAGACAAACAAGTTAAAACCAAGTCAATTAAAGAAAGCCCAGTTCAATCAAATGAATTCAAACAACATACGAGAAAATGAAAAAATACGGGAAAATAAACAAGTAAAGCAAACACAACAAACCAAGGAAAAAGCAGCAAGAAAACGACAACGAGGAGAACTAGATACGATCTTGGATGCAAAATGGATGACTGTCGATTTTAGTGAAGAAATTCAATCTGCATATCCTTGTCAAGCGGTTGGATTGCTTATTCAAACGCAACATATCCCTATTGGCGAAGAAGTTGATGCGGTCGTGCAATGGGAGGATGATGATGATAAAAGTCGAAGTGGCGAATACACAGTCTATGGAAAAGTTGAACCAGACCAGCGGGTCAGAATAATCTTTGACCAACATATTGACCCTGCGCAGTGTGAAAAAGACGTTGAATCGATGTTTGATTCCTCTGAAATTGATCAACAGCAAGCTCAACCAGAAACTCAGCCAGCGTCTAAAAGTCAGCTCTAAGCCTTGTGTTTACGATGTGATATTCAATCCGTTAATTTTTATAGAATGAATTGTTAAAAGAATAGTCATCGAATGGCTAATTTTGACTTAGATTACAATGATGAATATATGTCGGATGCTATTGTCTTAGAAAGGGTAATTCTTTTAGACTTTAAGTTTGATTTGTAATCAACCCGATTTTGTTGCTGATTTACAGCATAAGTGCTGTATTTTTTTATATATTTTTCATTCTAAATTTCAAGCATCTGATACTGAAATGCGAAAATTGTTTGCAATTGAGTAGCATAGGTGGCTTGAGAAATTGTTTTCGGTTAATTTTTTACATGTTTTCGTTATATTCGATATAAAAATTAACTTGAATTGGAAATGATAATTTAGAACCGATGTATACTGTCCATGCAACGTCTGTTAAAAGAGTTCTAGATGCTTCCTTTATATATAACCAGTGGTGAGCCTGCTGGCATTGGTCCAGATATTTGTTTAGATTTGGCAGATCGTGTTGATGATCGTCCAGTTGTTGTATTGGCAGATATCAATATGTTGAGGGATCGTGCCAAAATTTTAAACAAAACTGTTCAACTCATTGAGTATCAAGGACAGACGGAGTGTTTGGCTCAAGGTCAGCTCTATGTAGAGCATGTTCCTTTAGCCGTAGATGCTGTTTTAGGTGAGTTAAACCCGCAAAACTCTGCATATGTGATCGAACAATTACGCCGAACTGCATACTATGCCATGCAAGGACTGAGTGTTGGGGTTGCGACAGGACCTGTCCAAAAGTCAATCATCAATGATGCAGGGATCTACTTTAGCGGTCATACAGAATACTACCAAGAGTTTGCAGGCGTGGAACGAGTGGTTATGATGCTTGCAACCAAAACGTTAAGAGTCGCTTTAGTGACCACGCATTTACCGTTGCGTGATGTTGCAGATGCCATTACCAAACAGCGTCTACATCAGGTGATTGATATTCTTGTTCATGATTTAAAAACAAAATTTAAAATTAATTATCCACGTATTTTGGTGTGTGGCTTAAACCCGCATGCTGGAGAGGGTGGCTACTTAGGTCATGAAGAAATCGATACGATTAACCCAGTGCTTGAAAGCTATCGAGCGCAAGGCATAGACATGAGCTTAAGTATGCCTGCTGATACTCTATTTACTGTAGATAATTTAAAAGTTGCGGATGCAGTTTTAGCGATGTATCACGATCAGGGTTTGCCTGTGTTAAAATCGCAGGGATTTGGCGAAGCCATTAATATTACTTTAGGTTTACCTTTTATTCGGACCTCAGTTGATCACGGTACTGCGCTCTCCCTTGCAGGTACAGGCCTTGCAAAAAGTTCAAGTTTGCATGTTGCTGTCGATTTGGCGCTTGATCTCGCTCGTTCGAATTAATTTGTAAACAACCTTATTTATCACGTTGGATTTTTTTTATGTATCAAATTAATGCCTTAAACCCTAAAGATGAAGGGCATCATACGCGTAAGCGTTTTGGACAAAACTTCTTACATGACCAACGTGTGATTGCCAAAATTGTTCGTTCTGTTGCCCCACGATCAGGGGAAAATATTGTTGAAATCGGACCGGGTTTAGCTGCTTTAACTTCACCGTTAAATGGTGAATGTGATGCTTTGACAGTGCTAGAGCTGGATCGTGACTTGGCAGCAGGCTTGCCGGGTCGAGTACCTCATCCTGAACGCCTAACCATCATTGAAACTGATGCGTTAAAATATGATTTTACTGAATTATTTCAGGAAGGTCGCCCTTTACGTGTAGTTGGGAATTTACCTTATAATATTTCAACGCCTTTGCTTTTTCATCTCTTGGAATTTGGTGATAAAGTCAAAGACATGCATTTTATGTTGCAAAAAGAAGTGGTTGATCGTATTACCGCATCTCCAAACACCAAAGAATATGGTCGTTTGTCGGTGATGATCCAATACTTCTGCAAACCTACTTTCTTGTTTGAAGTACCACCGGGATCATTCAATCCACCACCAAAAGTAACATCTGCAGTATTCCGTTTAGAGCCTTATGCGACTAAGCCGATTGTTGCTAAAAGTGAAAAAGCCTTAGCTCGTTTGGTGTCACATGTATTTACACAACGCCGAAAAACATTACGCAATAGCTTAAAAGGCATGTTGGTTGAAGACGGTTTTGAAAATGCTGGTGTAGATCCGATGGCACGCCCAGAAACCTTAACATTGGCTCAGTTTGTTGCATTATCAGACCAGATGGTGGCTTAAATGGCGCTGGAAAAAGTCAGATATAATTATGTGATTGGCGATGTACAAGGGTGTTTTGAAGCACTGAAAGCACTACTCAAAGAAATCCAGTTCGATGCTGATCAAGATTTTATTTGGTTTGCGGGCGATTTAATCGCGCGTGGTGAAAATTCAGTGGGTGCATTACGCTTTATCAAAAAATTATGCGAACAAGGCAATGCTGCGACAGTCCTTGGCAATCATGATTTAAATCTGCTGGCGGTTGCACGTGGGATCAAAAAACTCAAAGAAAAAGATCATATTGATGATGTCATTCATGCTTTAGAAAGTGATGAGTTGATTGATTGGTTGCGTAAACAGCCGTTGTGTTTATTTCCCAATGAAAAGACGATTTTGACCCATGCGGGTATCCCGAATATTTGGGATGCGGAAAAGACCGTTGCGTTGGCCAAAGAAGTAGAAGCCGTCTTAGCACATGAAGACTTTACTGTGCTGGATTCATTTCTAAAAGAGATGTATGGCACTGAGCCAGATTTATGGGCAGATGATTTACAAGGTCATGCTCGCTTACGCTGTATTACCAATTATCTAACCCGTATGCGCCTGACTGATGCACAAGGTCGTTTAGAGTTTAGCTTTAAAGATGCTTTGGATGAGCCGATGCCAGCAGGTTTTCAGCCATGGTTTAAATTTGAATCGCAGACAGCACAAACACATCAGATCATTTTTGGACACTGGGCAGCGTTGCAAGGTGAGCGTATCAATGCGCAAATCCAAAATGTCGATGGTGGCTGTGTCTGGGGACATCAACTGTTGGCGTATCGACTAGAAGATCAACAACTTTTTAGTGTCGATAATCCCGTTTTTTGATATGAATAAAAGCCACAACATGTGGCTTTTATTTTGGGCAATGTCACCAGATTCGATCACATTGTAGATGCGCCATTTTCAATGATTTTAATCTTTAAAATTGCGGATTTATCTATCAATTGAAAAGCAAATTATTCTTGTCGAATCCATGTTTGACTTCGACCAATCAGCGAGATACCAAGATAGCCACGCAAGGTCAGACGGTTTCCACTTGCATTTAAGCGGGCTTTACCGTGATAAATTTTTCCTCCGCGAGGGTCAAGGACTTCGCCACCAATATAGTTATTCGGGTTGTTTGGATCAGCTTTTAACTTTTGTAAAATGGTTAGGCCAATAATCGGTTTATTGGTAAAGGGTGCAGGGCAATTGCGACATTGTGTTAAAGCCGCTTCACCGGGTGCAGGAAAATCTTTAATGATTTTCCCGACATAAGTATCATCTTTTTGTTTCTCGATTTGAATATGTGCACGAACATAACCTGTTTTATCATCAACAGTGCGCCATGTGCCAGTGATGTCAGCTGCATGTGCCCAGCTGATCATTCCCAGTAGCATACAACTGAAAATTCCTTTTTTCATAAGCATACCTATTTTCTTTTAAGTTTAAATATTGTGATCAGTGAATAAAACCTTATTCACGAATCCAAGTTTGACTACGACCAAGTGCAGACACCCCCACATAACCTCTTAACATTAAGCGATTACCGTTTGAGTTGAGTTTGGCTTTCATGGAATAAATTTTACCTGTAAGTGGGTCAATAATTTTTCCACCGACATAATCTTCTTCACTGGTTTGTTTGAGATTTTTAAGAACATCCATACCTAAAATGGGTTTATTGGTATAAGGCGCTGGACAGTCAATACAGGTTTCTTTTGGAGTATAACCAGGACGTGGGGTAATTTTGATGATTTTACCGGTATATGTGCCATTGGCTTCTTTGCGTATTTCAAGCACAGCTTTAGATGAGCCAGTTTTATCATCGATATTTTTCCAAGTACCAGTGATATCTTTTGCCATACTGCTACAGCTTAAAATAGAAAATAATGTCCCTAAGATGAACTTATTAAACCTCATTTATTGATTCCTTATCAAAATGGGGGAAAGAATAGTTCATCTTAAGCTGAATAATTACTCTAGGCAATCATGTGAAAAGTAAACTAAATCACATTTATTTTATAAAAAGTATGAAGGTTGGCAACCAGATGGCGGTGAACACCGCATTTACTGCCATTCCAAAGGCTGCATAACGACCTGCAACCGCTCCACGTTGCCAAGCTTGGGCCGTTCCGATGGCATGAGCAGCCAGTCCTAAAGCCAAGCCAGACGCGCGTTCATCATTAATATTGCGTAAAATAATCGATGAAAATGCGGCTCCAATCACGCCCGATAAAATGACGATCAAAATCACCAATGTGACTGGTGAGTGCAATAAAGTTGCAATATTGATTGCAATTGGCGTAGTTACAGCGCGCGTGGCAAAGGCCATGATGGTCGGTTCTGACATATGCAGTAAATAAGCCAAGCTCATGGGTAATGCGACAGCACTGATACTGGCAAACACCAAGATCCCCACAACAGATTTCAGTGGTAAATCATCATAACGCATTGCCGCTAATGGAATAGCCAAGGCCACAGTGACATAACCGAGTAGATGGTTAAATAGACCATTCATATCAGTATTGTATTTTTCATAAGGAATTTTAAAGATCATTAAAATTCCAATCACAAAAAACATGCCAATGACCAGAAGAGGAATTTGAGGAAAGCGTTTATTAATTGGTTTCGCTGCCAAGTAGGCAATTAGCGTGATTAAAAACCCAGTGAGTACACTTAACATATCAGCCTCCTATAGCCACTTCTTCGCCATTTTTGCATAAATCCAGAGTGGAATCAGTGTGCTGACAAACATCACAACCAGAAATAAGGGGATCTCTTTTCCCATACTGACCAGCATGATTAATGAACCCGCACATATCGGTAGGAAAGCAAAGCCACTTTCTCTCATTAATTTATTATTGGTATCGACTAGACGGGCAGGGATTTTTTTGAATCTACGCCATATAACCAGCACAAACAGTAAGCTGAGTAGACCTGTTAAATTGCCCAATTCAGGATGATTGAATTGTGACATCACCAACACAGAAGCTTCACGAAAGAAGATGATAAGTCCTATTGTGAAGATCCATGCTTGCCAATCGATACCTTTTAACTGATCCATGTGTGTTTATTTATAAAAATTGATCTTTCACGTTTTAACCGATTTAGCGCTTTATTTCAAACTCTTCTAACGGCCTTTTAAATTGCTCTGCCTTATTGCCAAGGATTTCAACGAGGGGTAAATGTGCCTGATTGATGAGCTGTTCCAGTTTTTGTGGTGCCATGGCAACCACCAATTGTAAGTTGCCTTGATCATCATAATGCTCAGATTCGATGACGTTAAGATCGTAAAGTTGATTTTTTAACTTGCCATAAGCGGGTTTTAATTGCAGTTCAAAACGTTGAATTTGGCCCATCAAACATTCATGTACTGCTTTACGTAACAGGTCTAAACCTTGTTGTGTATGGGCTGAAACATAAACACGCTCAGGTTGATGCGGTTTGGCATAAACGATTTTGGCTTCTTCTCCGCTTTGATCGATCTTGTTATAGACTCTTAATATCGGAACATCTGCGCCAATTTCATTTAACACCGTTTCTACAGCATCAATCTGTTCCATGACATCTGGACTACTCGAATCAATGATATGTAACAGTAAAGAGGCTTCTAAAGTTTCTTCCAAAGTTGCCTTAAAGGATTCGACTAAAGAATGAGCGAGATTGCGCACAAAACCAACAGTGTCTGCAAGAACAAGCGTGCCAATACCATCCCAATCTAAACGGCGTAAGGTTGGGTCGAGTGTGGCAAATAATTGATCCGCTGCATAAACATCACTATTTGCCAAAATATTAAAAAGTGTTGATTTTCCTGCGTTGGTATAACCGACCAAAGACACAGTTGGAATATTGGCTTTTTGGCGAGCAGCACGGCCTTGAATACGGGTTTTTCGGACTTTTTCTAGACGATCTTTGAGCTGTTCCATACGGATGCGTAATAGACGTCGATCTGTTTCAAGTAAGGTTTCACCAGGTCCACGTAGACCAATACCGCCTTTTTGACTGTCCAAATTGCTACGGCTGCGGACTAAACGTGAAGAAAGATGATCTAACTGAGCCAATTCAACTTGCAGCTTACCTTCATGGGTACGGGCACGTTGCGCAAAAATATCCAGAATCAAACCCGTACGGTCAATCACACGACATTTTAAAATACGTTCTAAATTACGTTCCTGAGCGGGTGACAGTGCTTGGTCGAAAATAACCAACTCCACTTCATCTGCCTCAACTTGTTCAGCAATTTCTTCGGCTTTACCTGAACCAATAAAGAATTTAGGATCGGGTTTAATCCGTTGTACGCTTAAATGCTCTAATATATCCGCGCCCGCAGATTTAGCCAGTAATCGAAATTCTTCTGCATCAAGATCTTCTAAGATTTGAACATTCACACTGACTAAAATGGTTTTTTCACCACCTTGATTTTGATCAAAGTATTCCACAGATTGTAAAACTCAGACATTAGATTAGAAAAATCATTCTAAAGGATATTCTGTGTTAAATCCTAAGCTGTATGCAAAGTATTGCAATAAAATTATAAATATATGAATTTATTGTGAAATCTTAATTTGGGTTTTCCTGTTGTTTTAACGGGGGAGTTAAAATTTAGTAAAAATCCATAGCTGCTTGATGGCGTGTAATTTTTGCCACAATTTAGCGTTGAGCTGATTTGGCTATTCATTTCGCACAGTAAATCAATGTTGTTGTCTTTAATGATGAATGCAAGTTGATTTAGATATGTATACAATAGTGTCAGTTTAATATGACATACATTTTGTTTAGTGAATATCTATGACTCAACAACAAGCAATCAAAAAGTCAAAATCATCGAAATTAAGTGCTTTATCTAAAGTCTTTTTGTACAGTAAAAAACTGGTATCAGGAACATCTGCTGTTGCAGAAGGCTTTTATCTGGTTTACCGCCATCAACTCTATAAAGATCCGAATAATCCTAAAAATACCCGTTATGTTCAGTATTTTTGTCGCCGTTTAAGTGAAGTATTTAATGTCGACGTACGTGTACATGGCGATATTCCGCGTGAGCCTGCATTGTGGGTGAGTAACCATATTTCATGGTTGGATATCGCTGTTTTAGGTTCAGGGGCACGAGTATTCTTTTTAGCGAAAGCTGAAATTGAAAAATGGCCCGTGTTTGGCAATTTGGCTAAAGGTGGTGGAACCTTATTTATTAAACGTGGTTCAGGGGATTCGGTGCGTATTCGTGAGCAAATCGCTGAGTTCTTAAGTAAAGATATTCCAGTGTTGTTTTTCCCTGAAGCAACCACCACTGATGGTTCAAAAGTCAAAAAAGTACATGGTCGGATCTTAGGTGCGGCAATCGAAGCCAAGAAACCCGTACAAGTATGTGTGATTTGCTATGTAAATCAACATGGGCAATTAGATACCGTAGTGCCTTTTATTGGCGAAACCACATTTGTCGAACATGTCCAAGCTGTGCTGGAAATGCCAAAGGTTGTGGCGCATCTCAAAACCTTTCCTGCGATTGCAACAGAAGGGCATACGGTTGAAAGTCTGACGCAACAAGTGCAAGTGATGATGCAAAAAGGTTTGGAAGATCTACAGAAAGAAGTCTTGCAGGGCTAGGCTTTGCTAAGGATCAAAAGCTTCTAGATTGGTTTAAGTAGAAGCAAAACTAGCTATGTCTCTGTGGTAAATGAGTATGATCTTTTAAGCGTGCATCATTTACCACATGAGATGATGATCATTTAAGGCAAAATGATCAGCTTACATAAAGCCCTCAATCGGCAACCAAGAAATCACCTTAATTCCTGCTTTTTGCCACCACTTCATTTTTGGCTCTTTTCTTAAAGTGACAATGCCTTGAGGCGTTTCTTTGAGCCAGTTGATTTTATTCTGTGAATCTAAAACCAGCTTATAAGCATATTTTTTTAAATTATCGTCCATGGTTTTATGTACGGCAATCGCCAACGGTGGACTATTGATAATGACCCCAATCTCAGTATTTAAGTTGGCTGAACGTGGGTCGAAATTAAATGAGCCAATAAACACTTGTTTATTATCTACAGCCATCAGTTTGGCATGCAAGCTAGAACGGCTTAAGCCTTTTAAGCTAACTTTGGCTTTCTTTGAGATTTCTTCTGAATTGGCATAGAGATTCTCTTCAGAAACGGCAGGCAGAAACTCATAAAGCTCGACCCCATTTTTTAATAAATTATCTCGATATTTTGCATAAAATGCATGCACCAACGCGACATCATTGGCTTTAAATGAGTTGGTCAGGACACGTACTTTAACGCCCTCATCTGCCAACTCAACCAGTTTCTTTGCCCCTTTTTTTTGCGGAACAAAATAAGCCGAAATCAGATCAACATTTTGAGTCGGGATATCTAAGCGTTTCACCATTTGAAAGTTAAGATGTTGTTCTTTTTTGGCCTTGGCCTGAATTTTATCGGGAGCATCTTTGACCACTTCTGCTTTGACCCAATCCAGTTGAATATTATGATTGAGCCATTGATCAAAAGCATGGGTGCGATTACTTAAATTTAAATAATTTTGAACGGTAATTTCTTGGTAATGGTGGGTCAATTGTTCTTTTAGACTGTCATAACGTAAGGTGTAGGTACTGTGATTGACAATATTTCTCACCGGATAAGCGTAGCTATGATTCCAGTATTCATCAAAGGAGTGGGTAATATCATCTACCGCTTGCCCCACCAACATCACATCTACATCTGAAAATTGGTAATTGTCACTGACGTTATAATATTGATTACTCATATTACGTCCGCCAATTAATGAAATTTGATTGTCAGCAGTAAAGGTCTTGTTATGCATGCGACGATTGATACGTTTTAAATCCAGCACCATGTCGATGGGGCGAATACTTCTAAAACGGTAAGGGTTAAATAGTTTTACTTCAATGTTTGGGTGTTGATCTAAGGCGAGATAAACCCCTTCCATTTGTTTGGCATTATTATCATCAATCAGTAAACGAACTTTAACACCGCGATCTGCGGCTTCAATAATTTTGTATAAAGCCAATGAGCCAATTTTGTCATTGTCCCAAATGTAATATTGCAAATCTAACGTTTTTTGTGCTTTTTCAATCAAATTGATGCGTGCTGCGATTGCTTCCAGCGGATCATAAAGCACGTGATAACCGGTTAACTCTGGGTTTTGCGCTTTTAACGGGGAAATAATTTGTGCCAAAGGAGTGTCTTTGGTTTCTATATCATAGGCATATTCGGGTTTAATATTTTCTTGTCGAGGAAGGGTTGAACAGGCAGAAAGGCTGAGTAATAGGCAAGAACCGATCATCACCCAAAATATTGACACATGGTGATTGTGAGCTTTTTGCTGTAATTGGGTATTACGATTGATCGTTCTTTGCATAATATTTTCTAAGATTTCTCAGAGCTAGAGTATAATTGCCTGAGGATATATTGACAATTCGTCGATGTTTGCCGAAATGCAATCCATTGATGAAATGCCAATGTAGCCTTTTCAAAAGATAAATAAAGAGATGACAAGTACACGCGACTTGCGAGATTGAATATGTTTCCAACCCTAACCGTTACATCAATTTTTTATCTCTGCTTCATTGTGCTTGCGATATGGGGAATAAGCCAAGCATGGTTAAGTCAATCTAGAACTGAAACGATCCATCCTTTTAAGTCTTTCGTCCATTTACTGGCATTCTACTTGTCTTATTTATTAATTCCGTTGTTATTTTTTAGCATTTATGCAGGTTATATCGGAAAATTCTCATTACATGAAAGTATTTTTATTTTCTTGCTTAGTGCATTGCTGATTTATGCACGATTTGTTGAACCCCATCGGGTTCATGTTCAGCATATACAATATTCGTTGGGGCAGGAGAAAACCTTTACTCAACCGATTAAAGTTGCGTTGCTTGCAGATTTACACATTGGTCTGTTTTCTGGACATGAGCGTCAGCTTAAAACAATTGTCAAAAAAATTAATTTGGCTCAACCCGATTTTGTAGTGGTTGCAGGGGATTGGACCTATGAACCTGAAAATAAATTGGTTGAAGAACTGGCGATTTTAAAACAGATCGAAGCTCCGGTTTATTCAGTAAATGGTAATTTTTTTTTAATGATACGGCGACCACCG
>Ga0157371_10004532_pt1 | contig 12102 bp, 11 predicted proteins | sample C45metaG_FD_113462 | JGI IMG/M metagenome (GOLD analysis project Ga0157371, IMG submission 113462) | Corn rhizosphere microbial communities from Kellogg Biological Station, Michigan, USA - C4-5 metaG | ecosystem: Host-associated > Plants > Roots > Rhizosphere > Soil | place: USA: Michigan... | reverse complement strand
TAGGAGCCGCCGGTGGCGCAGGCCGACAGGACGGCCGCACTCATCAGGGCCAGTGCGACGTTGCGGGTGGTGTTGCGGATCATGGTGTTCTCCTTGGTTTCCGGTCGGGCCGGCGGCTTGCGGGCGGCAACGAGGATAAACAGCCGGACGCGATGTCGGGATGATGATCGCACCGGCCGACAGGGACGTGTTCAGCTAGCTGTCTGGACCGCTCAGCCAGCGCTTTACCCCGCCGCCGACTGGCGGTAAGCGGCCAGTGCCGCATCCCGACCTGCCGCCAGGTCCACCAGCGGCATGCGCGGATACCCGGGCGCGCGTTCGGCCAACAGTTGCGGGTGCTGCCAGGGAGCGAAGCGCGCCTTCACCGGCAGCGCCGCCAGCTCCGGCACCCAGCGGCTGATGTAACTCGCTTGTGGATCGAACTTCTCGGCCTGGGTAACGGGATTGAATACCCGGAAATAGGGAGCCGCGTCGGCACCGGTACCGGCCACCCACTGCCACCCCATCGTGTTGTTGGCCAGGTCCGCGTCCACCAGCGTGTCCCAGAACCACTGCGCGCCGTGGAGCCAATGCGCACGCAGGTGCTTGCACAGGTAGCTGGCGACGATCATCCGTACCCGGTTGTGCATGTAGCCGGTATGCCAGAGCTCACGCAGGCCCGCGTCTACGATGGGGACGCCGGTGTTGCCGCGCTGCCAGTCCTGCAGCTGGGCAGCACTGGGGTTGGCCCAGGGGAAACGATCAAAACGCGGGTTGAGATTTTCCGTGGGCGTCTTCGGGAAGTGGTGCAGCAGGTGGTAGGCGAAGTCACGCCAGCCGAGCTGGCGCAGGTAGCCGTCGATGTCGGCATCGGTGCCAGCGCTGCGCAGGCCTTCCAGCGCGTGGGCGATGCGCCACGGAGCGATTTCGCCGAAATGCAGGTGCGGCGACAGCCGCGAGGTACCGACCCGGTCCGGCAGGTCGCGCTGTTCGCGATAGCCGCGCAGCGCACCCTCCTCGAACACGGACAGCGCCTCGAGCGCACCGGCCTCACCCGGCTGCCAGTGCTCCCAGAAGCCGCAGTCCCACTGCAACGACGGCGCCAGCTGCAGCGCGTCCAGCGCCAGGCCTTCAACGGTATGTGCGGCTAACGTGCGCGGCGGCGCCTGCAGGGCCGGCAATCGCCAATGGCTGAGCACGTTGCGCCAGTACGGGGTGAATACCTTGTAGGGCTGGCCCTGCTGGGTGGCGATGTCCCAGGGCTCGAACAGCAGGCTGCCGTTGCAGCTCTGCGCATCGATGCCCTGCTCGCGCAGCGTGCGTTTGACGGCGGCATCGCGGGGTTGGGTCGCCGGTTCGTACTTGCGGTTCCAGTACACCGCCTCGGCGCCGGTCTGTTCGATCAGCGCCTGCAGGGTCGGCAGGCTGTCGCCGGTGCGCAGCACCAGCGAGGAGCTGCGTGCACGCAGATCGCCATCCAGCGCTGCCAGCGAGCGGTGCCGCCAGGCGTTCGACGCGGCACCCGGCGCCCAATCGCCCTCTTCGTGCGGGGCGTGGATGTACACCGGCACCACGTTGTGGCCCGCTTCCAGGGCCGCCTGCAGCGCCGGATTGTCCTGCAACCTCAGGTCCCGACGGAACCATACCAACGCTACCGACACGTCCACTGCCTCTCTGTCCTGGGCGGCCATGATAGCCAGTGACGGTGAAGGCGATGCGTGCGACCGGCTCTGCTAGGCTGCGTGCTGTCCTGCTTCCGCACTGCCCTCGTGATGGATGATCTTCGCGCCACGTTTGCCCGCTTCGGCACCCTGCAACCGCAACACGCTGATGCGTGGCAGGGACCATTCCCGTTGCCGGACGTGCTGGCCGGATTCTATGCACACGTCGGCCCGTTCGGTGAGGTGTTCAATCCTGCCAACGGCCCCAGCGGCATCACCGTACCGGGCGTAGAAGTGTGGCTGCCGCCGTTGCAGCGCCTGTGGGCGTATCAGGCGGGCTACCGCTGGCATGGCATTGATGGCGAGCCGATCAGCAACTGGCCGGCGCACTGGCTGGTGATTGCCGACCGTGGCGCCGATCCCCTCATCCTCGACATCAATGATGGCCGCGTGTTGTTCGCCCGTCATGGCACGGGCCACTGGGACGCCGACGAGTTCGTCGCCGACGTACCGACCTTGATGGCCGCACTGGCGGCGGCCGGCAGCGTTTACCTCGAGGTCGATGAGGATCTGTACAGCGACGACGATGATGGTGGGATCCGTCCCGAACATCGCGAAGCGGCGCTGCGCGCTGTCGCTGCGGTGCTGGGCGACGCGGACGAAGCAGAACTGTTCCTGGACGCGATGCAGTAGATCCACGCCATGCGTGGATGGTGTGCGGGAAGGTTCAATCCACGCGTGGCGTGGATTTACTTCATGCCTTCCCTGATCACCCGCACGCCTTTTTTTCCTGCGGCGCCTGCTTCGGCTGAGCGGTCAGGAACGGGTGCAGGACCGAATCCGCAGCGGCCACCGCGCTGCCCATCAGCAGCAGGGCAACGGCAATGGCGGCCATCGGAACAATGCGCGCGCGCGTGCTCATCGGGCTGCCCTCACTCCCAGCAGCGGTCGGTGCGGCCCTTGGCAGTCTGGGCGCGCGCGCAGTCACGCGGAGCAATCCGCCCTTCCTGCAATTCCACCCGTTGCTTGCTGCCACTGCCATCTCGCTTCAGTTCGAAGGCGTCGTACAGGCGTCCGGTAACCGTGCGCGCTTCGTAACGGAGGTGCTGCGGGTCGATACGCAACACCTGGAACAGCTGGGTGTCCTCGCCCACCGGTTCCATCGTCCTGCGTGCCTCGTCCGACAGCCGGTACTGCTTCGGTCCCGCCACAGTCACCACGTACTGCGGCGTTGCCGCCTGCCCTTCACCGCGACGTCCGTAGGTGTGGTCATGCCCCTGCAGCACCAGATCCACCTTGTGGCGTCGTACCACCGGCAGCAGCACCTTGCGCAGGGCTGCATTTTCGCGGCCCTCGCGCGGCGAGTAGAACGGCTGGTGCAACAGCACGATCGTCCACGGCTGCCGGTTGCCGGCCAGCACCTTGTCCAGCCACTGCGCCTGCGCCTTGGCGGTACCCAGATCCAGCGCTGATGTGCCGTCGACCACGGCCACGCGCACGCCCTGCGCATCGAACCAGTAGCTGGTACCCGCCGCCGCATTGGCACCGTTACCCGGCAGAGCGAAGGTCACCGGCCAATGACGGCCCAGCACGCGGCGCTCCTGCGGGGTGTCCTCGAACTCCTCGAAGTACTCATGGTTGCCGATCGCCGGCACCACCAGCGTCTCCTGCGCCAGCCAGCTGGTGGCAGCGAACCACTCGCCCCATTCGCTGTCGTCCATGTTGTCGCCACCACTGACCAGGTCACCGGCGAACAGGCTGATCCGCGCATCCGGTGCGGCCTTCTGTGCGGCCCGCACCACGCGGCTGACGTGGCTGACGTTCTTGTTCTGGGTATCACCGAAGTACAGCAGGGTCAGCGGCTGGTCGGCAGCGGCCAAGGTACGCAGCTGGTTCCAGGCGCTCCAGCTGCCGTTGCCCTGCACGCGGTAGACATACAGGGCGTCCGGCTGCAGGCCATCGATGTCGGCGCGATGATGATGCGATAGGCCGTTCTCGGTCTGCAGCACCTGGGTGGTTGCGCGCACCTGGCGGATGCCCTCGATGGCCGGTGAATCGTCGGCCAGTGCGATTTCCAGCAGCGGCGACTGCACGCTGCCATCGGTGCGCCAAGCCACCGCGAAACCGTGGCTGGGGTCGACCGACGGAGAGGCGACGATGCGGTCCGGCACCGGTGTGGCTGCGTAGTAGCGGCTGCCCGATGGCACCTGGGTGTTGGGCTCGGCTGCCGCCATCGCCAGCGATGGCAATGCCAACAGCAGGCCGATCGCAAGCACGCGCATCAAACGCGCGCTCACGAACCGCACTCCAGCGGAAGGGCCAGCTGCTTGGCAATGCTTTCCCAGTCGAACGCCACCACGCCCTGGTCATCGTGCACCGCATACAACGCACCGTGCGGGAACCGCGGCGTCGGCTGCTGCATCATCCAGATGCCATCGGTGTTGGCCACGGTGTTGCCCTGGAACGCGCCCACCGGTTTCAGCGTGTGGCGGTCGAACAGATGGAACACGCTCCGCTGCTTGCCCTGCTCGGTGGTGATCCACCAGCCGTCCTTGCCGCAGATGCGCAGCATCACGCCTTCGGCCTGCGCCTTGAACACGTCGCGACCGAAGGTGGTGCCGGTAAAGCGCCCGGCCAGGGTGTAGACCTTGAATTCGCTGGCGTAGCTCTCGTCCTCTTCGGCGATCAGCAGGCGATCATTGGCCGGATCACCCCAGATCGATTCGACCACGCGCAGCGCGCCAGCTTCGCTGGTATCGCCGATGCTGGCCGACAGCGTTGCCTGGACCCTGGTACCGTCGCGGGTCACGTGGTACTGGCGCACGCGCTTGTCCAGCTCCGCCAGCGGCGGCAGGATGTCCTTGCCCTGTGCGTCCTCGCCGTTGTCCCAGGAGTCGGTGACGTAGACGCTGTAGCCATCGGCGCGGCGATCCACCCACAGGCCGTAGGGCTTGCGAAGGTCGTCGGCACCGAAGGTGGCCAACGGAGCGAAGTCCGGCAGTGACAGCACCTGCACGCGATGGTTGTCGCGCTCGACGATCCACAGCAGGTCATCGGTCACTGCGATGCCATTGGGACGATCGAACTGGCCCAGGCCGGTGCCGGTGCTGCCGACATCACGCATGTGCTGGCCAGTGCTGCCGTCGTAGACCACCAGCTTGTCGGTGGCCTTGGCCGTTGCAATCAGCCAGGTCTTGCCATCCGGTGCCTGCCAGGAGGCCGGCGAATCAATGTTGTCGGCCGGGGTCATCGGAGTCAGGAACGCCTCGGCGATGGTCGCCACCTTGCGCTCGACCGGTGCCACAGCGCCAGCCGCTGCCGGCGCGTTGTCCGCTGCCGGCGTGCAGCCGGCGGCAAGAACGGCGGCCAGCGAGGCCGCCATCAAGGTCATGCCGCGCACCATCACAGCGCCACCTTCAGGCCCACGGCGTAAGTGCGTCCGTATTCTTCCAACTGCAGGGTGCGCGAGCGCGTGCCCTGGTACAGCTCCAACGGCTTGTCCAGCAGGTTCTGCGCTTCGAAGTACAGGCTCACGTTCGCGTTGAATTTGTAATCCAGCGAGAAATCGAGCTGGGTGTTGGGCGCCACGTAGATATCGAACGCACGGCCCTTGCCGATGCTGTCCAGGTACTCGCTGCGGTACACCGCCGCAGGCGGGTGCTGAGGCCGTACTTTTCATAGCCGATATGCGCGCTGTACACGTGCTTGGAGGCACGCGGCAGGGTGAAATCCTCACCGGCGCGATCCTCGATGCCAGCATCGAATTCGGTATCCAGCCAGGTGCCGCTGGCGCCCACCAGCAGGCCGTCCAGACCGGCGGGCAGGAAGGCCAGTTGCTGCTGCCAGTTCAGCTCCGCACCACGCACGGTGGCTTTGCGGCCATTGATCGGCTGGGTCACGTCGAAACCGCCGTACGCCGGATCATTGGTACGCACGGTCTGCACGATGTAGCCGTCGATGGACTTGTGGAACAGACCGAGCGAGACGATACCGGTGCTGCCCAGATACTTCTCCACCGACAGATCGATGTTCTTCGACTCGTACGGGTCCAGCTCCGGGTTGCCCAGGCGCACTTCCTCATCGCCACGGCTGTAGCCGACGCGCGGCGAGATATCGCCGAAGGACGGACGCGAAACAGTCTTGTTGGCCGAAGCACGCAGCACCCAGTCATCGGCCGCGTCGTAGCGCAGGTGCAGGCCCGGCAGCACGTTGGTGTAGCTGCTGTTGGCCACGCGCGGGGTCACGGTGTAGCTGCGGCCGTTGGCAGCCACATCGACCTGGTTGCCCTCGGCCTTGAAGCGCGTGTTCTCCACGCGCACACCACCGATGATGCGCAGCGCGCCGACATCCCAGGTGCCCATGGCATAGCTGGCGAAGATGTCTTCACTGGCGGTGTAGTCCTCCTCCAGCGACGTCATCGCATTGGCACCGACGTCCTGCGGACGGGCGCTGAACTGGCCGCTGTTGGCCGCCCAGTACGCGCGCATGGCATCCGAATCCATGCCATCGCCCAGCGTGCCATGACGATAGTCGGGCGAGCCGGTGGTCCAGCTCGACAGCGCAACCTTCGGGCCGACACGCAGTTCGCTTTCATCGACGTTGACGTCGCGGTCGCGCCAGCGCCCCAGCAGGCCGAACTTGATGCTGCTGTTGTCGCCGTCGAAGCGCACGTTGACCTGCGCGCTGTGTTCCTTGTCGTTCACCTGCTTGGGCGAGATCACGAAGCGGTCGAACGCGTAGTTGCCATTGTCCAGCCACTGCGGGTTGTCGAAGCTGTAGCTGGGCAGGCGGCTGCTCTGGTCCAGCGTTCCGTTGAACGCCTTGCCCTTGAGCTTGAAGCGCGCCTCCATCTCATCGTTCACCCGCTCTTCGGTCCGGGTGAAGCCGAGCTTGTAATCGACCACGGCGTTGGTCAACTTGTTCTCGCCGCCCACGCTGGCGGCGAAGGTGTTCTCTTCCTTGGTGCGGTAACGCATGCGCTTGTCGATGGAATCCTTCGGCATGCCGTCCAGGCGGTACTGGTCGGTACCGGTCCTGACCATCTTCGCGTCGTCGAAATCGAAGATCACGCGCTGGCGGGTTTCGGCGTCGTCGAACTGGCTGTACAGCGCACGCAGGTAGTACTTGCTGTCCTCGTTCGGGCGCCAGTCCAGGTTGAGGTTGGCGCCGATGCGCTTGCGCTCGATCTCATACTTGCGGTGCTGCAGGTTGATCGCGGTGACGTCGCCCGGCGCGGCATCGTCTTCGCCGTCGTACTCCACTTCGGTGTTGTCCGATTCGAACGTGCGCTTCTGGTAGTTCACGCCCAGCGCCACGCCGAAGGTGTCATTGAACACTTCGCTGTAGTTGAAAGCGGCCTTCGGGCTGGTTTCGCCGGACAGCTGCTGGTGGCTGGCTTCGATCTTGCCGCGCAGGCTGCGGCCGTCACGATCGAAGGCCGAGGCCGATTCAACCAGGATCGCGCCGCCGATGGCGTCGCCCGGCATGTCCGGGGTCGGCGACTTGACCACGCGCAGGCGCTCGGTCGAATCGGACGGAATCACATCCAGCGGCGCAGCGCGGCTGGAATCTTCCGGGGTGCCGATGGCGATGCCGTCGACGCTGACGCTGTTGAGGTTGGCATCCAGGCCACGCACCACCACGAAACGGCCTTCGCCCTGGTCGCGGGTCACGCTGATGCCCGGCAGGCGCTGCAGCGACTCGGCCACGTTCTTGTCCGGGTACTGCCCCAGCGCGTCGGAGGACACGGCGTCTTCGATAGCGTCGCTGCTGCGCTTGAGGTCAACTGCGCGTACCTGCGATTCCAGCTGCGCACGTACTTCGATGCGGTCCAGATCGGTCGCCGCAGCGCCGCCACCGGCCCCTGCAGCAGTTTCGGCTGCCAGCACCGACGGGCTGGCCGTCACCAGCAGCGAGAGGCTGATTGCCAGGCCCAACGTGTTCTTCTTCTGCACAGCTATCCCCAACGGTGTAAAGATTGGGTCAGCACGGTATGTCCGCGAGGTTGCATGGGCATGACACCGGTGGAGCCTGGCCGGCCGGACCTGGCTCGGCACCACAGCGCATTCCGCTTAAAATGGGGCTCTCCCCTTCTGCCAGACCCTCCCATGAAGATCGTCGAAGTGCGCCACCCGCTGGTGCAGCACAAGATCGGCCTGATGCGCAACGCCGCGCTCAGCACCAAGGATTTCCGCGAACTGGCCAACGAACTTGGCACGCTGCTGGCCTACGAGGCCACCGCCGACCTGGACACCGAGCCGCACACCCTGCCGGGCTGGTCCGGCCCGGTCACCGTGCAGCGCATCGCCGGCGCCAAGATCACCGTCGTGCCGATCCTGCGTGCCGGCCTCGGCATGCTCAGCGGCGTGCTGTCGCTGATCCCGGCCGCCCGTGTCAGCGTGGTCGGCCTGCAGCGCGATGAAGAAACTCTGCAGCCGGTGCCCTACTTCGAGCGCCTGACCGGCCGCCTGGAAGAGCGCGACGCGCTGATCCTCGACCCGATGTTGGCCACCGGCGGCACCCTGATCGCCACCATCGACATGCTCAAGCGCGCCGGTGCCCGCCGGATCAAGGGCATCTTCCTGGTTGCTGCACCGGAGGGCATCGACGCGGTGAAGGCCGTGCACCCGGACGTGGAGATCTACACCGCCGCGATCGATGCGCAGCTCAACGACAAGGGCTACATCCTGCCGGGGCTGGGTGATGCCGGCGACCGCATCTTCGGCACCCGCGTGGGCTGAGATCAACCCGGGTCGGAGCGCTTTCAAAAGGAAGTGCTCCACCTGCTCCAGGCACCTTCACGCCGGCTTTGCGGCGACGGGCGAATGCTCCGCGCACCCGCCCTGCCCTGGAGCCACCATGAAAGCCTCTTTCCTGCTCGCCGCCGCCCTGCTGCTCAGCCTGCCGCTGGCCGCCAACGCCGCCACCCCGCAGCAGCAGCGCATGGCCGACTGTTCGGCCAAGAACAAAGGGCTGAAGGGCGACGCCTACAAGTCCGCGCAGAGCGCATGCCTGAGCTCGCACGCCGCCGCCCCGGCAACCCCCACCACGCCGCAGGAACGCATGAAGAAGTGCAACGCCGACGCCGCCACCAAAAAGCTCGCCGGCGACGCCCGCAAGACCTTCATGAGCAGCTGCCTCAAGGCATCGTAAGAACAGCGAAGAAAGGCCCATCCACGCACGGCGTGGATCTACTGACCGTCGTTGAACGGGGTCAGAGCCCGTTGCCCGGCAACGGGATCCGACCCCGACGGGTCACGAAAATCTGTCAGCGGCGGGGGCGGTGTCGGATTGCGGGGCATCCGCGCCATGGATGGCGCGGCTGAGCCTACAAGGACGTACTTGCGGCGTCCCCGCAATCCGACACCGCCCCGCCACCCCACGGACAGCCCGCTGTTGCCGTTGCTGTTGCCGTTGATTCGGCAGGTGCAGGGCGCTGCCCTGCCGGCAAACCTCACCCCAACGCACGCGCCTTCAGCTCGCCCTGCTCATGCAGCGTAACGAAACGCCCCTTCTCATCCCGCCCGACCTGCGCCAGCGCCACCTGCGGGTCATGGGTGAAGAACAGATGCACGTTGCGCGCCAGCTTGTCTTCCAGGAACTGCCGCTTCTCGTCGATCAGCAGTTCGGCATTGCGGTCGTACCCCATCGTGATCGGCACGTGGACCCACGAACGACCGGGAATAAGATCGGCGCAGAACACCACGCCGCCGTGCGCCCCTGCGCCTGCGCGCCCCTGCCCCACGATCTCGGCCAGCATCAGCCCCGGCGTGTGGCCGTCGCTGTAACTGAAACGCACGCTGTGGCCGAGCACCTTCGAATACTCACCGTCCACCACTTCCAGGCGCCCACTGGCCTGCAGCAGGCCCGGCAGTTCCGGAATGAAGCTGGCACGGTCGCGCGGGTGCGGCTGCAACGCGCGCTGCCAATGCTGCGCACCAACCACATACGTCGCATTGGGGAACAGCAGTTCCGGTTCGCGGCCTTCGCGCCACGCGGCCAGCAGGCCACCGGCATGATCGAAGTGCAGATGGCTGAGCACCACCACGTCGATGTCTTCGTGCTCGAAGCCGGCTTCGCGCAGTGAATCGATCAGCACATGCTGGCTTTCCTGCACGCCATAGCGCTCGCGCATGCGCGGATCGAAAAACGCACCGATGCCGGTTTCGAACAGCACCGTCTTGCCTTCAAGCGGGCTCGCCAACAGCGCGCGACAGGCCAGCTCGATGCGATTGAGCTCATCCGGTGCTGCCCATTTTTCCCACAACGCGCGCGGCGCATTGCCGAACATCGCACCGCCATCCAGGCGCTGGGTATTACCGCGAATCGACCATAGTTTCATGGCGCAATTATCGGTCGCCGCTCGTTAAATAATCGCTAGCGGGAAAATGAAAAACCCCGCCGTTGCGGGCGGGGTTCTCAGGTCTGCGTCCGCCGGGCATGGCCCGGCGCTACCGCCGGATCAGGGAGCCGGCACGACCTGGGCGCTACCGACCGGGTTGCGCGGATCGCTGCCACCAAACAGCTTGTTGGCCTTGCGGTCCCACTCCACCGTCTGCAGGTTGCCCCACACGTGGCTGGAACCACGGCCACCGGCGGCGACCTCACCCGGCAGATCGATCTTGTGGCCCATCGCCTGCAGCTGCTTGATGGTCGCAGCGTCGAAAGCGTTGCTCTCGGCTTCGATCAGGTCCGGCAGCCACTGGTGGTGGTAGCGCGGCAGCGCGGCGACCTGCTGCGCATCCAGGCCAGCGTCGTAGCCGAGGATGCCCAGCAGCACCATGGTGATGATGCGGCTGCCGCCCGGCGTGCCCAGCACGATCACCTTGTCATCGTTCTCCATGAACGTCGGTGTCATCGAGCTGAGCATGCGCTTGCCCGCTTTCGGTGCATTGGCGGCGTAGCCCATCACGCCAAAGGCGTTGGGCGTGCCCGGCTTCAGCGCGAAGTCGTCCATCTCGTTGTTCAGCAGCACACCCGTTCCCTTCGGAATCAGGCCCGAGCCGTACAGCAGGTTGACGGTCTGGGTAGCACCGACACGGTTGCCGTCACGGTCGATGATCGAGAAATGGGTGGTCTCGTCATCTTCCAGCGGCGTCGGGTTGCCCGACAGCAGATCGCTGGGGGTGGCCTTTTCCGGGTGGATGGTCGCACGCAGGCCCTGCGCGTAATCCTTGCTGGCCAGCACCTTCTGCGGGATCTGCACGAAATCCGGATCGCCGAGGAAGAAGGTGCGGTCGCGGTAGGCACGGCGCATCGACTCGACGACCAGATGGGTGCGGTGCGCCGCATCCATCTGCTTGATGTCCCAGCCCTCCAGGATCTGCAACATGCTGGCCAGGGCGATGCCACCAGAGGACGGCGGCGGCGCGGTGGTGATCTTCCAGCCGCTGTAGTTGAAGACGATCGGCGCGCGCTGCTTCACGCGATAGCCGGCCAGTTCTTCGGCGGTCCACTTGCCACCGGCCTGCTTCACGCCGGCCAGCAGCAGCTTGCCGGTCTGGCCCTTGTAGAAGCCATCGAAGCCACCGGCTGCCAGGCGCTCCAGGGTCTGCGCCAGTTCCGGCTGCTTGAACAGGTCACCGGTGGCGATCGGCTTGCCATTGCGCAGGTAGACCTCGCGCGTACCGGGATAACGCTCCATCACTTCGCGGCGCGAGGCATAGCCCTTGGCCATGCGCTCATAGACCGGGAAGCCTTCACGCGCGATGCGGATCGCAGGCTGCAGCGAGGCCGCCAGCGGCAGCTTGCCGTGCTTGGCCGACAGTTCGACCAGCGCCGCCGGCAGGCCGGGAATGCCGGCCGACCACGGGCCGTTGACCGAGCGGTCGCGGTCCAGGTCGCCCTTCTTGTCGAGGAAGGCCTGCGGCGTGGCTGCGGCCGGCGCGGTCTCGCGCGCGTCCAGCATCACGTCCTTGCCGGTCGCCGCATCATGCAGCAGGAAGAAGCCGCCGCCACCGAGGCCAGAGCTGATCGGCTCGACCACGGCCAGGGTCGAGGAGACGGCCACCGCCGCGTCGAAGGCGTTGCCGCCCTGGGCCAGGATGTCGACGCCGGCCTGGGTGGCCAGGGCGTGGCCGCTGGCGATGGCAGCACCATCAGGACGCTCGGCGCGGGCCGGGGCATCAGCCCAGGCGACGGAACTCAGCAGCAGGCCGAGCAACAACAAGGGGCGGGCGAACGGCTTCATTCGGATGGGGGCTCCGCATAGAGTTCGGGATGATCGTGCTGCAGTTGGCGCAGCTTGGCCAGCAGCTCGATTTCGGTTTCGACGATGTCCGGATCGGGATCGATGCATTCGACCGGGCACACGACCACGCACTGCGGTTCGTCGAAATGACCCACGCACTCGGTACAGCGGGCGGGGTCGATCACGTAGATGGTTTCACCCATCGTGATGGCCTGGTTCGGGCAGGCCGGCTCGCATACGTCGCAGTTGACGCAGAGCTCATTGATTTTCAGC
>Ga0157371_10004529_pt1 | contig 12106 bp, 11 predicted proteins | sample C45metaG_FD_113462 | JGI IMG/M metagenome (GOLD analysis project Ga0157371, IMG submission 113462) | Corn rhizosphere microbial communities from Kellogg Biological Station, Michigan, USA - C4-5 metaG | ecosystem: Host-associated > Plants > Roots > Rhizosphere > Soil | place: USA: Michigan... | reverse complement strand
TCGATGCTTTATCCTCGGAGCGCGGTGAAAGCGGCAAGATCTGGGCATCGGTGCTCAAGAGTGCGATCAAACGGCGCAAACCCGATTTCAGTGAGTCGTACTACGGATTTCGCGCATTCGGCAATTTGCTCGACGAGGCGCAAGCGCGTGGCTTGCTCGAGGTAGGACGCGACGATAAATCGGGGGCGTTCGTCTATCGGGCGAGCTCGGCGGCGCCGGAACCGGCGCGAGCCGATGCGCCGGTGGCCGCGGCTTTGGCGCATGAGAATGGGACTTCGGCAGAGGCAACGGGGAATAAAGGCCGGAAACGAGGCAAGAGCGCGCGCAAGCAAGGGCGCGATACCGCGCCGCATGGCGGGGCGGCGCAAGGCCACGCTAGCCCTGCCGCGGCGATATTCGAAGAGGCGCCGACGTTCGAGCCGGAACCGCGAAATGAAGAAACGGTTGCGGCGGAAGCAGCGAGCAACCGGAGCAATGAGGCGATTGACGCGACCATCGATGAGGCCGTCGATAAAGCGGTCGATAAGGCGGCAGCGCCGAAGCCGCGTCGCGCGCGCAAACAGTCTGAGAAGACGGCTGGATAGGCGGGCTAGACAGGCGCCAAAAAATCGCAGCGGCAGCCCGCGACGGCGGCCGCCCCGGGGATCGACCCCACCACCGCATCAGCGGACGAGCTTGACGCGAAGCCAAAGCCGAAGGCCGCAAAGACGCCCCGCAAGTCGAGCGCGCGAACTGCTCGCGCGCGCAGCCGTCCGCTTGACGGCGACAACACGTAGATAAGCAGAGCTTAAGGATTCACCCCGGAGAATGTCAGTGTTTACTTGTAGAAATCAGAGCTGCCAGGCGCAATGGGAGCTGTCCGACGTTGTCATCAAAAACGAAGGGCAGGGCTTATTGTTTCGCTGCCCCATGTGCGGCGCGCGAAATTACGTGGAGAAATTCGAGGCCGACGACGGCACGGTTCTCTACGAGCAGATCGAAGGCAAACCATTCGTGTGACCCTAAATTTTGTTGGAACGCCGTCCTTTTTCCCGTCAACCGAATCCCGCCTTTCTGCGTTGTAATGGGTCACAAGATGCTATATCGATCGGTCGGCAGCCGCGGCGCTCCATGCGCCCCACCCGTTGTCTCGGTTCTGACGCACGGCGGCTGATTGCCGTTGCGGCGGTGGCCGGCTCGCACGATCGACCACAGGAAAGATGCTCGGAAGGATTGGGGACAGCAGTGTGAAGGTCATCGCAGCGTTGTGCGCGAAGGTGCGGCAGGTCGATTACAAACGTTTGCTGTCGCCCGCCATCGCGCTGGTCATCTGCATCCTGCTGCTGTTCGCCTTGCAGGAAATCTCGCAGAGCATCAACTATCACTCGGTCAGCCGGCGCCTGTTCAACATCGCGCCCGGCAAGTGGATCGCCGCGCTCGCCGCTACGGCGCTGAGCTTCATTGCGCTCGTCGCGCGCGACGAGATCGGGCTGCGTCACGTCCAAGCGAAAGTGCCGCGCCCGCTGCTTTGGATCGGCGCCACGGCCGCCTCCGCGCTCGGCAATATCGCCGGCTTCGGCGCGCTCACGGGCGGGGCGGTCCGCTGCCGCGTTTACGGTGCGGCCGGCGTCACACCGTCGCAAGTGGGCCGGCTCACGGTCTTTACTAGTGTTTCGCTTGTCTTGGCGTTGCTGCTAACCAGCGCGTTGGGGGCATTGTGGGATACGACGCTGCTCTCAGCCATGACGCACATCGCGCCAGGCGTACTGCGGGCCGCGAGTCTATCGACGCTGGTCGCAGTGGCCGTGGCCATCGCATGCTGTGGCGTACGCACGAAGCGCATCGAAACGCGGTGGCGTCGGATCGCGTTCGATATTCCCGCTCGCGCCGATTTGATTGGGCAGATCCTGTTCGGCGTCGTCGATATCGTGGGCGCGGGAGCCGCGTTATGGGCCTTCTTGCCGGTCACACAGGCCGACTTCATCAGTTTCATGGCGGTGTATTCCGCCTCGCTATTGCTCGGCATCGTGGGGCATACGCCGGGCGGCGTCGGCATCTTCGAATCCGTCATGGTGTTCGCCTTGCGCGGAGATATCACGACGCCTTCGCTCGTCGCCGCGCTGTTGGCCTATCGCGCTGTCTACTTCGGCTTGCCGCTGGTGTTGTCCGCGGGCGTGCTGGCCGCTTATGAAGGCCGCGCGTTGCGCGCGCGCTTGCCGCTCGGCCGCGTGGCCCGCATCGGCCGGATCGCACCGCTGTTTCTCTGCCTCATCACGTTCGTCGCCGGCTCGATGCTGATCGTATCGAGTGCGACGCCCGCGTTGGCGCATCGATTGGCTCAACTGCGCCAACTCGTTCCGCTCTGGGCGCTCGAAAGCTCGCAGTTGGTCAGCGGAGTGGTGGGGGTATTGCTGCTGTTCGTCGCGCGCGGGCTGCTGCGCAGGCTCGATGCGGCTTGGTGGGTCACCGTCGCACTCACGGCGGTGAGTCTCGTGCTGTCGGTCATCAAGGGCTTGGCCTTCGTCGAGGCGGGCATCTTGTCGACCTTGCTGCTTCTCTTGATCGGCACACGCCGCCATTTCAACCGGCGCGCCGCGTTGTTCGCCGAGCCCTTCACGGGCGGATGGCTGATTTCGGTGGCGATCGTTCTGATGTGCGCCGCGTGGGTGATGTTCTTCGCTTACCGCAACGTGCCTTATCGCAACGATCTCTGGTGGCAGTTCGCATTCGATGAGCGCGCGTCTCGTTCGCTGCGCGCGATGCTGGCCTCGGGGTTATTTGCAACGGCGTTTTCGGTCTGGCAATTGTTGCGCCCCGCAGCGGGACGTTTCGTCCATCCGAGCTCGGAGGATCTGACCGACGCGGTGCAAATCATCCGCGCGCAAGAGCGCAGCGACGCCGGGCTCGCGATGATGGGCGACAAGAGCTTTCTGTTCTCCGATTCGCGCCAGGCCTTCCTGATGTACGCGAAACACGGCCGCACGTGGGCGGCGCTGCACGATCCCGTGGGGCCTCGCGAAGAATGGGAAGAACTGATTCGCAAGTTCGTGATGCTCGCGCATAAGCATGGAGGACGGGCAGCCTTTTACCAGGTACGCGCCGATTCGCTGCCGCTCTATCTGGATTCGGGCTTGACGTTGATGAAGCTCGGCGAAGAGGCGAGGCTCGCGCTCGACGGCTTCGATCTGAGCGGCCCGAAACGAGCAGCCTTGCGTTACTCGCTGCGCCGCGCCGAGCGCGACGGTTGCACGACGGAGGTCATCGATGCCGCCGCCGTTCCGGCGCATCTCGACATCCTGCGCGAGATCTCCGATAGCTGGCTCAAGAGCCGATCCGCGCGCGAAAAAAGCTTCTCGGTGGCCGCTTTCAGCGAAGCGTATCTGGCTGCGCAATCGGTGATGCTGGTTCGCGAGAATGGGGTGCCGGTCGCGTTTACGACCTTTATGACGACGGATTTGAATGTCGAGGCGACGGTCGGCGTCATGCGCCATTTGTCCGACGCATCGCCCTACGTCATGGACTATCTCTTCGTGCAGCTTGCATTGCATTTGAAGAGCGAGGGTTATCGCAGTTTGAGCCTTGGCGTCGCGCCGTTTTCTGGCGTGCAGCCTACGCCGATGAGTTCACCGCTGCATCAACTGGGATCGATGGTGTGGCGCTTCGGCGGGCGTTTCTACAATTTCCAAGGCTTGCGTGCATTCAAGGGCAAGTTTCAGCCACGCTGGGAGCCGCGTTATCTCGCGGTGTCTGGTTGGGCGAGCGCATTGCTCACGTTGGTCGATCTTTCCATCCTGGCGGGCGGGCGCCGTTCATGACATTTCATGCAGCATTGAGCAAATTTAAATGGCTCGCCGTTCTGGCGGGCTTGTCGTTTTGTGTCACCGCGCAGGCGGCCGAATCGCGGGTGTCCGGCGGGCGTTATGGCGATGTCACCGTCGAATGGCCGCAGGGCGACATGCGCGGCTTCGTCGTGTTGTTCTCCGCGGGGAAGGGCTGGACCGATGCCGATACGCAAGCGGCTCGTGCATTGGCGCGAGACGGTGCGTTGACGGTCGGCGTCGATACGGGGCGTTATGCGGCGAATCTCGCCGCGACGGGGCGGGATTGCCGGCACCTCGACGGCGACGCGGAAGCGATCAGCCATCAACTCGAACGTCAATTGAAATCGGATCGTTACTTCGCGCCGATCAGGGCGGGCGCCGGGAAAGGGGCGCCGCTTGCGCTGCACGTTTTAGCGCAAGCGCCCGCCAATACGATCGCGGGCGCCGTCGCCATCGATGCGGACGCCAGCCTGCGTAGCGATTTCCATCAGTGCCCGCCTGATCCGACGGTGAGCCGCGGCAGCGTGTTGCCGGGATTCGTCGAAATCGGCGTGAGCAAACAGAGCGCGGTGGGCCCGTTGCAACAGGCGGTGCGCTCGGCCGTCAAGGAAGGCGCCGATTCGCCCGGCTTTCACTTCGATAAGGATGCGAACGCTTTGATGGCGCCGTTCTTGGCGAAGCCGCCACATGTGTTCGCGCCGGCGACGACGCGGGCGGACCAATTCGCCGCGTTGATCCGGCCGCATCTGCGGGCGGATACGGCAGGGGAGCAGGACGTATCGGATTTGCCGCTCGTCGAATTACCGGCGGCGCACTCGCGCGGCATGCTGGCGATCGTCATGTCGGGCGACGGTGGGTGGCGCGATCTCGACAAAACGATCGGCGAGCAATTGCAAAAGGATGGCGTCTCGGTCGTGGGATGGGACAGCCTGCGCTATTTTTGGAGCGAGAAGACGCCGGAGCAGGTGAGCCGCGATCTCGCGCGCGTGCTTCATGTGTACGGCGCGCGTTGGCATGCGAATTCGTTCGCGCTGATCGGCTATTCGTTCGGCGCCGATGTGATGCCGTTCGCCTACAACCGATTGCCGCCCGCATTGCGTGACAAAGTGGCGATCGTCTCGCTGCTTGGCTTTGCGCGGGCGGCGGATTTTCAGGTGCGGGTGACGGGCTGGCTCGGATTGCCGCCGAGCGATAAGGCGCTGCAAGCCCAGCCGGAAGTCGATCGCGTACCAGCCGGCTTGGTGCAATGCTTCTACGGCGAAGACGAAGAAGATACGTTATGCCCGGCGCTTGCGGGAACGCGCGAAGTGATCCGCACGTCGGGCGGACATCATTTTGGTGGTGGATATGACGCGCTCGAAAAGCGGATTCTCTCGGGATGGGAGAAGCGGATGTCGTTGATTGGCGGCCAAGCGAGTGCGAAGTAGCCTGGCTTGATGGCTTGCACTTGCCGCTGGGGAAAGGGCAAGTGTCGGATTTTTCTCCCTTCCTGTTGAAAGCAGCAAGCTCGGAGTCACTAGGCGTGCGATCGTTCGGGCGTGTTCATATCCGCAACCCTCAGCTTTAAAAGCTACGTGACTGCTTCCCCGCTCGCAAAGGGCGTCCGGGTCGGGGTCAGAAATAGTTGTTGAGCTATCCCGACTCTCGTCGGGTGCCGAGCATGCGCGCTTTTATCGGTGCTCGACCGTTGCGCAACCGACGCTGCGAATTCTCCTCTTTTAATTGGCCCGTGCAGTTAGGGAGAGGCCTATCACGGGTTCGTTTTCGCGACAAGAAGGCTTGGCTCCGACGGGGGCATGACTTACTACCAGCTTTCGTTCTCATCTTGGATGCGATTTTTGCGTCATCGAAAGGACGCGAGAATCTTTCAAAACCGCACGACAGCGGACATCCTGGCCGAGGTATTTGAAGGCCATTCCCATGCACCCGGGCACTATCGATTCGATTTGCACGGCAGTGGTGCGACGCACTCGTACTGCACGCAGTACGACAGCGACCACAACTTCGTGCATCGGCTGATGGAGTCCGAAGGTTGGTTCACCTACATTGAGCAGGCCGAGAACGGGAAGTCGCATACGGTCGTTGTCACCGACGATATGTATCGCTTCAAACCGCTCGACACGCAAGACGTCGATTTTTATCGCGCCGAAAGGTGGACAGGTGCTGATGCCCTCGTGGAGTGGAGCAGCGAGCGCATCGTCCAAAGCGTTGCATACGGCATGCGTACCGCCGACTACAAGCGGCCGAGCTGGCCAAAAGAGCGCTCGGGCATTTCAACGGATGAGCATTGCGAAGTCGCCAGCGAACTCGAAATCTATGAGTACGCCGGCCACTACAGCTTCCCTCCAGCAGAGGGAGGCACTGACCGGGGCTCGCTCGCGGTGCAGTACAGCCTTGAAGCGTACGAGTCACGAACCAAGCGCTTTTATGGCATCGGCAGCGTCCTATGCATGGATGCGGGGCGGTTGTTCCACCTCAAGAACCATCCAGAGCATGACTCGGATGAAGCACAAGACCAGGAATTCGCAACGATTGCGGTCGACGGAAGTCTCGTTCCGCAATGCTCTGAAATTGCAGTTCGACGGTGCAGCGGACCTTGTGCATTCAGGCAATCCGGTAATGTGGCTCGTGATGGTTGTGGCCACCATACCGACGTTCATTCAGTCGGTCGTGTATTACATCTCGCAGTTGACGTGCCGCGAACCGGTGTGGCCCGAAGCGGTCGAGCGCGCATGTACTCCTCTACCGCGACCCAAACGGAAGGAGTTGCTTCATGAACCGCAGATTCATTCGCAAGGGAGACAAAACAGACCGCAACGGTTTGGTGACGGACGGTATCGGGAATTCGTCGTTGCAAGGACAGCCTCTGGCCTATCTCGGTGCATCCGTGCAATGCCCCGCGTGCGGCACGCAGGGCATCATAGTCAGTGACGGCTCTCCACGCACGATGACGGTAATGAATAAGCAAATCGCCCTTGAAAATGACCTCTGCCAGTGCAAATGTGACCCGTTGCCGAAGGTCGTCGCATCGCAGGCACTTGGTTCCATCAAGACTTAGCGGCCTGTGAGCACGTTTCGTCATCGGTTGGTCGCTGTGCGGTCGATCTCTCCATTCCATCTACCAATTGCGGGGAGGCTCTGATGGTGACGATTGACGCTGAACTCGAAGCTCATATCCTGCGGTCCTATTACGTGGAGAAGTGGCGCTGCGGCGCCATCGAGTGGCAACTGCCGCTCAGATCTATCCGTCTTCCACCTTGTTGGTAACTGGCGACGAAAACGAACGGCGCATCGCGTTCGACGGGGACTCAGCAAAAGGCCGCCTTGTGCGGCCTTTTGCCTTTTCTGCCTCGCATTCCATGTCGCTGCCATTCGCCAGCGCATCAGACACAGTCGAGCGCGGGCGTCGCCCCCTCCCTCCACTGCCACGTCGGTCAAGTACGATAGCCGGTTCCAAAATAGTCAGTCTAATTTGGGCGAAGAGGTTCCATTTGCCCTCTCATCGCGAACAGTTAGAAAGCACGGCAATGGGCCCATCTCGCCCTGAAAAGCCCCAAGAAAGCTAGCTAATGGACTTCCCGAATGCTCTCTTGGGGAACGCGAAGGTATTCTCCTCGAAAAATTAAAGTCTTATGATTTATTGCCGTCATACCGACATGGCACCGCGTGTCGGGCACAGCGCGTGACCAAATAAACAACCTGCGTTTCGGAGACCAAATGAAAGTCGCCAACCTTTCCATAGCTCGAAAGCTCTACACGACCTTCGGCGCCGTTATCGCTGTGCTGGTGATCCTCGGTGCCACCTTCTATTCGTTCTTTTCGTCGGTGACGAGCGCGAACCGCCTGAACGTCCATACGTATCAGGTCATCGATGAGACGCGGCTGTTATCCGAAAGCCTGATCAATATGGAAATGGGCCTTCGCGGCTACGCGCTCGTCGGCGAGGACGCCATGCTGGAGCCGTACCTCACCGGAGCGAAGTCGTTCAAAGAGCGCGTGGCGGCGATGCGGAATCTCACGAGCGACGACCCGCGCCAACAGGAGCTGCTGCGCAAGCTCGAAGCGCAGGAATCGCAATGGGTGTCGACCTTCGTCGACAATCTGCTCGCAAAGCGCAAATTGGTGCTGGCGGTCAGCATGACGATGGATCAATTCGTCGACGCGTACAAGGCCAACACGGGTAAAGCGCAGATGGACGCAATGCGTGCAACGCTCGACGAGATCGCCGCCAACGAGTCGGCGCTGCTTGCGGTGCGGGCGGCACAGGCCGAGTCACGGCAAATGCAGACTCAGGTCGCGCTGATCGGCGGCACGTTGTTGGGCGTGGTACTCGCGTTTATTTTCGCGACGTGGATCTCGCGTCTCGTTGCTTCGCCGTTGCGTGAGGCGGTAGCCCATGCCGAAGCGATTGCCGCGGGCGATCTGACGCGCAAGATCGATTCGCGCACGACCGATGAAGTCGGCGCCTTGATGCGCGCCTTCGGGGGCATGCAACAGAAGCTCGCCTCGGTCATCTCCACCATCAAAACGTCGACCGACTCGATCAACGTTGCAGCGGGCGAGGTCAGAGCCGGCAATGCCGATTTGTCCTCCAGGGCGGAGCAGCAGGCCGCCTCGCTCGAGGAGACGGCATCGAGCATGGAACAGTTGACTGCGACGGTGAAACAGAATGCCGACAACGCCCGCCAGGCGAGCGGGCTCGCTTCTACCGCCTCCCACGTAGCCGACAAGGGCAACGACGCCGTGGGCCGTGTCGTGGCGACGATGGGCGACATCAACGAAAGCTCGAGCAAGATCGGGGAGATTACCGGCATCATCGAAGGGATCGCGTTCCAGACGAACATCCTCGCGCTGAACGCAGCGGTCGAAGCCGCGAGAGCCGGCGAGCAAGGCCGCGGTTTTGCCGTGGTCGCCAGTGAAGTGCGCAGCCTCGCGCAGCGCTCCTCGGCGGCGGCCAAGGAAATTAAGGAACTTATTGGCGCGTCGATCGACAAGATTCGCGGCGGCATGACCGAAGTCGAAGAGGCCGGGCGGACGATGTCCGAAGTGACCGTCGCCATCGGCCGCGTGACCGACATCATGGGAGAGATTGCGGCGGCCTCGGACGAGCAGAGCCGAGGCATCGAACAGGTCAACCAAGCCATTACACAGATGGAACAGGTGACCCAGCAGAACGCGGCGCTTGTCGAGGAAGCTGCGGCGTCCGCTCAGTCGCTCGAAGATCAGGGTAACGAACTTGGACGCGCGGTTTCGATCTTTCGCATTGCGACGAACTCGGGTGCTTCCACTTCCGCGAAGCTGGCTGTTCGTCCCCCGGCCAGAAGTACTGCGATGCCGGCGCTTCAGTAATCGCCTCGCCAAGCCCTTAGTAGGACAGCCCCTGCTTGAGCCCGCCGCCGTCGGCGACGCGCTGCGCGAGGTTCGATGCAGCCATGCGCAATGGTGTGGTCAGCAATGCTCCGATCGCGATCAGCCCGCGCCGGCATTACCGGCGCGGCCGAGCGATGTCGCCCCACATCAGCGAGCCAGCTTCGCGATCTCGGCGGCACTCCTTGTCTCGTTACTAGGTCATCGTGAATGTATCGGCGATCGAGCCAAAAAATTCCCAATAGCGTTCTGTGACATCTAGCGTCCACCCATCAACTTTGATTTTGACGATCCCTTCCTTTCGTCCTAAAACGTAGCCCTATCCCGGCATCGAACTGCGATGCCGGTTTATAGGGAGATGACGTGAAGAACAGCAAAAGGCTGTGGCGAGGGGCGTGGGGCGTTGTCATCGCAGTCGTTGCTATTGCGGCATGGCGGTATCTGCCTACCTTGCAAGCCGTACCCGCCGAATCGATCAGATCGACCGCCGCATCGGCCTCGCCGGGGCCGAGACCCTCCGACGCATCGGTGCCCGCGTCCGCCGCACCAGCCATCGAGTCGGGCCCCGCCGAGCGAGCGCTCGATGTCTCCGCGTTACGCGCTACCCTGGCCGGGCAACCCGACACCGACGCGCAAGTGAGCCGCATCGTGGCGCTGGCGCGCTTTCGTGATCAGATCGCCGCTTATGCGAGCAGTGGCCAAGCGGTGCCCGACGTCGAGCGCGCTCGAAGGGCGCGTGAGCTTCTCGCCGAGCTGCCCGAGCATGTGGCGCACAACGAGATCCTCCCCGTGCAAGCGCAAGCGATAACCGCCGCATTGCTGAACGACGCCGAACCGGATCCCGCGACACGCGCTGCCAAGATCGAAGACGCCCGCGCGCAATGGGACGCCTACGCGCGTCAGACCGTTGGGCCATCGCCGGCGCGCGACCCGCGTGCGCTCGCCTATGCGCAGCAAAGCAAAAACATCGTGGCGCAGGTTCAATCGAGCACCCCCGATCCTGCCCAACAGCAAGCCATCATCGCGCAACGCCTGCAGGCGCTGCGCGTCCAGTTGTTCGATCGCGCTTCATCACCCGACACGCATTAAAAGTACGGCGTGTGCATCCCGCACGCGCCTTCTGCGCCCGAACGAGAGAGAGGGAGGGAAGATGTTTGCATCCAAATGGTTGAAAGGCGTGGGCCTAGGCGGCGTGATGTGCCTGGCCACATTGAACGCGCGGGCGTCCGATACGGTGTTGCCCGATCCGTCGATTCCTTATTACGCGTGGTACGAAGTCGTCCTGCCGGAGAGCAGTGGCGCGTCGTGCGGAAACGGCACGCCGTTGCGCTTCTACATCAATCGCGCGCAATCGAACAACATGCTCTACATGATGGAGCCCGGCGGCGCGTGCTGGGATTACGCCACCTGCACCGAGACGGCGAACTCGGGGCAAGAAGCCGGGCTCGGCGCCTACAACCCCGACGGCATTCCGCATAACTACATGAACGGCACGACGAGCCAGAGCTTGAAATCGTCGTTGTTGTCGCCGTTGATGGTTCGGATGGATCTCGTTCATCGGCTCATCGGCGAGCCGGCCGTGGAGACGCAGGATTGGACGCACGTATTCGTGCCTTATTGCACGGGCGATATTCATATGGGCAACGCCGTGCGCAGCTACCCAGCGCCTAGCGGCGATGCTCGACTGCAGCATTACAACGGTTTCAAAAACGCGCGGGCAGTCGCGCAGTGGCTCGCCGCGCACGGTTTCGGCAAGCCCGATCGACTGCTCGTCTACGGCACCAGCGCGGGCGGCTACGGCGCGTTGGCGAACTACGCGACTTTGCGCAATACCCTCCAACCGCGGTCGCACAGTTCGATGCTCAATGACGCCGGGACAGTCTTCATTACGCCGTTCGGCGCCAACCCGACGGCGCATCCCTCGGTAGGCCTTTACGACAAAGTGAACCAGGAGTGGGGGATGACGGGACCGGACGGCATGGCGACGGTCAACAGCAAACTTTCGCCGTACTTCGATCCGAACAACATGGGCAGCGCGTACGCCGCGCTGTCGAAGACCTATCCTCATGATCGCTTCGGCTTTACGACTTACCAACGCGACGAGGTGATCGCCGCCTATCACTATCGGGCATTCGTGCCGGCTGTCATTGCTGCGCCCGATGACGCGACCAAAGACGCGCTATCGAGTGAGATGTTCGCCAACGAGTTGGACTTGCTGAAGCAAACGCTCAATCCGCTGCCAAACTTCGGCTACTTTATGCCGTGGGCGCGTGGCGGGTTCATGCATAACCATCAAGTCACCGTCGTCAGCTTTACCGGATCTGGCATTCACGAAAACGGCATCGATGCCGATGTCGGCAATTTCATCGCCGATTTGCTCAATCAGAAGGACCCGGCCGACACGCCCGTGATGAAGGCGTTTCGCACACAGCAGTGGTCCGATTTCACGTTTTCGTCGTTCCTTTCGTGGATCGACCGCGTGCTCGGTCTGACAGGAGAAGCCGGGCCGATTTCAGGTCATCGCGCGTGAGGTATCCGCAAAGGATAGGCGTCCTCATGAAAGACCTCGGTACGCTGGTCGGCCCGAGCGGCGTCTTGTGCGAAGGCTATGCGGCCAATTCGAGCGGGGACTTTTGTTTGAAGGCCGGAATAATGTAGAGACGCAATGTTCAGACGCGAAATGGCGTTTCGCCGTACGGCCTCCCATTTCGCATATCGTCTCGAGCGCTAACGCGGGACCGTTAGCGTGGGAGGCAGGATGAGTCGGTGCAATGATCGCGCGGACCGCCTGCCCTTCGATGAACCAGGAGTAGTCCATGGAAAGATCGTCCCTCTTTCGGCGGCTCTTTGCCGCGGCAGTGATTTGCATCGCGCCGAGCGCATTCGCGCAGACGTACACGGTCAGCCCGCTCGGCACGTTAGGCGGAACCGTTAGCTTC
>Ga0157371_10004525_pt1 | contig 12112 bp, 17 predicted proteins | sample C45metaG_FD_113462 | JGI IMG/M metagenome (GOLD analysis project Ga0157371, IMG submission 113462) | Corn rhizosphere microbial communities from Kellogg Biological Station, Michigan, USA - C4-5 metaG | ecosystem: Host-associated > Plants > Roots > Rhizosphere > Soil | place: USA: Michigan... | reverse complement strand
TGTCTTCACCAGGTGTGGCGTCACCCATTTCAATGGTTTCGTGACGGCCGCGAACGGTCACCTCTACGGCGCTGATTTCACCGGTGTCGTCCTGCTGGAAGGCACCCGCGAAGCGCAGAGCAACACCCGCTGCGTTGACGGCGCCGAATTGCTTGAGCACGATCAGATCCAGGCCACCCAGCTTCCATTCCAGCTGGATACCGTCGTCGGACATGCCCAAGTCAGCCTTGACCGGGCCATTCATGCCCGCGGCGCGCCAAGCTTCCATCTTGCGGCCCAGAAAGGGCAGGGTGACGGTTTTGACCTTGCCTTGGTAGCTGCCGCCGTCGTTGAACAGGTTCATGTTTTTCAGTTTGTGAGGCATGGCCATTGCGGGAATCTCCGGGGTTATGGCACAGGGTTAACTCCCCTTGCGGGGAGGCCCGGTTTAAGCGTTGACGGCGGCGGCGAACTGCATCAGGTAGCGGTCGGTGATGCGCTGACGCAAGGTGAGGTCTTCCAGGGGCGGCACGGGGGTGTAGTCGTAATCTAGGATCAGCTTCCCGGCCTTAAGGGTGTCCTTGTCGTTGACGTCTTCTGGGTACCAGCAGCTGCCGCCGATCAGGTAGCCCTGGTTGACCAGTTCGCGGAACTTGGCGTTGATCCCGTTGATGATGTCTTTGACCAGGGAGGCGTGCAGGGGCTTGTCCATGGCCCACATGTGCGCCTCGGCCATGGTGTCGGCGATGATCTGCGCGGTGCGGGTGTAGTTTTCGAACGCGAACAGCGGATTGTCGCTGCACGTACGGCTGCCCCAGAAGCGGAAGCCACCCTCATTGATCAGAGTGGTGACCTCGTTGCTGTTGAGATAGTTGGCGTCAGTGGCTGGGTTTTGCAGGTCCCAGAACACATCGGCGCTGATGCCCGTCACGCCGTTGACCGCGACGTTAGAGAGGGTCTTGTGCCAGCCGATGTCTTTGTCGATCAGCGCCCGCAGGCCCAGCGCACGGGCTACTGCCGACGCGGTGGCGGTCGCGTTGGTGACCGTGTCCCAGTTCTGGAAATCCGGCCAGATCACCATGACTTCACGGGCGCCGAAGTTTTCGCGATAGCCGACCACCTCTTCCTTGGTTTTGCAGTCCCACGCACTGACGTAGGCGAAGGCGCGCAGGTCTTTGGCGATCGATACCAATGCGGTGGCCACCGGCTGACTGTCGAGGCCTGGCACACCGAGAATGCGCGGCGTCATGCCCAGTCGCGCCTTGGCGGCGAGCAGGGCTTTCATGCCGGTGTATTTGCCGTCGGCGGTAGTCGTGCCGATCAATGCGCTGGTAGTGGCGGCTTCGTCTGCACCTTCTTCGACTCGGACCACGATCGTGTAGGGCTTGGTCTGGTCTGCAATGGCCTGCAAGCTCTTGGCCAGGGTGCCCTTGACGCCGGCTTTGGAAATGGCGGCTTGAACGTTGGTCAGAAGGACCGGAGTATCCAGGGGGAAGGCTGAGGGGTCTGCATCTTCAGCTGTACAAACCAGGCCGATGACAGCGGTTGCAATGGTACGAATGGGGCGGGTGCCGTCGCTGAGTTCGACGACCCGCACGCCGTGGAGATAGTCTGAACCTGCCATGGGTGGATGCCTGCGCTGTGAGGGAATGACAGCGCATAGGCTGCCGCGTGTGCGGCAGGTGTGCGAGCAGCGGGGGGTGTATGAAGCTGCTTTACAACTTCCGCCTCGGTTGCCTTTGGACGTGGTCACCGACCCATTCAGGCGCTAGCGGCCGGTCTTCACGGTGAGGGAAATTTGGCGATTGCGGCCAGTCGCGCAGGGCCTGAATATGAAACAGAAGCTCTGTGAATTGCTCGGTGGAGAGCGTCGTGGGTACCGCAATCTCCAACTGGTCACGATGCCGGTCGCGCAACCCGATCAAGCTGGCCAGCTCCACGTCACGCCACCAGCGTTCGGCATCCGCAAGCTGTTCAGGCGTAGACTGTACCGGCACTGGGTCGACCAGGACCAACTCTCGGGCTTCGTTCACGATCAATGTCTTCTGCAGACCCAAACCTATCAGGATCTCATCGATGCGCTCTGGCGGAACCTGCACGGCGTCTGCTGGAATCGTCTTCCCATGGACTGCATCGTTGTACATGGCAGCCTTCGAAGGACTGTAAAACATCTTCATTTCGTACCCTCTCAATGTCCTATGGCGAATGTTCGGAGTATGTAATCGCCGGGGCCATCGGAATCGCTGATGACAAAGGTCGCACCGTTGAGCGCTGGATCGCCGCTGCCACTCAGGCGTTCAAGAATTGAGTTACCTGGGCCGCCAAGCACATGTTGATGCGACCAGGCACTGAGGCACCGGACAGGAAATTGCATTGGGAAAACCCAATTGCCGGCGGTCGTGGTATTCAAGTCAGGCTGAGTGATCGTGATACGGCCCCACTGGAAAACAAAACCACCCAGCCAGAATGGAAACGCGATAAATCCGTTGATCGCGAAGAGCACTGCAAAGCCAAAGCACATTTTTTTCGGGGTCACGAACACGGTATCGTCGGCACCGCTGTTCATTTGGGTTTGGGTCGCGACCTTCGCCCAGCCGAATGCGGCTTCAGTCGCCTGCACCATCCGTTTTGACATGGCTTGCCAGACCCGAAGTGCCGTCATCGGCTTGGTGTTGTCGTGGTCTGCCTGCGCTAGGGCGTCTTCCTCGGTGGCAGCTTCAATGCTATAGCCCGCCAGGCTGGTGGGCGTGGTACCGCCGATGACACGACCCTCCCTATCGACTGTCACCTTGGTGTAAGCCCCTGCGGCGACCCCAGTTCGTCCTGCGACCTTCTCAAACACGAGTGCAGTGTTGCCTACAGCGATCGGTGCATCCGTTGTCAGTTGCCAGACACTGTCGCCATTGACCAAGCCTTTTTCCACGGTGGTGAACAGCCCCGGGGTGACCTCTGCGCTGATGTCCGCATCTTGGGCGCGCTTCCACACACCGCTGGCGGAAATAACGTAAATGCCGTTGTCCTTGGCCTGGGTCTGATCCTTCACCAGCACCCGGGCGCCGGGCGGCAATAACTCCCCGTCAAGCGTCTGGGTGCCACTCAGCACGATGTTCGCGGTGGTGGCCGCTACCACTGAGTGCTTGTAGTCCAATTTCGATAGCGCCGCGACCACCACGGTGTCGACGTACTCGCGGGTCGCCAGTACGACGCTGGGGTCAATCTTCAACTCGATATTGGCGGTGCTGCTGACAATGAGGTTGATTCGAATCACCTGCGTCCGACCGGAGCCCTGGGTGAGCAGCGGCTTGTACGTGGGCGCGCAGTTGGCGACCGCGACCATGTCGCCGTCAGTGTCGTACAACCCAAGCTCGCGCACCCACCACCCGCCGACGTTCTCGGGGATGATCTGCTCGGCGATAATCACATTGGCGTTGGCCGGATCAATCTTCACCTGGTTGAGCGGGGCACGGCGGCGCTCGTTGATCAGCTTGCTTTGCGCAGGGTTGGGAATGGGTTCGGTGCCATTGGCATCCCCTACACCCATCTGAGCGAACGTCCACGGTATTCCCAGAGCCGAGGCATTCGCCTGCTTGGCTTCGCCGATGGCGGTGAGGATTGCGAAGAACTGGCTGTTTTGGTCGGTCATGTGTAGACGTCCATCGTGTCGATATGGTGATCACGGCCACCGATGCGATACCCGCCGTTGACATCGATGTCGCGCTGGGTCGGTGGATAAATGTTGAGTTCGTCGCCCTCGTAAACGCAGACCCCGATGAATACGCTTCCGGTGCATTCCAGGCTGATGGCCAGACCGGTCAGTGGACGCGTGAGAGGCTTGGCGTCATCGATCAGCCAAGTCAGCTCCTGGTACATTTCTTCGGTGATGCCGGTGTCCAGCACGCCGACCTTCAAGGCAAAGGTCCCGGGCACGCCTTCCGGGACGGTCTGCCACCACTCCACCACCTCGATCAGGTAGCCCAGCGGCTCGACCACGCGCCGCAGGGCGCCGATGGTGCCTTTGTGTGCGTGGATGTATCGGGATGAGCGGATGGCGGCGCGCTTGGTGGCTTCCGTCCAGTTGCTGTCCCAGCGGTCGACGGAGAAGGCCCAAGCCAGGTAGGGCAGTGCCACCACCGGGCAGGTGTTCGGGTTGCACAGCTGCCTCAGCGGGATCGGAACGCGTTGAATGTGTGCGAGCGCCTGCGCGGCCTCGCGCTCAAGCAGTGTGGCGTTACTCGGCAGCAGCTGTTGGGCGCCCATTATTCGGCACCCCGCGTAAGGGTGACGCCGGTGCAGTAGGGCGCCTGGGCTTTGGTGGCGACGATATCGACCCAGTCTTCCAGCTCAACTTTGCGAACCCCCTCGACGAACAACGCGGCGTGCAGCGCTGATTCTGACACCTCCATCGCGAGGCGTCGACGTTGGTGGACGTAGGCCAGCAGGCGCTGTTCGGCTGCCGCAAGGATTGGCTCTGACTCGGGGCCGCTGGTCAGCAGGTAGAGCTTGGCTTTGACCTGATAGGGGATGATTTCTGCGCCTTGAGTGGTCAGACGATCGGCCACAGGTCGGCGATCATCATCGCTCAAGTGTTTTTGAACAGCGGCAACCAGGTCGGCCGATGCCGTGCCGTCACCGAGCAAGGACTGCACGGTGATCATTGCCACGGCGGGAGAGGGACTTTCGGCGGTGGCGTCGGCGACGCGGCCATCAGCACCACGGGCGTGGAATATGTAGCTCTGACGCGGGCCGGCGGTGCTCAGCCCCTCCCACGACATCTGCGCGCGTTCGCGCAAGCTGTCGTCGCTCTCCATCAGCCTCCCTGCAGGTGGCACTGCCATCGGTTTGGCCTCCTGCACAACCAGGCGTTGGACGTTGAAGTTGCCGGCCAACTGGTCAAGATCGGCGCCTTTCGCCAGGGCCAACAAGTTGGCAAGGGAAGCCTCGTTCACCCGCTGACGCCAGAGGGTTTCGCGGTAGGCGTTCTCTTGCAGCAGCTTTGTCAGGGGCTCCGATTCCAAATCAAGACGGGCGGCAATCTGCGGTTGTTCCTCTATCGGCCATAAGCTGATCATGTACGCCTTGCGCTCGGCCAGGATCAATTCGAAGTCGATCTGCTCGACGATCTGCGGCGCGGGTAGTTGGCTGAGGTCAATCGCGGTAAAGGAATTCATACACTGCTACCCATTTGCAACGGCACGCTCAGGCTCAACGGCTCATTGTTGTCGACTACGGCACCCTCCAGCTCCAGCACCGACTGTCCCTGCAAGTTTGCGCCGATGAACTGAACGCGGCTGAGGCTGATACGAGGCTCCCAGCGCATCAGTGCCATGACAGCGGCCGCGTAAACCCGCAGACGCGTTACGTCGTTGAAGGGGTGGTCCACCAGTTCGGGGAGCAGGCTGCCGTATTCGCGGCGCATCACGCGAGTGCCGATACGTGTGGTGAGGATGTCCGTGATGCTCTGGCCAATGTGGTCCTGGTCGCTAATGGCGCCGCCCGTTTCTTGGTTCATTCTGGTTTACCCGTCTTCGCACCGCCCACCAGCACACCGCCGTGCAGGTGCTTGACCACGCTGATGGTGGCCGCGACCACGTCTTCGGAGACGGTCACCAGACCGACCACGTTCTGGTTGCCGGTTTGGTTGTAGTCGCCCTGGTGATTGATCGGCCCGATGATGTTGATCCCGCCCTTGCTCACCAGGCTGGTGGTGCCGTTGTCGGGCAGGGTGGCGTTCAGGTGATGGGCGACGCTGTCGTATTCGATCAGCGCGCCGTCGGCGTAGGTGCGACGGTGCAGGCCCGGGCGGTTGCCGTTGGCGGGGATGTGGTCGCTGAACAGGCCGGTCAGAACAACACCATTGGCAAGCTGGCCGGATGGGCTGAACAGGATCACTTGTTCATCGACGGTGGGCGGATCCCACTCGCGGTCAGAGCCCGCGCGGAGGGCGAGCCATGGCAGCCAGGCAGTTGTGAGTTTGCCGGTTTTTACCTGCACGCGCGGGGGGGCCATCTGCACGGCGGCGATGACACCGAAGCGGATGAGGTTTTCGAGCATGCGGGAGAGGGCGGCGAAGTCGTTCATGGCGTTGATGGTGGCGTTGCGTGCGCGAGAGCGCAGCCTTCTGGACTTGTAACGCGGACCTGTACAGTCTGAGATAGACTTCACCAATACGAAGCATGTTTCTGTCGTTAAGTGTTCAAGGTGGGAAAAAAATGGGTCTAGAAATGCTTAAGGATGTGCCGTTTGCGGCCTGGATAGGCCTAGCGGGGGTCGTTTTTGGTTCGCTACTCACAACATTCGGAGTGTCATTAACTAATAGGGCGAATTTGAAGCGGCTAGAGCAACAGCTTGCACATGAGGAAAGGCTTGTTAGTAGAAGGGAGAGGAAGGAGCGTCTTGAGGAATTATATATTCTTATATGTCATTGGAGTAATGCATTTTTTAGTAATTATCTGAGCTTGTCTTTGGTCATGAAAGGGCAGATTGACTACAATACATATCTTGATGACATAAGGGAGTCGCCTGCTAAGCAAGTTGATTATAATAGAATAAGTATGATTATCGATATTTATGGTGCCGATCTGCAAGAAGCGTATGCAGCGATCCTTAAGATTCGTGATGAAATAAATGATATTGAGCGTTCGCATAAGAAAGCTTATAAGTCAGGTCGGCCGGGCAATCTCTATTTAGATCCGGCGGGCAAAGCCCAATTAAAGCTTGGAAAGGCTTGCGACGATCTTAAGGTTTTGATTTCCGTTGCAGCTAGAGACATTTAATATATTTTACTCATCTGGCTAAATGGCTTAATAGGCTGTCGCGGATCTGGTCTAGATCCATTTGTGTGAAGCCTACTAACTCACGCTGATCATATTTGACGTCGGGCGCGCCGCGTTCAGCTCGATCCTTCAACCCGTACTGGTGAACTCTAGCAATCCGAGCGATACGCCCGGTGTAACCCACGGAGATAGTCTTACTGTCACCACGAACCTTCAGGTAGGAGTTGGTTCGTATCTTCTTGAACATCGCCAGTTTTCGCCGAATACGGCCTTGTTTCCCGCGCAGGTTCCGCTGTTTGCGTGGCGCAAACTTGCTCCCGTCCGGGTTCTCCTGCGCCATCACTCTCTTTTGCTGGCTGCGGCTCAGATCCTGCCCAATGCTCCGGGCCAGTTTGCTGCGCTCCCCTGGCTCCAGTCGAGCCAGCAGCACCGCCGCCCAGGTCTCTAGCGCGTCCAGGTTATTCGCCATTCGGCACCCGCCACTCACTGGTGTTGCCCTGTGCACCAGGCTCCCAGTTCGGATCGAGATAGCCCACTACGTACTGCGGTTCGTTCGCGTGCTTCACGGTGGTGTTGCCCTGGTCGTCCTCACCCACGATGACTTTCTCTGTCAGCGCCAGGGTAATGCTTAGGTCTACTTTGTCCTTGTCGAGGATGTCGGCTTCGAACTGGATACCGTGTTTGACCTTGTCCAGGTTCTCCAGCAGCTCGGACTGGTTGACGCTGAGCCAACTCAGAATGGGCAGCATCACGCTGTCAGGGTGCCCGGCGAACTCTGTCAGGATGATCTGCAGGTCAAAGCTGTATTCGAACGACAGCGTGTGCGCCGCGGTGCAACGGACTTTGCCGTTGTCGATGAAGATCAACAGGCGGTCGGGGTCGTGCTTGAAGTCGGCGACAGTGGCCAGGAGATGGGCGCGTAGGCTTTCGGGCTTATTCATGGGTTCGCCTGCTGGTGTTTGTAAATCATGTCGACCTGGCTGGCACAATCGGCCCAGGCGGCTTCGGCGCGGTCCTGGTCGGTCAGTTGGTCACCGTTATTGCGTGGGCTGGTCGCCGGTAGGACGCAGGGCACCACGGCCGGACAGCCAGTCACGATAAGCGGCGGCGCCGGTGAGGGTAGGGCGCTCGCGCAGCCGGCGAGCAACGTCAGGCAAAGGCTGGTCAGCCCAGTTGCGAAGTTCGTCGTTTTCACGTTTCAGTACCTCAATGGTTCGGCTGCGCTTCGCCAATCCCTGACGCAGTTGGCCCTGCTGGCTGCGCAGGAGGCGCTGTACATCGCGCTCCTGCTCTAGGATGGTGGTGAGGGTGTTGGCGGTGACAAGATTCTGGTCAGCCTCCTCACGGGCGGTTTTGGCCGCTTGTTTTGCCAACTGGGCCTGACCTTCAGCGACATTGATGCGCGCTTCCTGTCCCCAGATCAGCAACACCAGGACGCCGAGCAAGGCAATGCCGTACCCAACCTGGCGCAGGGTGCTCATGCGCGGTACCAGCCGAGTTTGTTCATGGCGGCGATGTCGAGCCGCTTAATCGGGCCGCGCACGATCACAGCTCGAGCACCGCTCATGATCTGGATGGCTTCAGCCAACAGCTCCATGTCGCTCTGTTCGGTCGACTCTGGCACCACCAGCAGGTCACCATCCTCCACCTGTAGTGTCTGCAGCGCTTCGAAATCGATCATGCTGCCACCCCTTGCCCGCATTCGCAGCCGGCATGCCGTTCATAGGCACGCTGCAGCTTGGTGTCATAGAGATTCCGCAGATAATCCGCCCCGTTGTAGAGGCGGGCGAATTCAGCCCATTTGCGGGCCTTGAGCGCCTTGTGTAGCGCGGGGTCGGTTTCGATAAAACGCGTAAACGCGTCGAGCTGCTGCGACTCGCCAGCAGCCATCGCCGCGACGAATGACTGCACGCTGGCGTAGCCGAGACGCCTCCAGTGCAACCCCATGACCTGGAAGGCTCCCCAGGACGTTGACTCCAGGGCAGCGGTGTCGTCGATCAGACGGGCCATGGCCAGGCGCTGATGTTCGGCCGTGCCGCCGATGTAGCCGCCGGGCTTCGGGTTGACCAGGGCAGGGGTAGAGGCGGCGAGCTGATCGGCATGACGTTTGAGTTCCGCTGTGTCATCGCCGGCATCGCGAGCCGTGGCGAGCTGGCGGTACATGATGTGACGTTCGAACAGGATCACCGGCTTGCCATTGTCGAGGAATCCTTTGCTCTTGGACTCCACCTCATTGACCGCGTAGATGCTGGCCAGCGGCACGTCGAGACGTTCGGCTGCGGCCACCAGGTCTTTGTTGCGCAGCAGCTGGGCACAATCGCCACCGGCCAGGCTGGTTTGGGTCTTGGTGCCGGCGATACCGTCGGCGACCAAGCCGACTTTGACCTGGTAAGTGCGGACTGCAGCTTCAGTGGTGTCGCCGTAGTGCCCATCCGGCACCAGTCTGGCGCCGTTCTTGTTGAGGTTCTTTTGCAACATCAGCACTGCTTGCGAGCGGTCGCCGTGGCGGAGGGTGGTCATAGCTGTTCTGCCTTTCGGTTGAAAAACTTCTTGGCCGCAGCACGGGTGCCTTCAACGCCGAGCAGCCCGATAACGCCGCCGAAGAACGGTGCGGTGGACGTCGGGATGCCCAGCAGCGCAAGACCGTGGCTCGCGGCCAGGGCCAGAGTGCCGCACAGCGGAGCCTCGATGATCACTCGGCGCAAAGTGCCGCCGCCGTAGATAATCCGCAGGCCGGCGATGATAAGGGCCAAGGCGCCGGCGTATAGAGTCGGCCAGTTCTGTTCCAGCCAGGCGGCGAGCCAGGCCCAGGTTTCGGGACGGTCAGGCATGTGTTTCATTCCATTGTCCAGGGTAGGTGGGTTCGGGGGCTGAGTGCCGCAGGATCAGTTCCATAGCTGCACCATCTGCCGCTGGGGCGCGATGGTTTGGGCGTCGGGCATATTGACGACAAGGCCTTGCGGCAGGATTGGGCCGTGGTCGGCCAGGCCGGGGTTGGCTTCCAGCACGGCCTCGGTGACGCCGGCAGTTCGGCCATAGAACCGCCAGCAGAGTGCGTCGACGGTGTCGTTCTGATTGGTGCGAACGGCGACAGGCATCAGATCAGCTCCACGGTCGTGCGGCTGATCCCGAGGAAGTCACGGACGGCCCAGCGCAAATCGCGGCGGTAGTCGTCGATGGTCGGGGTGGTTTCTTCGGCTTTGTCGCTGCCGGTGTTGGTCGCGCTGTAGTCGCGGTACCGCTCGCAGACTTCGGCACCGGTGCCGGCCTCGATCGCACGGCGATACAAGTGGGCCTGGACCGATACGTCGTTCACTTTGTCGTCGGGCACTTCGGCCAACGTGGCATAACCAGCGGCCAGCTTCGTGGCCTTCCACGACTTCAACTCACGGTTGAGGGTGATGGCGGCGGCGATTACGGCAGTTTCCAGGCGAGCCGGGGTGACGCTGTTGTCGATGCGCAGGGTGACCCGTAGCCGCTCAAGATCGATTGAGGGCCAGAACGGGTCGGTGTTGATATGGCCGCCAGTGACAGGGCCGCTGGCTACAAATGCGCTCATGGAACGGCACTCAAATAGATCGCCGGTGGTCGGGGCTTCACGTTCAGGAGGAGGGGCCTGGCCGATCCGCCCCGAGCCGGCGGGGTGCGTGGGGACGCTCGGTTAGCTGCCAGTGGCAGCGTGTTTTTTCAGTAGGCGTTCGACGCGCTCCAAATCCTTTTTGCCGCCGCAATTGGTATGCAGCTCAATGGCACGGGCCAGGTGTGTCTTGGCCAGCTCCAGCGGCTCCAGCGCGCTGCTTGCCGGGGCATCGTCGGCGACCTCAGCCGACAGTGCCTTGCCAATCGCCAGGTGCAGCTTGGCGCGGGCCTGGTCGGGCATATCTTCCTTGGCGGTGATCTGCGCGGTACGCAGCAACAAGCCCAGGTTGAAGGTCCCGCCGGCTTTCTGGGTCTTCAGTGCTGCTTCGGCGATCTCTTCCGCCACGATGGTGCCGGTGGTGCGCTCAAAGCGGTCCGGCATCAGCAGCGAATGGCTAATCACGTAGTCGGCGATATCCAGGGCGCCGGCAAAGTCCGTGGCATCCATCCGCCAGACCATCAGTGTGGTGAGTACCTGGTCTTGTGCGCCTTTGCCCTCGGCGAGAGCCCCTTCGACATAGGGAACGTACTCCGGCAGCAACTGCCGTTTCAGCTCAGCCTTTCCTTCAGTTGATTGCACCTGTTTCAGCCGCAGATAGTCCTGCTGAAGCTTCGCGAGGTGCAGCTCGTAAACAGATGCGCCTTCCATGGTCATGGCAGGGCCTTCCACAGCAGCCGCTGCGACGGCTGCCGTGACACGCTGAAAGTGACGACGGCAAGGGTTGGTCATGATTGCCGGCCTCAGGTCAGGGTGATGTTTTCGGCCATGGCAGCGCAGCCCAGGTCTTCGATCACGTAGCTCTCATTGACCGATTCGAAGTTCTCGATGCGGTCGCGTTTGGCGTTGTCGACAACAGTCCGGCGGCGGGTGCCTTCCTGCCAGTACAGCGACAGGTTGTCGAGGCGGGTTACCAGCAGGCCGTTCGGCGGGAAGTGCGGCACGCGCACGGCAGGCAGGTTGCCGATGCGCTTCTGGCTGGTGACGATATCAGCCGCGAGCATTTCGGTCGGGGCCTGCGTTTTGTTGATGATCGGGAAGTACTTGTCGGCCAGCAGCTGACGGCCGCAGATCACCACCATGTCAGTGTCTTCCTGATACCAAGGCTCAATGAACTCGTTGACCATGCTGACGACCAGAGCGTCTATGTTTTCGAAGTCCTTGCCCGCGCCGATCTCGATCTTGCCGCTGCCGTCGACCACTTCGTTCAGTACGCGCGCGGCGTTCTCCAGGCGCATTTTCTGCAACCAGCCAACGTTCACGTCTTGCAACAGCGGATTGGTGGTGGGGTTGGAGGTCGCGGCCCGGCTGTTGCCGTTCCAGCCGATCATGATGCGGTTGAGCGCCTGAGCTTTGATGATGGCGTCGCGAATACGCGCTTGAAAGTCTTTGAACTTGGCCCACTGATCCAACTTCTGGTAGCGGATGCCGGTGTCGAAGTTGGTTTGGGTGCAGATGTACCCACGGTTATCCAGGCCACTTGGGTCGCGAGGTTCACGGTCTTTGACGGTTGTGTCAGTGGTGCTGGCGATAGTGCCGTCGATACCGATGCCGATTTTTTCGCCAGACTGCTCACCGACGCCGTAAACGTTGATGGAAGTGAGGAACGCACTGGATTCCTGAATGCGGGTTTCCAGGGTCTGGGCGACGCTTGGCGCGGCGGTGAACTTGGTGGTGACGTCGCTCACGCCATGCAATTGCGCGAGTTGTTGCAGGTAGGCGT
>Ga0157371_10004524_pt1 | contig 12113 bp, 8 predicted proteins | sample C45metaG_FD_113462 | JGI IMG/M metagenome (GOLD analysis project Ga0157371, IMG submission 113462) | Corn rhizosphere microbial communities from Kellogg Biological Station, Michigan, USA - C4-5 metaG | ecosystem: Host-associated > Plants > Roots > Rhizosphere > Soil | place: USA: Michigan... | reverse complement strand
GAAAGTGTAATACTTTGCGAAAATCCCGTTGCGGAGACTTGAAGGCAACCTATGAAGATTAATAGTACAATTAGTTTCATTGCCAATAAATTCCTGGATGAGAATAACCACCTGAAAACAGATGCTTTCCTACATTGATTTAAATTCATACTTTTGAATGTTTGGTTAATTCATTAATTATTTAACAAGGTATTTTTTGAGATCGACCGGAACTTTGTTCCATTTCTAACTTAAGAAGTGGATCTATCCGGATCCTGTTGCAACCAGGGTCCGGTATTTTCTTCTCAGTTATACGGGTTAGGTATTTATTTTTCCATACAATACTGGTTTTAAGTTGTTTATTTAGTTACAATTAGTTTTTTCCCTTCAATTTTAAAGTGGACACCTCCAAATTCTAATATCTTAAGCACTTCCGACAACTTTACGCTGCGCGGAATATCACCCATAAACTCATCATCATTGTGGCTTAATTGATACACTACATCTACATCATACCAGCGCGATAACTGTCGTAATACAGATTGCAAATCATCGCCCTCAAAATGGAAGTACCCCTTCTGCCAGGCCATTACCTGATCAATATTAGCCTTACCTATTTTAAGGCTCCTTGTCTGATATTCAATACTGGCCTGCTCTCCTGGCTTAAGGAAACGAGAAGTCTCCTTATTACCCCCGTTTAGCAGCGAGACCTTTACGGAACCCTCCAGCAAGGTTGTTTTAACGCTTGCTTCATCATCATAAGAATTGATGTTAAAATGAGTTCCAAAAACTTCAACTTCCTGCTTATCGGTTACCACAATAAAAGGAAGTTTCTTATTCTTAAAAACTTCAAAATAAGCCTCTCCTTTTAACTCTACTTTACGGTTGCTTGCATTAGCAAAACTGGTTGGAAATTTTATAGACGATGCTGCATTTAACCAAACCTGAGTACCATCTGGCAAATTTACCTGATACTGCCCCCCCCTCGGTGTAGTAATGGTATTATATGCCATTTCCTTTTTTCCGGTTTCAACAACAGTATACACCAATTGCCCACTGGCATTTTTTGTGATGGCTACTCCGGCTTGCTTTGCAATCTGTCCATTCCCGGCATCTGTTAACGAAATTTCGGTACCATCGGCCAAAGTAAGCGTTGCCTTATCTCCCCCAGGTTCTGCATCTTGTTTTGCATAAACTGACTGTTTATTACCGGCAATTATATTGTGATTGAAATATGAATAGAGTCCTACAGATAATGTAACCAATACTACAGCAGCAGCCGTTAGTTTATACCACAAGCGCTTGGTTTTAGTTTGCCTGTCATAATCCTCCTGGTCACTTTCAGAAATATCACCCTCCTTACTCATTGCTGCTAAAAGGTGGTCATCCAGTTTCCCTTCTTTGGTTAATTGCACAAATAATTCCAACTCCTCATCAGAGAGTTGTTTATTAATATACCGGTTAACAAGTATTTTGTAAAATTCGTTATCTTCCATAGCAAGGGCCTTTCAAATACTAAGACAATATTTGAAGCGTGGAGGGTAGCCGGAAAAAATCTTTTTTTGAAATTATTTTAAGAGCATAACCAAAATCACCCCTAAAGAGATACCAAGGTCCTTTTCGACCGCCGTTCTGAGAATTTTCATAGAGGCAACCATATGGTTTTTTACCGCGTTTCTGGAAATGCCGAGTGCCGTTGCTACTTCATCATAACTTTTACCCTGCTCTCTGCACAGTTTAAAAATTTCCCTACTGCGCGGCGACAGTTGTGCTAAGGCATTGTGCAGGTAATCGTAATATTCTTTACTCAAGAGCTCATCTTCAGTAGAATTTCTTTCTTCAACAAAGCTATTTACTACCTCAGACATGGCAACTTCAGAACGAAAGGCTTTTTTAAGACTATTTAAAGTATGATTACGGGCAACTATATATAGATAAGCTTTTAATGATTGAACATCTGCCAGCTTTGACCTGCACTGCCAGATTTTTATGAATATTTCCTGAGTAAGATCTTCAGAAAGATCGGCAGAGTGAACAAACTTTTTAACAAAACCTAAAATCGCTGCGCTATATCTCTGATAGAGTTCTGCAAAAGCATACTCATCCCCAATGACCAGTTTGGTCCTGAGTTCCTGATCAGAAAGTATAGAATAAGTGGTCATGGTTGGTTTACAATACTAATCTACCAAAAATAAATCAATGTTACATAAATGTTACTAAATTAATAAACCCTCATATTTTACTAGAAATAGATTTTTTGTTCACTAAAACTACCAGATAACACCCTGATAAGTAATTAATTAAAATTTATTTTCAAATAAAGAAACTTTTTAACAATATCATACGTTATAGTAGTGGTTTGTTTGGTTTAGGTTGATCTGTGGTGGATCAACCATCTTAAAACAGGGATAGCTGCATAAGCTTATCCCTGTTCCTTTTTAAAGCCAAACCATTCGGATGCGATAAATCTTATATATTTTTTGCATTCACTGAACAGTGTTTAGTATATTTGCATCAGTTAGTATTTTACTATGGCAATAAAGGATAGAAAAGAAAGAGACAAGCTGGACAGGCGAAAGTTGATTATTGAATCAGCTACAAAACTCTTTTTGGAACAAGGTTATGAAAAAACTTCTATCCGTAATATAGCCGACGATATTGAATACAGCCCCGCAACTATCTATCTCTATTTTAAAGAAAAAGACGAAATATTTTATGTAATTCATGAACAGGGATTTGATCTGTTAAATAAAGAATTTGTAAACCATAATCAGATAAAAGATCCGTTTGAGAGACTGGCTGAACTTGGAAAAATATACCTGAATTTTGCGGTGACAAATCCTGACTATTATGATCTTATGTTTATAATGAGGGCGCCTTTAACAGAAATTAAATGCCATAGCAAATGGGAAGCCGGAGACAATAGCTTTCAATACCTGCTACATACAGTTACCGAATGCCTTGAACAAAAACTAATTGTTGCAGGTGATCCTCTTATAGTTTCCATGTCTATATGGTCATATGTTCATGGGCTTGTTTCCTTATTTATAAGAGAAAGACTACAATCAGTAAACATTGAGGCTGAACAAAACACCAATCTTCTTACCCAATCATTAGAATATTTTTTAAAAACACTTAAAGTCTAAAAAAATTTACACCAGTATAAACAGTGTTCAGTAAATAACCGTCGATTATTATTTCCTTCAAAAATTGTAACAAATCAAAAAACATCAATTCTAATAAACAGTGTTCATTTTATAAACAACGATACATCATGAATAGAAAAACAGCCTTAAAATCGTTCCTGCTATTGATACTGGGGTGTTGGCTTCCCCTCTGGGCTTTCTCTCAAAGTCATCTTCAGGGTTATATAGACGAAGCGCTCAAAAACAATCTGGGAATACAGAAACAGGATTTCGCTTTGCAACGAAGCCTCTATGCCTTAAAAGAAGCAAAAGGATTATTCCTTCCGAACGTAGAGCTAAACACCTCTTATCTTTCGTCTGGAGGTGGACGTAAAATCGAAATCCCTATTGGAGATCTCCTGAATCCGGTATACAGCACCTTAAATAATTTAACGGGATCGGGTAAGTTTCCACAGGTTGATAATGTGAGCCAGACTTTCAACCCTAATAATTATTACGATGCTAAAGTGCATACAACCTTGCCTCTATATAATGCAGAGATCATATACAACAGCCGCATTAAAAAAGAGCAGATCACGATGCAACAGATAGAACTGAGGTTATATAAACGAGAGCTTATAAAACAGGTTAAACTTGCTTACTACGGATATGAACAATCACTGCAAGCCATAAAGATTTTTGAAAACGGGATCGTATTGGCAAAGGAAAACCTACGGATAAATCAATCAATGGTTAAAAATGGAAAAGCCATAAGAACTGTAGTAGCCCGTTCAGAAAATGAGCTTACCGGTCTGGAAACCCAGCTTGCAGATGCCAAAGCTGAATCTCTGAATGCCGCTGGCTATTTCAACTTTCTGCTAAATAAACCACTCAACAGCCCTGTAGAAACCAGTGGTAATGAGAATATGATCATTAAGCCCGACTCAGCTTTACATTCAGGCAAAAGAGAGGAACTTGCCGCTCTTGAATCTTTAAATCAGATCAACGCCCTATCTGTAAAATTAACCAGATCTACCCTACTTCCTAAACTATCGACATTTGTTGACTTAGGTGCACAGGGTGATTTTTTAAAGGTTAACAAGGATGCACCCTACTATCTTTTTGGTGTTACACTATCCTGGCAGATATTTAATGGCAACAGAAATAAAAACAAAACGCAACAGGCACTTCTCGATTTAAAATCTACCGAAATACAAACAGAACAGGCATCACAGCAACTGGAGCTTGAGGTGATCACCGCTCAAAACAAATTGAACGCAGCACTACAGGCTTTTAAAGCATCGGTCAGTCAGACAGCTCTATCACTCCAATACTACAAGGATGAGCAACGCCTTTACAAAGAGGGTCAGGCACTTTACCTTGAATTATTGGATGCTCAGACCAGACTGATCAATGATCAGCTGAAGCAAAGCATTGCATACCTGAACATGCTAACCAGGAATACCGAACTGGAAAGAGCAAAAGCAAGCTATATTCTTTAACCATCATTTAATCTAAAACAAAATGAAACATATAAATTCACTACCATTATTCATATTTTTTGGCCTGACCATAGTTGGCTGTAGTGAGCCAAAACCGGTACAAAAAACTGACAACGCCATTCCGGTAAAACTAATTTCTTCTAATGCACTTTCAGAAAATGAACCTGTAGAAACCTCCGGGCTATTATCGTCGGAACAACAGAGTAACCTTTCTTTTAAAACCGGTGGAATCATAAACCGCATTTTTGTTAAAGAAGGTGACCATGTAAACAACGGCCAGGTGCTTGCATCACTAAACATGACTGAAGTAAATGCTCAGCTAAACCAGGCCGAAGAGGGTTTTAACAAGGCAAAAAGAGATGCTCAAAGAACTGCCAATTTGTTTAAGGATAGCGTAAGCACCCGAGAACAGCTCGAAAATACGCAAACAGCTTTGGTAATTGCCAAAAAGAGCCTCGACATTGCACGGTTCAATGCTACTCAATCAACAATTCGTGCAAACACAAGCGGCGTTGTGCTTAAAAAACTTGCAAATGAGGGAGAACAGGTAGCCGGAGGAATCCCCATTCTTTCTATAAGCAGTGTCTCAACCAAAGATTGGATAGTAAAATGCGGCATAACTGATAAAGACAGATCACGGATTAACGGAAATGAGAAAGTTGAGCTAAACTTTGATGTGTTTCCGCAAACCATAACCGGCGTAGTGAAATCTCTGGCACAGGGCACTGATGCAGGTTCGGGTTTATATCAGGCCGAAATAAGGCTCAATCCTACTAACGCAAGGCTAATCTCAGGGCTCTTTGCCAAAGTAAAAATCTATCCCTATGGCAAAACAGACCTGCTCTCAGTTCCGGTTGATGCTTTGGTAGAAGGCAAAAATGACAGTGCTTATGTGTACACCTCTGTAAATAACAGGGCGGTAAAGAAAGCGGTAAAGGTGGCTTATCTGAAAAATGATAAAGCCTTTATCTCTGCCGGCATAGTAGCCACTGATCAGATAATAAGAGAAGGATCAGCCTATCTTACCAATAGAGCTCCTATTAAAATAATCAGATAATCTAAATTATTTCAAAATGAAATTACCTGAATTTGCAGTAAAAAATTACCAGTTCACGCTGATCGTTTTTGTGGCGGTGCTGGCGCTGGGTATATACTCCCTGTTTACCATGCCAAGAAGTGAGGATCCTGAAACCCACCCTCCGCAATTTACAGTTGTGGTGGTTTATCCGGGAACTAATCCTAAGGATATGGAGCAATTGGTTGTTGATCCGATGGAAAAAAAGATTCATGAGCTTGACGATATAAAACATATCACTACCGACATAAGTGATGGTCTTGCGGTTATGCAGATCATTTATAAATATAGCTCCAACCCTGACGATAAATATCAGGAAGTGGTAAGAGAAATAAACAGTTTAAGAAGCGAATTACCTGCCGATATAGCGGATATACGCATCAATAAACAGATCCCATCCGACGTTAGTATTTACCAGTTTGCTTTAGTTAGTGAAAACACATCGAATGCCACACTTAAAAAATATTCAAAGGAACTAAAAGAGCGCCTCGAAAAGATACAGGCTTTAAAAAAGGTAGCTTACGCGGGCGTTCCTGAACATCAGGTAAACATCAGGCTTAACATCCAAAAAATAGCTAATGAAAAACTTACCCAAAACAATGTTATTGCTGCCTTACAAAGTGAGAATGTAAACATCCCCGGTGGTAACATCAGTATGGGCAACAGGAAACTGAACATTAAAACCAGTGGCAACTTTTCGAGCATAGACGAAGTTAAGAACACCGTAATCTATAGCGCGCAGGGGAAAGTGGTTTACCTGAAAGATGTTGCTGATGTTTCATTAGGTTATGAAGACGAAACACATATTACCCGCTTAAATGGCTATAGAAGCAGTTTTATAAACGCAAGTTTAAAGGACAAAGAAAACATTATTTCGGTGCAGGAAAAAGTTGAACAATTGATAACTGCCTTTAAAAAGGATTTACCTGCAGGCATAGACCTTGTAAAAGTTTTTGATCAGGCAAAGAGTGTTGATGTCAGGCTTTCTCATTTTACAAGAGATTTTGGGATCGCCATTTTATTGGTACTTATTACCCTGTTGCCTCTGGGCACAAGAGCATCGGTTGTTGTGATGATCTCGATACCTTTATCTCTTGCAATTGGCCTTACCCTAATGAATGTACTAGGCTATAACATCAATCAGTTAAGCATTGTCGGGATGATTGTAGCACTGGGTATCCTTGTGGATGACAGTATTGTGGTGGTTGAAAATATAGAGCGGTACCTGCGTATGGGTTATGGTAAAATAGAGGCTTCCATAAAAGCTACTTCACAAATCGGAATTGCTGTTATTGGCTGTACGGTACTCCTTATTTTTGCCTTTTTACCAATCGTTTTTCTGCCCGAAGCAGCCGGAGATTTCATAAGAAGTTTGCCCCTTTCTGTAATCACTACAATATTTGCTTCAATGCTGGTATCGCTTACTGTAGTACCATTTTTAGCAAGTATCATTTTAAAACCGCACCAGAGTGAGGAAGGAAATTTTCTACTCAGAGCAATGAAAAAAGGAATACATAGCACCTATGGAACGGTACTTAACAAAGCCTTAAAGAGGCCGGTAATTACACTTCTTATAATTGGCGGAATCTTTATTGCCTCTCTTGGATTAGTTCCGGTAATAGGAAGCAGTTTGTTCCCAAAATCTGAAAAACCAATGTTTCTGATAGATATTGAAACACCCGAGGGAACAAATTTAAATGCTACAAACAAGGTAACAAGATATGTGGAATCTGTATTGAAAAAAGTGCCTGAGATCAGTTCATTCTCCACTAATGTTGGCAAAGGAAATCCGAGGATTTATTATAACGTGATACCAAAAAATGAAAGCGAGAATTATGCACAGATATTTGTTCAGGTAGAAGGGTTGGAAACCCGGGAAAAAGTTGAGGTAATTGAGAAAGTAAGAAAGGAACTTCATGGATATCCGGGTGCAAACATTAAGGTTAAGGACTTTGAACAAGGCCCACCTGTGGATGCTCCGCTTGCCTATCGCATTTATGCCGATGACCTCGATGGCCTTCGTAAAACTGCATTTGATATTGCTTCGCTAATCAGCAAAGTCGATGGTACCATTTACGTGAACAATCCGCTACTGGTGAAACCTACAGACCTTAAGGTTACAATAAATAAAGAAAAGGCCGCTTTGCTGGGCGTAGCTTCGGCTGATATTGACCGTACGGTTCGATTGGGAGCTGCCGGATTAAATGTAGCAACCTACCGCGAAGATTCAGGAAAAGCAGATAACTATAATGTAAACGTTTCTATTCCAAGAAATAATGACCTTCAGGATATCAGCATGTTCGACAGGCTATATGTTCCCTCGGCCTCTGGCGTAAATATCCCGCTAAAAAATGTTGCTGCCATTGGTTTTGAGAGTTCGCCAAACCAGATCAGGCACTACGACAAAGACAGGTATGTAACGATCTCTGCTTTTGTAAAACCAGGATATAATGTACAGCGCATGGATGAGGAAATCACCGAAAAACTGAACAAGTTTAAATTCCCTAAAGGATTCTCTTTTAAAGTTGCAGGAGAGAAAGAAAGTAAGGAAGAAAGCTTTGGTAACCTTGGTGTTATCCTTATTGTTACTGTTTTCGGTTTTCTAGGCGTTTTGATACTGGAGTTCAAAACCTTTAAAAGTATACTTATTGTATTGTCGGTTATTCCCCTTGGGATAGTTGGAGGATTAATCATGTTGTTCTTTGCCGGCGAAACACTCTCCTTTACTGCTACAATAGGCTTTATTGCTTTAGTAGGTATAGAGGTTAAAAACTCTTTATTAGTTGTCGATTTTACAAATCAGCTACGTGCACAGGGAAAGGGTATTGAGGAAGCCATTATTGAAGCGGGAGAAATCAGGTTTGTACCCATACTTCTGACATCGCTAACAGCTATCGGCGGGCTATTACCACTAGTAATAGAATATAGTGAGTTGTACTCTCCACTTGCTTTGGTGCTTATTGGCGGTCTGATTAGTTCCACCCTCCTGTCTAGACTGGTAACTCCGGTGATGTATAAACTTTTACCTCCTAAAATTGCTATGGACTAAAGTATAAAGAATATTAACTCATAAAAAAATACCCACTAGTGGGTATTTTTTTTAGCTGGCTTTAGGGTTTAATTTGTCATGGATAATTATCACAAATTAACTTTATTATGAAATTAAAATCTTTATTAACAGCCTCACTCTTTTTAGTTGCACCTTTTGCAATTAAAGCTCAAACCGTCCAAATTTCAGCATCAGAAGCTGATGCAAAAATTATTGTAGATGGTCAGATCTTAGGTACGGGAAACGCCAAAATCAAAGTTCCCAAAAACTCTTGTGTGAATGTTAAAGTCCAGAAGTCGGGATTTTTGCGGTACGAACAAACCTTCTGTTATAAAAAAGGAATGGCCGAACCACCAAAGAAACAATTCTTTGACATGAAGAAAGACGACGCTGAAGAAGCCTCAATAAAGACCGATCAGGCCAACATTGATTTTTCTATTGAAATCAACAAAAGTCAGGATGTAAGTGAGGTATGGAAACGTGCAAATCAAATCGTAACTGATTACTTTGATGCCATTGAAGTTGCAGATAAAGAAACATCCTACTTACGTACCTCATGGAGTATTCAAAGCTTTCAGCAAAACACCATCAGAACACGATTAATCATTAAACTCTCCAAAAGCGAACCACTTACTTATAAGGTTAAACTTGTAAGTGAATATTCAGGAGCTCCTTTAACAAGCGTAAAAGCTGATGAGCAGTTTCATGACTGGGATCGTGTATTAAGAAAATATCAAAATGTGATCTCTGATTTCACTACCCGCTTAGGAAATCAATAAAAAGAAAGGGTGACATCAAATAATGTCACCCTTTCTTTTTATTCTGTTTTTTCAACTTTTTTTGTAAAATAATATATCGGTATCCCGATCAGCATAATTAAAACACCCCACCCACAGGTATCTGTTTTGTAAATTAAAAGTGCAATGCTAAGTGCTGATGCTAGTATAATGTATAACATAGGCAACACCGGATAACCGAAAGCTCTGTAAGGGCGTTCAGCATCTGGCATTTTTCTTCTTAAAATAAATATTCCATAAATGGTAAGGATATAAAATATCAGAACAATAATTACTACAAAATCTAACAGCGCACCATACCTGCCAGTTAAACATAGTGCAGAAGCCCACACCCCCTGTAACCATAAAGCCCAGCCCGGTACATCTGATTTATTTAAAGTGGCTGCATTTTTAAAGAACAGACCATCTTTTGCCATTGTATAATATACCCTTGCACCGGCCATAATTAAACCGTTATTACATGCAAAAGTAGAGATCATGATCATTACAGCGATAATTATTGTACCTGCCTGACCAAAAATATACTGTGCTGCAACCACCGCCACCCTATCAGATTTTGCAGTAGTAATCTGATCAAGCGGCAAGACTGCCACGTACATCAGATTGGCAAGAATATAAATGATACTTACAATTAATGTTCCTAAAAACAAACTCAGGCCAACATTTCGTTGTGGATTTTTGATCTCTCCGGCAATGAAAGTAACACCCGCCCATGCATCACTGGAAAACAACGAACCGACCATTGCCGCCGCGATACCGGAAAGTAACAGGCTTCCACTGATGGGGCTCCATGCCATGGTTTCTAAACTAAAAGAGCGTGTTTCCCAGGCATTTGCCCAGTTTGCATTCCAAACCTCAGCTTTTGCGGCCAGCGTAAATCCGAAAACGATTAATCCAAAAAGCGACAGGATCTTTATAATTGTTAATACTGTTTGCAAAATTTTACTATCCTTAACACCGCGGCTATTTACAAATGTTAGCAGCACAATGGTTACTATAGAAACCAATTGAGCAGCGCTGATGGTATAGTGTTCCGGAATTCCTTTATCATTAATTCCGGTTTGAATTTGCCACAGGATGTTATTTTCACTAAAGGGTTCATACAGGTATGCAGCAAACTTAGAAAAAGCAACCCCAACAGCTGCTATTGTACCTGTTTGTATTACGGCAAACAGACTCCATCCATATAAAAATGCGATCAGCTTATTATAAGCTTCCTTTAAATAAACGTATTGCCCCCCCGCTTTTGGGAACATTGCACTAAGCTCTCCGTAACTAACGGCCGCAATAATGGTAATTATTGCAGTAACAACCCATATAAGAATAAGCCAACCGGCAGAACCAACTTGTCGGGCTATATCAGCACTTACTATAAATATTCCTGACCCTATCATAGAGCCTACTACAAGCATAGTACCATCTAATAGTCCCAGTTCCCTCTTAAAAGAACCGTCTTGATTTTCTTTATCCATATGGTTTGGTTTGGTTGTTTTTAGCACAAATGCAATACAACGTTATTAAAGGTTGTATTAAACTGTACTGCTAATATATTAAAGTTCTTCACAAGATTAATGTTTCTTCACACATTCTACACACCTCCTTCACACCAAATACACAAACAGGTACCTTTTTGTGAAGGATGTGTGTAGAATGTGTGAACCATGTGAGGACTTGGTATTATTTAAAAGCTTCTGAGACTGTAATTTTAACCCTCGTAAAAAAGGTTAGTAATCAATTCATTAAAAATTTGGTAATTTCAGAAACACGCTTATTTTTGTAAAGCCCGGTCTTGCTTATTAAATGACTTAAGTGCTTTTAAAGTAACGATGCTTCCAGCTACAAACAAATGGCTTTAGCTCTTTTTTCAGGTAAAAAGCCGACAACTAACAACCAAAAATAAACTAAACAAGAGATCAAAAGTATGGAGTTTTTACAGAACAATTTAATCTATTTTATTCCCGCCCTGGGTTTAATTGGCATCATTGTGATGGCAATTAAAAGCGCATGGGTAAACAGACAGGATGCAGGGGATAAAAACATGCAGGAACTGGCTGGCTATATTGCCGATGGGGCAATGGCCTTTTTAAAAGCTGAATGGAAAGTGCTAAGTATTTTTGTTGTATTCACGGCAGCTTTGCTTGCCTACTCAGGAACAATACATGAAGTTAATGGCGTTGAGCTACACTCCAGCTGGATCATATCTATTGCTTTTATTATTGGTGCAGTATTTTCTGCAACCGCCGGATACATTGGCATGAAGGCAGCAACCAAAGCTAACGTACGTACAACCCAGGCAGCAAGAACAAGTTTAAAACAAGCATTAAGGGTTTCTTTTAGTGGTGGTACTGTTATGGGCTTAGGTGTTGCTGGTTTAGCAATTTTAGGTTTAGGAGGTTTATTTATTGTTTTCCTGAATATTTTCAATGTAGTTGAACCAAACAGTACTGAGATGAAAACGGCCATAGAGGTACTAACCGGCTTTTCATTAGGAGCAGAATCAATAGCTCTTTTTGCACGCGTTGGAGGTGGTATTTACACCAAAGCTGCAGATGTTGGGGCTGACTTAGTTGGTAAAGTTGAAGCCGG
>Ga0157371_10004523_pt1 | contig 12114 bp, 9 predicted proteins | sample C45metaG_FD_113462 | JGI IMG/M metagenome (GOLD analysis project Ga0157371, IMG submission 113462) | Corn rhizosphere microbial communities from Kellogg Biological Station, Michigan, USA - C4-5 metaG | ecosystem: Host-associated > Plants > Roots > Rhizosphere > Soil | place: USA: Michigan... | reverse complement strand
TTGTTTCCGGACGAAAAGAAGTCTTCTACGAGATTCATGATTTTGCAGGAATACTCTGCATGCATCCTACGCACCTCAGCAACACCATAAAAGAGGTAACTGGGAAGGCACCCTGTGCACATTGTGAGGGTAAGCTGGCTATCGAAGCTCAACGGCTGTTAGAAAGCACAACGATGAGTATATCTCAGATTGCCTACCGCCTTACCTACAATCCGCCCGGGTTTACCCGTTTTTTTAAAAAGTATGTAGGGATCACCCCCAGGCAGTACCGGGCAGGTCTAACAGCCAACCCAATCCTAAACGACTAAATTCGGAAACTGGGGTAATTTTTATCTCCATCACCCTTGTACTTTTGTTAAATACAAAAACAAGAATATGGAATTTTCAAATAACAAGATCTTAATCACAGGAGGTGCAACAGGCATTGGCTTAGGCTTCACAGAACGGTTTTTAGCAGGGAATAACACAGTTATTATTTGTGGAAGACGTGCGGAAGCATTGAAGCAGGTGACCGACCAGTATTCTCAAGTAATCACCCGGGTTTGTGACTTATCAAAGGAATCCGATCGTTTAGCACTTTATGATTGGTTAATGGCCAATCATAGTGATTTGAATGTGCTGGTTAATAACGCTGGTATACAAAACTGGATGAACCCAGATGAACCTGATTTCTATACCCGTGCCACCACAGAGATCGAAACCAACATTGTAGCGCCGCTGCACTTAACGACCTTAATCAGCAGTATGCCCGAACTCCGGACCATCATGAATGTGACCTCCGGTCTCGCATTTGTGCAGCTAGCCAAAGTTCCGGTTTATTGCGCAACCAAAGCTTTCTTTCATTCATACACCGTTTCCTTACGTCATCTGCTGGCGCCAAAAGGCATCGAGGTCATCGAAATCATTCCTCCAGCGCTGAATACCGACCTTGGTGGTAAAGGTATCCATGATGCGCATCCGCCTGTAAGTGCGTTCATGGACGCCATATTTCAACAGCTGGAAGAAGGCAAGCAGGAGCTGACTTTCGGTTTCAGTGAAGTCATGCGAAACGCCTCACCGGAAGTTATTGCAGAAACTTTTACAAAGATGAACCCTTAGTGGGCGGTCCAAAATGGCAATCAATTAAACCCCTGCCTAAACTCCACCGGAGATAGATTCGTTTTCTTTTTAAACAGCGTACTAAAGGATTGTGCATGCTCAAAGCCCAATGCATACGCAATCTCACTAACCGAAAGACTGGTCGTGGAAAGCTTTTCTTTTGCTTTCGCGATCAGTTTTTCATGAATATGCTGTTGGGTGTTCTGCCCAGTATGAACCCGAAGCAGGTCGCTCAGATAATTCGGCGAGAGATTCATCTGCGCCGCAAGATATTGCACCGTTAACAGGCTTTGTACATCGCTGTTAAAGTAATCATCGATCAACTGCTCAAACCGGGTTAGCAACGCTGAATTGCTATTCTTTCGGGTCAGGAACTGCCGCTCATAAAAGCGGTTCGAGTATTTCAACAGGCTTTCAATCTGCGTTAGAATAATCTCCTGGGTATGCTTATCGATATGCTGGCACTCCTTGTCGATCTTCAAGAGGATCATAATCAAATCATCTTCCTCTTCTGCCGACAAGTGCAAAGCTTCGTTCACCGCATAATCGAAAAATCCGTATTGATGAATGTCGTTCGCTAGAGAATGCTGTAGCAAAAAGTCAGGATGGAAGATCAGGAGATAACCGGATCCACATTCCATATTTTGCAGATCCAGTTGTTGCACCTGATTCGGTGCGGTAAAGCTTAATACGCCCTTATCGTAATCATAGTGCTGCTGTCCGTACCTGATCTTACCCTTAGCTTCGCGTTTAAGCGCCACGCAATAAAAGCGGTTGACGAAGCCTTTCCAGATCGCATCTTCTAAAAAAACACTTTCCGCCAGGTTAATCACACTGACCAGGGGATGGCGCGGTTCCGGCAAAGACAGCAACCGGTGAAACTCGGATATGGAATTGATGGCGTTCATATTCAAATTTAATCAATTAAGCCCATACTAAACTCATCATAAGGTGCACCCGTGTCTGTTCCCAATGGCACAATGTTCTCCAGTTCTGCAAGGTCCGCATGCGTCAATGCAATAGCCGTTGCCGCAAGGTTTTGCTCGAGATACTTTCTGCGCTTCGTTCCCGGGATGGGTACAATTCCTTTGCTCATGATCCAGGCTAAAGCGAGTTGAGAAGACGTAACGTTCTTAGCTTGAGCCATCGCTTCAATAGCCTTAACCAGTTCTATATTCTTAGCAAACATTTCACCTTGAAAACGAGGAATTGCCTTGCGGAAATCATTCTCCGGCAGGTCATCGATGCTTTTGATCTGGCCGGACAAAAACCCGCGACCCAACGGCGAGTAAGCCACAAAGCCGATCCCAAGTTCCTCTATGGTTGCCAACACGCCGCGTTCTTCCACGCCTCTTTCAAATAAAGAGTACTCACTTTGTACGGCGGTAATCGGGTGTACGGCATGCGCCCGCTTCACGGTTTCAGATGATACTTCAGACAGGCCGATATAACCCACCTTACCCTCTTTAACGAGCTCAGCCATCGCTTCAACCGTTTCCTCTATCGGGGTGTTTTTATCCAGGCGATGCATGTAGTATAGATCGATATAATCCGTGTTCAAGTTCTTTAGCGAACGCTCGATTGACTTCTTCACATACGCCTTCTTTCCATTTATGGCCCAGGTAACCTTATTATTGTCGTCAATTTCCCAGCCGAATTTCGTGGCCAAAATAAACTGATCGCGTTTCCCGCTGATCGCCTTTGCGATGAGCTGTTCATTTTTCAGCGGTCCATACAAATCTGCAGTGTCCAAGAAGTTACCGCCTAGCTCCAGCGAACGGTGAATCGTTGCGATTGCTTCCTGCTCGTCTGACGGGCCGTACATATGTCCTTCTTCAAAACCTGTCATACCCATACACCCTAAGCCAATTGCCGGAACAACCAATCCCTGGCTGCCTAATGCTTTTTGTTTTATTTCCATGATGTAAAGATCAATAAGTCCAATCGCAGGCATGTTTGCAAATCCCTGAAAGGTGTAAGCAAATCAATGAATGATAAATTCGCTGTAATTATTAAAGATAGCTAGAACTAGCTATTTCATATATCAACTTATTTCTTGAATTTACTGTACGACAGCTTCTGCCAACCCTGGCGTGTTTTAACCAACACGGCGTACTTCCGCATTCATGTAATTTTAAAATTTTAACCTTAGGAAATATGAAAGTCACATTAATGAAACCTATTCCTGGTACCACCGATCTGAAGCTCCATTGTAAGCCCTCTTCAGCTAACCCCAGAGGAAAGGAAAAATTTGTTGAATGGGATATTCATGACAAAAAGTTGATTTCAGAATTTCGGATTGAATCCAAAAACCCTAAGGCCGATTACCCTTTTAAAGACGATCCGCCTTTAGGTCTTAGGGACAAGGTAAGGCTCAACCTGAAGGATACGGATAAGGATTCGGTATGGGGCTACAACATATACTGGCGTGGCAATGGTCCAGTAATCCACAAGTTCGACCCGAAAATACCAATCCAGCCCAGAAATCCAACTAATGGCTTATTGTTGAACACCTTTGCTGTTGTGCTTACCTTTTTATCGATCCAACTTTTATTTAAGAAGGTAAAAGGTAAATGAATTCGAACAGCCATAAAGAGCTTATTTAAGTCTAAGACGTTCCCTCCCATATGATCTCCGGTCAAAGAGCTTTCATTCTTGTTCTAAGCTGTTTTTTGCTGTTTATGACAGCTGCATTCGGACAAGAGCAGTCTGTCGCGGATAGTCTGGAGCGTATCTACCTTGGAAAGCCTCATGAAGGGGTAGAAAGACTAAAACTTTTAAGCAGCCTGACTTTTAATGAGATGAAGGATCTGCGTAAGGGATTAAAGTATGCAGATGAATTGATCCGCTTGTCTAAACAACTTAAAAACAATGGTTATCTCCGTGCGGGATATTTTCTGAAAGGGAACAAGGAGCAAAATCTGGGACGTCTTGATCTTGCCATGGATCTTTATTTTAAGAGTGCAGAGATCGCCCGTAAGTCAAAAAACCTAAGTGCTGAAGGAGAATCATATGGTGCTATAGCTGATGTCTATTCCATCGCTAAAAATCATAAGAATTCCATTCACTATTACCTGAAAGCACTCCGGGTTCTCCAACATTCTGAAGATTCCGTCAGTCTCGCTTCTGTCCTTTCAAATACCGGTGACGAATACTTTAATGCTGGAGTATATGATTCTGCATTGGTGTATTTCAATCAAGCCAAGTTCATTTTCGATAAGACAAAATACCAAACGGGAACAGCATACACTCAAGGCAATATCGGGATGGTTTACGCGCAAACTGGTAAACACAGCGAGGCGGAGCGGTACATGAACCAAGCTATTTTCATTTTTGAGAAAACACAAAACTATTCTCCCATATGCGATTATCTTTTGGTCATGGCTGGTGTGTATTCCGAGAAAGGCGAGAAAAGCTTAGCTAGGTCATACACATTGCGAAGCCTTAACCTGGCTGAAAAATACGGTCTCACCGAACAGGTTTCCAAAGCGAGTCTAAAAATGTCCAAGCTCTCAGAACAACTCGGTGACACCAGTGATGCTTTTGCGTATTACAAAAAGCATATTGCTTATCGGGATAGTCTAAACAACATCAGCTCCGTGCAGAAGATGGGCGATCTGCGCACCGACTATGAAGTCGCCCAAAAACAAGCTGAAGTAAACTTGCTCACCCAGCAGAAACGTAATCAGAAGTACCTGACGATTTCCCTTGGGGTGATACTCGGTTTAACCATCCTGGTTATCGCCGTTCTGATCAAGAACAACCAACTTAGAAAGAAAGCTTACACGAACCTGAATCAGCAAAAACAAGAAACAGAAAAGCAGAAAGCCAAAGCGGAAGCCGCACTGCAGGAGTTGAAAATCACGCAGAAGAAACTAATCCATTCGGCTAAGATGGCTTCCCTTGGTGAACTATCTGCCGGTATCGCTCATGAAATTCAAAATCCCCTGAACTTTGTCAATAACTTCTCTGAATTAAATGTAGACCTTCTGAATGATTTGAAAGAGGGGTTTTTACATGAGTTACCTGCTTCGAGCCAAATAGAAGCCGCACTCATCTTCGATGATCTGGCGAATAACTTGAAAAGGATTGCCGATCATGGAAAACGCGCCGATGCCATCGTTAAAGGTATGCTGCAGCATTCCCGATCAGTCGGGGGCCGGAAAGAGGCAACGGACATCAATGCGCTGACTAATGAATACCTGATTTTAAGTTTTCAGGGCATGAAGTTGAAAGACAAGGGGTTTAATGCCCGATACCTGTGCAATTTCGATGAAGGGCTTGGCCGCATCCGGGTTGTTCCCCAGGATATCGCCAGCGTGCTCCTCAACTTGTACAGCAATGCTTTTTTCGCGGTAAAGGAGAAAAAAGAGAAAACCATCGGACCATACGATCCCCTAGTAACCGTTACAACCAGACAAATTGCCGGTAAAGTAGAAATTGCCATAAAAGATAATGGATTCGGTATTCGGGAGGACTTGCAGGAGAAGATCTTTCAACCTTTCTTTACCACCAAGCCGCCCGGTCAAGGTACCGGATTGGGCTTATCGCTAAGCTATGATATCATAATGGCCCACGGCGGCGAAATCAAGCTGGAGACGAAACAAGGTGAGTTTACCCAGTTTACCATCCAGTTGCCCGTTGATCCCGAGCTTGACGGCGCTGTATAGCCCTGTAGCCTACCAAACTGACGAACTAGTTTGTGAAGGTTTAACTTACTCCCCCTTACCGTATTTCTTGTCAATATTGGCCACAATCTTGTTCATCTTATCAATACAAACATCATAACGCTCCCGTATCTCTCCGGTGCCCGATAGAATATAGGATAGATTATGCGCTTCATCCGTGGCCAGCAAGCTTAAGAAGTTGGTTGTTGAATCTGTCAACCGCTTCTCGTTTTTGATCTGAAAAGCAAAAAATGCATTTTTCCGGTCTATATACCCGTCCGTGCTCAGCAACAACGAAGGGATACTTTCCTGATACAAGTCCATAATGTCATTCTGAATGGCTTCATCTTCGATCAACCCTATTTTACCGGAAGCCTTAAAACCCTCAAACCGTCCGCTGTTCTGGTTCAACCGGGTTGTGTTGAACAAATAGTTATGATACTTGGAGATGCTGTCTGCTGATACGTTTTGCCCCACTTTAACGCTATGGATGTATTTAAAGATTGTGCCCTGATTCAGGTAGCTTTGCTTATCCTCCTTCATTTCCCTGATATCGCTCAGGAAATCTGCGCGAATGCCCAGCAAGAACTCCTTCACCTCCTCTTGTTGATGAGCATGTTCACTGCGCTCATGCAGCCAGATCGAAAGCGTAACCGCAAAAACAATGATAAAGATCTCCACAAAAAATTCCCGGACCTTATGCCAAAAACTATGCTCTTTACTGGACCAGATCTTGTAGATCTTCTTGGTGTGTTTAATTACTTCCTGTTCTGCCATTATTCTTTTGCTGAGCTATTCTAACTTACACTGAAAGAGCATCCGACCGGATATTTACAATCACCCAGCCTATGTTCCAGTACAAAATTAATAAAATTCGTTAGCCGATACCTGTGATCGCATCAAGAAATCTGCACCCTCTGATTGCAGATAGATTTTAAAGTAAGTGGACATGGATCCATTTTAACTGGAGATAAGAAGGAGTCACTTGGGAGATGAAAAGGAGTCGAAAATGGGAAGATTACACGGCCGTATTCAGAATATTCGGTCAGTTAATCTACTTAATGTCTAAACCTTTCACATACTTCAAAACCGTATTTAAAGGCAGAACAACCGTACTCGTCCGGCTCAGCCTGGCTATATTGATGCCGATTAAGTTACCATTCAAATCGTAAACGGGTCCGCCGCACTCGTTAGCCCTGATGCTGGCATCCTGAATATATACATCGCTGAAGCCATCTCTCCGCAGACTTTTTCCTCCTGCAAATAGCTCAGCTGGATGATTTCCTGGTCTTATTGGCGGATACTGGAGCACGACCGGCTTGATCATCTGTTTGCCTTCGCTGACCAGCCCAACCTGTATCGTATCGCCGGCCTGATGCTTTCCGACGGCCTTCATAAAGTCAAGCTCATCTGCCAGCTCAACGCCGTTAATGGTCGATAAAATATCACCCGCCTTCAACCCGGCTAATGCAGCGGCATGGTTCGGGGAAACAAATTTAATTCGCAGCTGATCATCTTTCATTTCCGTACTCGCACCCATATAGCCGTAACTGGTCGCGTTTGGCAAATTTACATGCACGCTACCCAATACGCCCATTCGAGATATGGAATCTGCACGGAGGGATACCAAAAATGTGCCGAGTTGCTTTTCAGAAAAACCCTCGGAAATAGTGCCGGATAACCCCTCACCAAAACGGAAAGCTGCGCCCTGAAACTCACCACCAGGATCTTTTTCCGGCAGCAGTAAAGCAAGATCATCGCCTCGGTAGCGCGCCACCACCCGAAGTTTAATTTCTCGACCACGAGTATCCCTTGCAACTGGATCCAAACCGATCATAGAACTTTTACTCAGGATAATAAACCCCGCTTTCGATGTAGACAAACCTTTCGATGTACGCAAACCTTTCAGCGATAAGACCGTGCCAGCGATCTGCTGATCGCTGCCGTTCACTTTGCTTTTAATATGCAATACGGTCCCTTTAAGAGCGCTCTCCAATTGAGCCGCTACTTTTTCAATAGAAGCAACAGCGTTCTTAAAGGACGGTTGCTTTAACGGATCTACCGCGATAGTCGATAGCTCTTCCGGCAAGGCCTGATAATCTTTCGGCTGAAGCAGGGCCGACCAATACTTCCTGTAGGTATCCACAGGCACTTCATAGTTCACATCTTCGGGGATCTGAATGCCACTATGTATCCCAATTACCCGCCCATTTAGATCAAACAGGGGGCCGCCAGAGTCGCCAGGTTCCATTACACAGGTCGACTCTACAAACCCATATTCATTTTTAAGGCTACTGATCTTTCCGTACCGAACCAGAGGCTTCCGTTGCGCCAAACTTTCCGGGTACGCAATACTGATACAAGGCTGTCCGATCGTCAGAGATGATGACCAGCCCATCTCCGTGTAAGGCCAGGGGCCGTCGCCTGTGATCTTTAACATGGCTGCATCCGGTACCATATAATTTGGTGGTATGGTTACTCTACCCAAACCCTTGGCTATGCAGTCCCGGCCATCGGCATACATCACCTTGTAGGTATTGCCAGGCATAACCACGTGTGCCGCGCTTAGGATCAAGCCGTCTGCACTAACCACCACACCGCTAAACTGGGCGCTCATCCTGTTTCCCGTTTCCCCATCAATTTGCCACATCAGTACCGAGGCTTTGTAGCCTTTTTCAATTGCGGTGGATAGGAATGTATTTGATGTAGCGGCAGTCGAACGAGACGATACGGACTGTGCGGCAAGTGAGGACTTGCTCTGCGCTGAAGTATCCAACTGCATGAACACCACAAGGACAAGAATGACGAAGAATGAAGATTTATACATAATAAAGGACAAAAAAGTAGCCGGTGGAAACCGGCTACCAAATGTTTTGAAAAAGGTGTTCTTAAACCAGGCATCAAAAGGCTCTTAAATCAAGTTCTTGTGATTTGATAGAACTTGCAAGCCTCTGCTCTGTGATCAATGAAGTGTATGATCTAAAAACTACTTGTTAAAGATCTCGGCAAGTTTAGCGTTCAGGCTTTCGTCGCGCAGCGTGTTTCCAATCACCTTGCCATCTTTATCCAGTAAGAAGCTTTGCGGTACAGCACGAACACCATAAAGACGCCCAACTTCGTTGTTCCAGCCTTTCAGGTCAGATACCTGGATCCATGGCAATCCATCTTTCTTGATCGCTTCCACCCACCGGTCTTTTACATTGTCCAGGGATACGGAAATAATCTCAAATCCCTTGTCCTTGTATAACTCATATTGCTTAACCAGGTTTGGATTTCCTGCCCGGCAGGGAACACACCAGCTGGCCCAAAATTCAACCAACACGTATTTGCCCTTCAAGCTAGATAAGGAAACCGGCTTTCCAGATACGTCCTTTTGCGTGAAATCAGGTGCCTGCATACCAACTGCAGTTGTACCAGCCGCTAAAATGCGTTGCTCCAGTTCTTTGCCCATATCGGTGCTGCGAAGATCAGCTCTTAAAGCTTTATAAACAGGCTCCACTTTCTTGGTGTCCACTTTAGTGCCGGCTGATTCAGATAGTGCAACCAGCGCGAAATAGGAGTTTGGATTGTTCTTGGCAAACAGAAACTGCTTTTCTTCTCTAGCTTTAATGTTCCGCCTAAATCTGGCGTCTACAGCTTTTACATAAGTCGTATCCTTTTGCTGCTCTGGTGTCAGGCTCGAGAACTCCTGGTTAACGGCCTTGGTAAGTGCCATGATCGTACCGCCAATCTGTTTGTTGTAAGCCTGGAACTCATCGTAAACTTTAGAGCCGGTCACTTTCGCATTGATCAGGGAATCCGAAGAATTGAATACCACATTCTCTTTCCCAAAGTAGATGTAGATCACATCACTGTTCGGGGCATAAATGGAATGTGGCTTACCTTCACCGGTATGGTCCAGTGAGATCCTGGAAGTCACAATGCCAGTAGTCGGCGCAGTAAAGCTAAATTTGCCATTCACCAACACGCAGGAATCCTCGCGGTTTACGCCATTGTCACTGTAGTCCAGGTAGACCTTTGCCGGCTTGTTCAAGTTCCCGATCTGGCCACTTAAAGTAAATTTATCTTTTTGTGCTGCAGCCATCAGCGGAAGCATGAAGGCAAGCAGGGATAGTTTTAATTTCATGATGTAAGTTTTATAAGTTTTAAAAATTATCTGGAAAGGATGTCGACTGGTGAACCCGGGATTCCGTTTATGGTTTTAGTAATGTTTCCGGTTTTGCCAATGCTCACATCCAGGGTAAATACCGAACCTGAAGTGCCGACCGTTAAGGTATTATCATCCATACTGATCTTAAGCATAGACACGGCTTTGCCGGCAAAATCGGCAGTCAGCACCCGCAGATCCTCGTTGATCGGGTTGTAGCGGTAGATCTTGTCCTTGGCTGAAAAATAGATGATGTTGATGCTGTTGGCTACCCATTTGGTATTGTCGTCAACCAGGTTTGCGCCCTTAAAAGCACGTTTGCCAATTGCTTTAAAACTGCGGTCCGCGCCTACAGGATAGCTGAAGCTTAACTCCGTCACGCCGCCATTAACCTTAAAGTAGGCGTAAGAGGTTCCAGCTTCCGGTGCCTTCATATAGATCAGATTGTCCAGGCCAACATTCAGTGGATCAAATCCGGTACTTGCCGGATCAACCTTGTAAGTCTTTCCAGCATAGGTGCCGTCCCCACCAAAGGTGATGAAGGCTTTACTTGCCAGGTCATAACCCAGAAAGTAAGAACTGCCGTGCTCAAAGTACTTCGCCATGGTATAGTTGCCCGACTGCTCATTCGCAAATTTCCCGTAGTCATCTGCAAATGGCGCGGTAGATTGTACGCCAACATGCAATTTGTTGTTGATCACACCAGTCGGCACCGTGCCCATCTGCACCGGACCTAAAAAGGGTTCCAGGTAACCTACAGAAATACTTGGAGGCTGATTAAAGAACTGACTGGAGAAATTGCTTTTCTTCAGCAGGGTGCTCGCATCAAGGATCACACCGCTGTTGCTGTTGTCATTGCATAAGATCCAGTATTCTTCCTTCGTGTTCGGCTGGTACGGTAGTGGCTTGGAATAGTACAGTTGTACCGGCTTTGTTGGCAACGATTCGTTGTTTAGCGACTGATAAACATCCGCTAAAATACTCTTGTCCGGCTTCACAAAGGAAAGTTTCGCCGTACCATTATCGTCGCTCAACACCAGGTCTCCGGTAGAAAACTGTGTTGTTCCTGTAATTGTAAAAGGAAAAGTGTAAAACAATCCATTACGTTTATCTGTGATGATCAGTTTAGAGCTCCGATCCCCAGGGCCCAGGTTATAAACCATTTTAAGCGGATAACCGGTGTATTCCATTTCCGTTAGTTTCTCCTGGACAGTAATCAGCCATTTGAATTCCAGGTCTTTTGTGGGATCTGCATCAGCCAAAGTCACCTTGGGAGCAATCGTTAGTGTATCGCCGATCAGAGCAGAAAAGGTCTTATTTGCAATGCCCTCAACCACAGGTTCAGAAGGCGGGGAATAGTCGTAATTACCCAGGTCTTTCTTGCAGGCGTTTGCAATGATTGCCAGAAAAAGGATTAAACTTAATATTTTCAGTTTCATAGGATTTAGTTAATAATGACCTGACCGCCGTTTTCATCTACAAAAAAGTAGCGGTCTACCAATTCATAATATTTCAAGTAAAACTTCTTCTCTGGTGAAGCCGAACTGAAGAAGTCGTAGTCCTGCGAGCCATCTGTTCGCTTGGTGATCTGATATCCTTTTTCCGGATATCGTTTTACCCAGGTGAAGGGATCTGTTGTAAAAATCCGGACGTTATCGATGTAATACAAGCTCCTTGGGATCTCCAGAAAGGCATTCGGCTTGGACATGTCAACCAGATCCTTCGTCCCCGATGAGATCAGAAAAAGCTGGTGTTTCACCCGGTTGTAATCCCCGAGCTGTCCCTGCCAGTAGATCCACCAGTCTGGCTTCTCCAATCTGGCGGAAAAGAATATGGACCGGGTACGAACATTTGCAGGCAAAAAGGACTTGAAGTCTTTTCCACCGGATACCCGGATGGTCAGGTTTACAGACTTCTCGGCAAGCTGCGGATCGGTGTTCTTGATCACCACCGGTACGCGCACCTTTCCGGAGTCCGCCGGCATGGTATAAGACGGCTGCAGTGCCTCATAGTGGGTTCCAACAACAGCGGTTGTTGTGGAATCCACCACTTCCAGGCTAAACTCCCGGTTGTGGTTCACCCGGGCTCCGGAAATGATCACCGGAATCCAGATCGTGTCTTTAGACAGCGTGGGATTGTAGGCAAACGAATAGGTTAAAGCTGTTGTATCCTGCAGCCCGTCTTTGGTCTTATAGTTTAAGT
>Ga0157371_10004522_pt1 | contig 12115 bp, 13 predicted proteins | sample C45metaG_FD_113462 | JGI IMG/M metagenome (GOLD analysis project Ga0157371, IMG submission 113462) | Corn rhizosphere microbial communities from Kellogg Biological Station, Michigan, USA - C4-5 metaG | ecosystem: Host-associated > Plants > Roots > Rhizosphere > Soil | place: USA: Michigan... | reverse complement strand
ACGCTATTCCCGCTGGAGTCGCCGTCTTTCACTACAATTAATTGCCTACAAAAAATAGTAGTTTTAATAAAAGTATACAAAAAACAGGTGTAGAAAAAGACTCGTTTTTCTACACCTGCTTCAATTTATGGGCTATTGGACAGCCCCTCCGCATTTTTTCGATAATCGTATGGTAGTCGTTCGTCCGTCATTCTCCAGCTACACTAGCCCTGGGTACTGATGCAGTAACCATTTCGTCCAAAGCGAACCAAAAACGTACAAGGGGAAATTGGATAATCAACAGCCGTGTAATATTATTTATATGTTAGTTGAAAAATAGTTACCATTCGCAGCTTTCTCTAGACGATTCATAATTGCAGTACCGACACCTTGTTTGGAAAAGGTTGGTACTAATACGATGTCCGCATCTGTTTCGTCACAGCTTCTAAGCGCTTCGTATAATAGCTGAGCTGCATCTTCTAATTGATGCTCTTTTCCTAATGAAAAGAAGTAATCGACGTGAGTAGTTTTAAACTGTTCTGTTGCGATTAATGCTACTTTCTTCTGTTCGCTATGTATACTTTCAATTGCTAGCTGTACTTTTTGTAGGCTCGCTTCAATTAAATAAACAGGTGCATTTGGTGCATAATGAGCATACTTCATACCTGGTGCACGAGGTGCTTCTGCATGATCTGTCAGTTTGGATTCATGGACTGGTCCTATCACTCGTTCAAGCATTTCTTTCGTTACTCCACCTGGGCGTAGAATAGTTGGAATTTCAGAAGTAAAATCTAAAACGGTCGATTCAAGCCCCATTCCCGTTGCTCCACCATCTAATATAAATGGCACTTTTCCATTTAAATCGTGGAAGACGTGAGATGCTTTTGTTGGACTAGGCTTACCACTTCGATTTGCACTAGGAGCAGCAACTGGTTGTTTTAAACGACTTAGTAGTTCTAGCGCTACTGGATGATCTGGCATTCGAACACCAACTGAATTGAGTCCAGCAGTAACATTTTTTGCTAAAGATCCTTGCTGTAATGGTAATACGAGCGTCAGAGCACCTGGCCAAAAAGTATCCATACACACTTTCGCTAGATTGGGAACATTATGGGTAAAGGCTTGTAACTCTTCTTTTGAACCAATATGCACAATTAGCGGGTTATCTTGTGGTCTACCTTTTGCTTCAAATATTTTGGCAACTGCGGATTCATTTGTTGCAATAGCACCTAAGCCATAAACTGTTTCAGTTGGAAAAGCAACTGTATCTCCAGCAATCAATAAATTAATAGCCTGTGTATAACCTATCTCTTTTGTGGAAAAGTTATCCACCAAAATAATTTCCGTTTTCACGCTTATTCTCTCCTTTCTATTGTGTTTATCCACAAATTGTTTATAACTTTCTGAAAATTGTGGGTAACTATGTGGAAAATTTCTTTTTTAACCATTCCCATACCCAAAATTTCGGCTTTTCTTCTTTTACTTCTTCTTTATAACAAACTTTTGGAAATAGAGCACACCACCAATTATCTCCTCGACCTTTTCCGATTGTAATAACAATGGATTCTACATTTGTTTGAGAAGTGATTCCTTCATTCCACATTTTTGGTGGAAAAATAGCTTGTCCCTTAGTTATCGTAATCTTCTCATTTAGCGAATGTGATAATTCCCCCACAGCTTTTTCCAGTTCCTCGTACGTTTGGTGCGGATCATTTTGATATTCTAATAAAATTGGTGCTATATTGTCTTTCACTTCATTTTTAATTCGCTGATCTTGCACCGTATTGCTATTTGCAATTAGGCGAAAGCGCATCCCTTCTGCTGCATCTGATTCTTGAAATAGGAAAAATAAAACCGTTTGCATCATAAGTAGCATCCATACAAAAAGAATAATAGAATCTATTTTTCGGCCAATACTTGGCACTCTCTTTATCTCGTAATCTGGTAACATGTAACATTCCTCCTTAGGAACATTATTACCAATAGATTCATAACTTATTCAGTTATTGTACAAAAAACAAATCTATTTTTTTGATTTATATCTTTCACAATTTCCACTGTGGCATTTGGAAATGCAGATTGTAGCATCTTTTCAACGGCTGGACCTTGTTCATAGCCAATTTCAAATCCAATAAAACTTGGAACATTCATCATATGTGGAAGCTGCTCCGTCATTTTTCGATAGAGTTGCAGCCCATCTTCCTCTGCAAATAAAGCAAGATGTGGTTCAAAATCAATTACTGTGTCTGAAAGAGATTCAGCTTCGTGTTGTCCAATATAGGGAGGATTCGATAAAATAATGTCCCATTTTTGATCGGCTATTGGAGCTAGTAAGTCTCCTTGATTAAATTGGATTTCTGCCTCTAGAAGCTGTGCATTTTTGCTTGCTACTTGAAGTGCTTCCTTTGAAATATCAGTTGCCGTAACAACAGCATCCGGCATTTCTTTTTTTATCGTAATTGCGATGGCACCGCTTCCTGTTCCAATGTCTGCAATCGTTAAGCGTTTATCGGGTTCAAAAACAGTGTTCATGCGTTTTTTTACTTCTTCTATTAACTCTTCTGTTTCTGGACGAGGAATTAAGACATGTTCATTGACGACAAAATTTCGTTCGTAAAATGTTTCCTGTCCAATAATATATTGAAAAGGCCTACCTGTTGTATGCTCTTCCACGTAATTCCAAAATATTTGGAAGTCTTCTTTGGATATTTCATCATACATGGCCATCATTAATTGTGAATAATTTTTCCCAAGCACGTGCTGCAGTAAATAACGAGCGACTTCTTTTTCCCGATTATTTTCCTCTAAAAAAGAAGAAGCCCGGTTTAGGGCCTCATAAATTGTCTTACACATTAGTGTCATTCAATCTTTCTAATTTTTCCGCTTGATCTTCTACGATTAGTGCATCGACTACTTCATCTAGCTTACCTTCCAAAATTTGGTCGAGTTTTTGTATCGTTAAGCCAATCCGGTGATCCGTCACACGATTTTGCGGATAATTGTAGGTGCGAATTCGTTCAGATCGGTCTCCAGTACCTACTGCTGATTTTCGTACAGCATCATATTCTGCTTGCGCTTCTTGACGGAATTTATCAGCAACGCGCGCTCGAAGAATCTTCATTGCTTTTTCTTTGTTTTTAATTTGCGATTTTTCATCTTGCATCGAAACCGTAATTCCGGTTGGTAAATGCGTTAAACGGACAGCAGACATGGTTGTATTAACCGATTGTCCACCTGCACCTGATGATGCAAATGTATCGGTACGAATATCCTTGTCATGGATTTCCACTTCTACTTCCTCCGCCTCCGGAAGTACTGCAACTGTTGCAGTTGACGTATGAATACGGCCACCAGATTCTGTTTCCGGAACGCGTTGTACACGATGTGCACCATTTTCATACTTCATTTTGGAATAGGCATTGCTTCCATTAATCATGAAAATGATTTCTTTGAAGCCCCCAAGTCCTGTTGGAGAGGAATCCATAATATCAATTTTCCAGTTTTGCGTTTCAGCATAGCGACTGTACATACGGAATAAATTACCTGCAAATAATGCTGCTTCGTCTCCTCCAGCTGCTCCGCGAATCTCCATGATAACGTTCTTATCATCATTAGGATCTTTTGGAATCAATAAAACCTTGAGACGTGCTTCCAGTTCCACGATCTGAGTTTCCAAATCATTTACTTCTTCTTTCACCATTTCACGCATTTCCGCATCTAGCTTATCATCTAGCATAATCTTCGCATCTTTATACTGGCTTTTTACTTCTTTGTATTCGCGATAGGCATCTACTGTGTTTTGTAGGTCCGATTGTTCTTTTGAATATTGTCTCAGCTTATTTAAATCATTAACCACATCTGGGTCACTAAGCAATTCATTTAATTTATCATAACGATCTTCTACCGATTGTAATCGATCAAACATCGAGCTCACCTCGTTCGTTTAAGTGTCTAATAGTACTATTATAAAGAAAAAGTGATGTCACCGCTACTTTTTCTGAGTGATTACTTAAATGCATCTCATTAATTCTACCTATTTTTTACGTATAATGGCTAAACGCTACTTATTTCATTCCAATCGAGACCAATTCACAAATCTAGACCTCGACCATTGATCCGCATGAAAAAATTCACTAACCCCTATAGAAATTAGTGAATTTTTGCATGGCATTTTTATAAAGGTGGGTTGGCATGGCACTTCCGACAAACCGGATAGTAAGCATCATTTCCGCCAATTTGAATTTGTTCACCAGTATAAACTGGCTTCCCATCTTCATCTACACGTAAATTCATAATCGCCTTTTTATGGCAGAACCAGCAAATGGTTTTCATTTCTTCAATCTTATCTGCGTAAATTAACATATAGCGACTTCCTTCAAACATTTCATTTTGAAAGTCATTTTTTAATCCAAAGCCCATTACTGGTATATCTAATTCATCTACTATTTTCGTTAATTGTAAAACATGTTCTTTTTTTAAAAACTGTACTTCGTCGATGAGAACGCAGTATGGTTTTGGCGAATGCTCTTCTACGAGATCATATAAATTAGTCTCGTCGAAAATTGCAGTAGCTTTTCTTTTTAAGCCTATTCTACTGGAGACATGTCCCACTTCATCTCGAGTATCAATTCCAGGTGTAAAAATAATGACGGGTTTATTTTGTTCTTCATAATTATGTGCCACTTTTAGAATTTCAATAGATTTTCCACTATTCATTGCACCATGCTTAAAAAATAATTGCGCCATTATATATATCCCCTTATAAATCGTTTATGTAACTTTCATTTTCCTCTATCTATTTATAACATATGGTGCTGTCTAAATGTAAGTAATGTCGAAGTGAGATCAACTGAAACATCTCATCATGTATGACTTTTAAACAAAAATACCTGTAAAGCACAAAGTGCTCTACAGGTATTTTGCTTTTAGTTTTCTTCTGGAGTTCCGTATTTTTTGTTGAAGCGAGCGACACGGCCATCCGCTGCTGCGAATTTTTGACGTCCTGTATAGAATGGGTGACAATCGTTACAGAACTCGACTTTAATGTCTGATTTTACAGAACCAGTTGTGAATGTGTTACCACATGAACATGATACTGTTGCTTCTTTGTAATCGGGATGAATTCCTGCTTTCATCTCTATCTCTCCTCTCGCCCTGAACCATCTGGAACAGAGTTGGTTATGAAACTGATACCTTACACGATCCGATTGATGTCAATCGCATATGTAGCAGAAATGTATAAACTTACGTTAAATATAATATCACTTATAGTAGTCGTTTGCAATTGTTTTATTGTTATAACGTTACTTTTCCACTACGGTGTGCTTTCATTTCTACAGCTAATTGTTCAAAAAATGCTTCGTTTGTTTTGCTTTGGCGAAGCTTTTTCAAGAAACGTTCCGCAAAATCGGATGAATCGGAAAATGTTTTGCGAATTGCCCATAATTTGTCGAGCTGGTCTTTTGGAATAAGAAGTTCTTCTTTTCTCGTTCCAGAACGACGAATGTCGATTGCAGGGAAAATTCGGCGCTCTGCAAGATGTCTATCTAAATGAAGTTCTAAGTTACCTGTTCCTTTGAACTCTTCATAGATAACTTCATCCATACGTGAGCCTGTATCAATTAAAGCAGTCGCAAGAATTGTTAAACTTCCGCCTTCTTCAATATTTCGTGCCGCTCCAAAAAATCGTTTAGGACGGTGGAATGCAGCTGGGTCAATTCCCCCAGATAATGTGCGACCGCTTGGTGGAATTACTAAATTGTATGCACGTGCAAGGCGTGTAATAGAATCCATTAGAATGATAACATCGCGCTTATGCTCTACTAAGCGCATCGCTCTTTCTAACACTAGCTCTGCTACTTTCACGTGGTTTTCTGGTACTTCATCAAATGTTGAACTTACTACATCTGCTTTAACTGAACGTTCAATGTCTGTTACTTCTTCTGGACGTTCGTCTATTAATAGTACAATTAGTTCTGCATTCGGATGATTCGTTGTTATCGCATTTGCAATCTCTTTAATTAATAAAGTTTTACCTGCTTTTGGAGGCGCAACAATTAAGCCACGTTGTCCATACCCTACTGGTGCTACTAAATCCATTATACGTGTTGATAATTTATCTGGTGTTGTTTCAAGCGTTATATGACGATCTGGATATAATGCAGTAAGTCCTGGAAAATGCACACGTTCTTTTGCAATTTCTGGGTCTTCACCGTTTACCAATTCTACATGTAGAAGACCATAGTAACGTTCACTTTCTTTTGGTGGGCGAACTTTTCCTGTTACTTTATCTCCGTTACGAAGGTCAAATCTTCTAATTTGAGATGCAGAAATGTAAATATCCTCGGAACTAGGAGAATAGTTGATTGGTCGTAAGAAACCGAAGCCCTCTTGTTGGATAATTTCTAGAACGCCTTCCATGAAGAAAAATCCTTCTTGTTCTGCACGAGATTTTAAAATAGCAAAAATAAGTTCTTTTTTTGATAACTTACTATAAGCAGCAACTTTATATTTGCGCGCTAGTGTATAGAGCTCTTTCAGCGTCATATTTTCTAATTCGTTAATTGTTGTTTGTGTCATAAGCAACGCACCACTCTTTATTATATTTTATTGTTTACTATTTTCAGGATTTATAAGGGAAAGAAGTTTAATAAGAGGATACCCGGCAGTATTTCACCGGGTATACATTAGGAAGTTTCACTATTATAGAACTAAATTCGGTTTTTTGTTTAAGCTATGACGTCCTTCTACAAATCGAATAGTTCCTGATTTTGCACGCATAACGATGGAATGTGTAGAACCAAAAGCGCCTTTAAATTGTACTCCGCGAAGAAGTTCTCCGTCAGTTACTCCAGTTGCCGCGAAGATTGCATCGTCACCTTTTACTAAGTCTTCCATACGTAAAACTTTATTCACATCTAGACCCATTTTAAGACAACGCGCAAGCTCTGCATCATCTTGTGGGACAAGCTTCCCTTGGATTTCTCCACCTAGACATTTTAAACCTACAGCTGAGATTACCCCTTCAGGAGCTCCACCCATACCAAATAAAATATCAACACCCGTGTTATCAAATGCCGTATTAATAGCTCCTGCTACATCGCCATCCGTAATTAGCTTGATGCGAGCGCCAGCGGCTCTAATTTCGTCGATAATTTTTTGGTGACGTGGACGACCAAGGATTGTTGCTACAACGTCTTCGATATCTTTGTTTTTTGCACGAGCTACTGCTCGTAAATTATCAAGTACGGATGCGTTAATGTCCACTAGACCTACAGATTCAGGACCTACAGCAAGTTTTTCCATATACATGTCAGGAGCATGAAGAAGATTTCCGCGATCTGCAACCGCAAGAACTGCTAGTGCATTCCATCCACCAGAAGCCACGATATTTGTACCTTCTAACGGATCTACTGCTACATCTACTTGAGGTCCTCCAGATCCATGTCCAAGCTTTTCTCCGATATATAACATCGGTGCTTCGTCCATTTCACCTTCCCCAATTACAACGACACCTTCCATTGGGATTGTGTCAAATACTGTACGCATTGCAGTAGTTGCTGCGTCATCTGCTTCATTTTTTAATCCGCGTCCCATCCAACGTGCAGATGCAATTGCTGCTGCTTCTGTTACTCGGACTAATTCCATTGATAAACTACGTTCCATCTAATATGTGCCTCCCGTTTTACGGTTTATATATTCTAGAATGTGTTTCTTCCTGTATCATTGTAGCATATTTGTCAAATAGGATTTACTGGTATATTATTCGTTATTTACTTCGACTTCTTTTATTTCCACTCTGCGAATGTCTGCTCCAATTCCTTGAAGCTTTTCAATAATGGAACTATATCCACGCTCGATATGGAAGATATCTTGAATTTCTGTTTCGCCATCCGCAATTAATCCTGCAAGAACTAATGCTGCGCCCGCTCTCAAATCACTTGCACGAACTGTGGCTGATTCTAGCTTTGCCGGACCTGTAATAATCGCTGTTCTACCATCTACACGCCCGTTAGCACTCATCCGGCGCAATTCATCAATTTGTTTAAAACGTGCCGAATAAATCGAATCCGTAATGACAGATGTTCCTGCCGCTTGCGTCATTAATACGGAAAAAGGTTGTTGTAAATCCGTTGGAAATCCAGGATAAACAAGTGTTTTAACATCCACAGCCTGTAAATTCTTCGGCTTTGCAATGTAAATTTTTTCTTCAAATTCTTCTACTTCGACACCCATTTCACGAAGCTTCGCAGTTAATGCTTCCACATGAAAAGGGATGACATTATCGATCGTAATGCCGTCTCCAGCAACCGCAGCCATAATCATAAATGTTCCAGCTTCAATACGATCTGGAATAATTGTGTGCTTCGTGCCATGCAGTTCTTTCACACCATCAATTCGAATGACATTTGTTCCAGCACCTTTAATATTCGCACCCATATTACTTAAAAGGGTTGCAACATCAATGATTTCTGGCTCTTTTGCCGCATTTTCGATGATTGTTCTACCTTTTGCTAGGACTGCAGCTAGCATAATATTAATGGTAGCTCCCACACTTACGACATCTAGGTATATTTTGGAGCCGACTAATTCGTCTGTTCGCAAATAAATAGCTCCATGTTCATTGGTTACAGATGCACCTAATGCTTCAAAGCCTTTAATATGTTGGTCGATTGGACGTGGACCTAGATGGCATCCACCTGGTAGCCCAATCGCCGCTTTCTTAAATCTTCCAAGTAAAGCACCCATTAAATAATAAGAGGCCCGAAGCTTTTTAATATTCCCGTTAGGAAGCGGCATATCCACTATATGTGTTGGGTCAATCGTCATCGTACCGTTTTCAAATGTAACGGTTGCTCCCACTTCTTCTAAAATCTCTTTCAATGTCCATACGTCTAAAATTTCTGGTAAGCCTTCAATTGTAACAGGAGAGTTCGCCAATAAAGAAGCGGGAATAAGCGCTACTGCGCTATTCTTCGCTCCACTTACTTTTATCGTTCCTTGGAGGCGATTACCTCCTTTTATTTTATAAACTTCCATAATGTTTCTCCTTCATCTTGTTACTCGCTTTTACGATTGTTCCAATCTGCTAGAAATCCTTCAATCCCTTTGTCTGTTAGAGGATGATGAAAAAGTTGTTTTAATACTTTAATTGGCGTTGTAGAAATATGCGCACCATTTAGTGCTGCATCTGTAATATGTTGAGGATGTCTAATCGAAGCGGCAATAATTTCTGTATCGATTTGGTGGATATCAAAGATTTGAGCAATTTTTGCAATCAATTCCATTCCATCATGACCAATATCGTCTAGGCGTCCTAAGAAAGGAGATACATATGTTGCACCTGCACGGGCTGCAAGTAGCGCTTGGTTTGCACTAAAAATAAGTGTGACATTTGTTTTAATTCCTTCTGAACGGAATACTGAACATGCTTTCAGGCCTTCTGGTGTCATCGGGAGTTTCACTGTAATGTTTGGTGCAATTGCAGCAAGTTCTCTACCTTCTTTAATCATGCCTTCAGCGTCTAATGCAATTACTTCTGCGCTGACAGAACCATCTACTAGTGCTGTAATTTCGCGAAGGCGATCATGAAATGAAATGTTTTCTTTCGCAACAAGTGATGGATTTGTCGTTACACCTGATAAAATCCCCCAAGCGTGTGCTTCTTTTATTTCGTCAAAGTTAGCTGTATCGATAAAAAATTTCATATTAATAATATCCTCCTCATAATGGAAAAACAGGAGAAGGTTCTAAACTGAACACTTCTCCTAAGACTGTTGATAAATAATGTTTTAAATGCACTCTTGCACAAAGCTCGTCACAGAAAAACGGTAAAAGTTCCGGCAAGAATTTCTTTAACTTAGGTTACCTCGACTGCCCAGCGTTTTCAAGACAGTCTAAAGTGGCACTTTCGAAGTAATATTTGTCTATATTCTAAGAAGAAGGTTTTAATTAAAACACTCCTCCTTGTATCTATTTATATTGCATTATGCTCTATTCGAACTTCCAAATACACGCATTTTGCCCATAACAGTTGTTTTAATTGCATCTCGTGCTGGAATTAGGTATTTGCGTGGATCATATTGGTGTTCATTTTCCGCCAAATACGCACGAATTGCATTTGTCGCAGCAATTTGGTTTTCAGTGTTTACATTAATTTTAGCTGTACCTAGAGAAATAGCACGTGTAATATCATGCGTTGGAATTCCTGTACCACCATGTAGAACTAGTGGAAGTTCTGCTAATTGAGAGATTTCTTCCATTTCTTTAAATCCTAAGTTCGGTTCACCTTTGTATGGCCCATGAACAGAGCCTAGTGCTGGCGCTAAGCAATCAATAGCTGTGCGTTTTACTAGTTCGGCACATTCTGCTGGATCTGCATATATAACACCATCAGCGATTACATCATCTTCTTGTCCGCCAACGGTTCCAAGTTCAGCTTCCACAGATACATTGCGTGCATGTGCATATTCTACAACTTTAGACGTAATTTCTACGTTTTCTTCAAATGGATGATGAGAAGCGTCAATCATAACAGACGTAAAACCTGCGTCAATTGCAGCTTTACATTTTTCAAAGCTAGAGCCATGGTCTAAGTGAATTGCCACTGGTACAGTCGTTTGATAGTCTTCCATCAAACCTTTTACCATATGTACAACCGTTGTGAAACCACCCATGTATTTGGCTGCACCTTCAGAAACACCTAAAATTACAGGTGATTTTTCTTCTTCAGCAGCTTGTAATATAGCTTGTGTAAATTCTAAATTGTTAATGTTGAATTGTCCTACTGCATAGCCTTCTTTTTTCCCTTTTTCAAGCATTTCTTTCATAGATACTAAAGCCATTCAAATGGACCTCCTCTATTCGCTTTTTCACTCATTTATTTTCTTTTTATACCTCTCTTATCATAACAAAAACAGGCGATGTTTTCCACTGCCTGCTTGCGAGGTACTTATTTTATTAAATTATTCACAGCATCCCGTACTTCAAAGATATCAAATGGTTTTGTAAAATAATGACTGGCACCTAAATTCTTTGCTTCTTGGATTAAATTGAGTTCTCCATATGCTGTCATCATCATGACTGGTAAATCGGGATGACTTATTTTTAGCTTAGTTAAAATTTGAATCCCATCCATGCCTGGAATTTTCATATCCAATAAAACTCCGCCAATCTCTCTTTCATTTACAATTTCTAATGCTTCAAACCCATTTGAAGCTAGACTTACTTCGTATCCTTCCTGCGAAAAAACTTCTTTTAAGAGCATTCGTATGCCAAGCTGGTCGTCTACAATTAAAATGTGCTTCATGATGAACAAACCCCTTTTTAAAATTTTCCCCATATATCCCTACTACTATATCTATTCTATACTCCCCTTCACATTCCTGCTAAAAATTCGAATTATTTTCCATTTATAAATATTTAGAGATAATTATTCCGTTTATCAGGGACTATATTACGTAATACTCACTAGTAACTATGTATATATTGAACTTTCTTATATAATAATACCGAGGTGAATTTACTTTGAAAATGCTAACAACACAACTTTCTGGACTATTACAACGTATTGCAACTTCAGAAGAAGAAAATATGGAAGAAACAGCTCGACTGCTAGCGCAAGCTGCTGCAGGCCAAGGGAATATTTATTTCGCAGCGTTTGGAGAAATGAAAAGTATTTCTATTAATGCTCAATTTGCTGCAGAACCATTTCCAAGTTTCCAGGTGTGGACATCAGATGTCCAACTAACTAGTGCTGATCGTATTTGGATAATAACTAGATCTTCTGCAAACTCAGAAGCCATTACTTTAGCAGAAAAGTTAGCGGCCGACTTCATTCCATTTAGTGTGCTTGCAAGCGAGCCTGCTAGTGAAGAAAATAAGCTTTCAACCCTTGCTTATACATATATTTCACTAAAACTAACGAAGGGGTTACTTCCTGCTGAAGATGGTTCTCGGATTGTCTTACCGTACGCATTGAGTGCGATGTTTGTTTATGAAGCTGTGAAAATGAAGCTCGACGAAATACTTTTTGGTGAAGAATAAAGAGAAAATCGAAAAAGCACAAGGAAATTTGAAATTTCCTTGTGCTTTTTTAATTTGGTTGCGGTTGCTTGTGAATTGGTCTCGGTCGCTT